>SDBU01002688.1_pt1 | contig 23364 bp, 24 predicted proteins | sample 2277071 | NCBI WGS metagenome assembly SDBU01 (sample SAMN10397929, study PRJNA504765) | marine sediment metagenome | isolation source: marine sediment core GS08_GC12, 126 cmbsf | place: Arctic Ocean: Gakkel Ridge, Loki's castle | collected 2008 | reverse complement strand
GGAAGACGGACTACCAGGTGCCTCCCGCCAGCGAGCCATCTCTGTCAGCGCTGAGAATCGGCAACAGTGGGTCCCCTTGAGGAGGAGGTTGGCAGCTCGATGCTGAGCGGCAGAACAACGAGGCGGAGGCTCCTGGCGAATGAGCCTGGGCGGCTGGTTGACTCTTGGCGGGCCGTCAGGGCAGACAATGTGGTCGGCAGTCGTCGCTAGTCTCCCACAGGGGTAAAGATGAAATACTTACGTGCTGATGCCACCTGCTGGTATTTTCGTTGCGCAGGCAGGCCTTCGAGAAGGCTGGCCGCCGGGCTCACGCTGGTGGAGCTACTGGTGGTTGTCACCATAATGGGAACGTTAGCAGCGATCATACTGCCTGCTCTGGGTGCCGCTCGCAGGGCTGCTTCGAGGGTGAGTTGCGTTTCCAACCTCAAGAACATAGCTATCGGATTTCAGCTTTATACGATGAGCTATAATGGTGCTTTTCCTGCCGCTCAGGACCCGGTGAGCACTGACCCCTACTACTGGCTCTGGATGGGCCGGGGCTGGAGAGGATTCCTCCTTCCCTATTTGGGCCACAGTGTCCAGGTGCTTTACTGTCCCTCTGACCGGACCGCGCCGGCCAAGTGGGAAAGCACCTCCTACGGCTATTCTCTAGCCTTCTACCACGCGCCCGCGCAAATCAATGCCATGACCGACAGCTCTGACACTTATCTGAATCCGCAACCCCCGCTTGTGCAGTTCGTTGACAGCGTCGAGTTTCCCAGTTCTAAAGTCCTGATAGCTGAGTGGTTAAGCAATCACAAAAAGACCCAAGGGGACGAGAGTTGGTGGTGCTGGGAAGGGTCTCGTAACCTGCTCTTTGTGGATGGACACGTTGAGTTTCGCGCTGCTGGCGACATTCACCCGGCCAACGACGGCTTCCCGGACTTCAATCTCACGGTGGACGGCATTCGCGGGAGGGATGTGGACTGAAAGATAAAGTTCGTGACCGAAAGCCGTCGCAGCGGCTGGGCTTTTACGTTCCGGTGCCGACCTGGAGACCAGGTTTGTGTTCCCGGGCGGATGGTGACTGTGAACAGCGTCTTCAGGAGGTGCAGCAGGTCGGGGCGCTCACTGTCCGAGGGAATAAATGGGCTGGTGGGGGTGGCAGGCAGGGGCCGGGCGAAAAAAAATAAGAAAAAGCGCTTGACAAAGCGGTAGTTTGGGCTTATTATCTTGATTGAGTTAGTTGACAAGGAGTCGGGGTGTGTTTATTTCACAGAAATGTCAGTATGCGCTGCGGGCCATTTTCGAGCTCGCCAGGCACAATGGCAAAGGTTCGGTCAAGATAATTGACATCGCTCGGGCTCAGGCAATTCCTCCTCGCTTCCTGGAGGTGATACTCAGCCAGCTCAAGCAGGCCGGGTTCGTGGACTCCAGGCGAGGCCGGGCAGGTGGTTACTTCCTGGTCCCTGCACCCAACGAGCTGGCGGTGGGGGAGGTGATACGATTCGTGCAGGGCCCGTTAGGGCCCGTTAGCTGTGTGGTGGGTGATGCCAAAGACAAATGTCCCCTCTATGGCGACTGTGTGTTCTTGCCCATGTGGGAAAAGGTGGGGAAGGCCATCTCGGAGATATACGATAGCACCACGTTTAAGGACCTGGTGGATGAGGAGAACCGCAAGAGCGTCAAGTATGTGCCTCGCTATGCCATCTGATAGCGGCGCTGCCACCAGGCAAGTTTTTTGGGTGCCCATGCTGACTATATCGGTCGGGATATTGGGCAGCAAGTCCGCTATGTAGTTAGTCTTTGTGGAGGAAGAGAAAGTAAGCTCTACCCGAGAGAGTGGGTGAGAGTCTCGCAGGAGATTTGTTGTTGCCTGGACAGGATGGCCTGGGCGCCGGAAGCTTTGGGTGTTGCCGGGGCCAAGCTGCACGATTATAGTCATAACTTCTATAAGGGATGGAGAGAGTGAACATGTCGGTAAAGGTTGTAGCTGGGAACATCAAGGGTCTGGTCAACAGCCTTAACTTTGCTGGGAAGGTTGAGCGCTCTCTACAGCTCATACATGAGGCATACGAGGCATACGGGGAGCGGCTGCTGGTTGCCAACAGCCTGGGCAAGGATTCCATGGCGGTCTGGCACCTGGCCAAGCGTGTCAGTCCGGAGATTCCAGGCTTCATCGTCACCACCCGCTTCAAGCCGCCCGAGACCGTGGAGTTTATGCATCAGATGGTAGCCCGTTATCCGGAACTTAAGGTGTACAGGAACGATGAACCTATTCCCGACAGGCTCTATGAAACGGACCCGGACCGCTGCTGCGAAATCCTGAAAGTCGAGCCCATCAGGCGCGCCATTGAAGAGATGAATGTGGCCTGCTGGGTGACGGGCCTGCGCTGCACGGAGGGGCGCACGCGCATGGATTTCCAGGAGGTCGAGGAGCGCGACAAAGGGCTCATCAAGCTTAACCCCATCCTCATCTGGCAGGAGCGCGAAGTTTGGCAGTACCTGGCCATGCATCAGGTGCCGGTCAATCCGCTTTATGCTAAGGGGTATCGTTCGCTGGGGTGTGAGCCCTGCACCCGGATAACTACCAGTGGCGACGAACGCGCCGGCCGCTGGATGGGGACCAGCAAGTGCGGTGGGGAGTGTGGCATTCACACGCGGCCCCTCAAGCTTGACTACCAGATATAGCCCGAGCGAGGGTAGCTCTGCTGGTTCACGCAGTCTGAGCAGTCCCCTCGCTGGCAATGAGGCTTTTAGTCACTCTTCTATGGTGGGACGCAGTTGAGTTACGTTAGAGGGTTGAAGTGTAGAGAAACGGACTGTGGCCGGACCTACCCAAAGGAGCCGCTCCACATCTGCGAGTACTGCTTCGGCAAGCTCGGAGTGGACTACGACTACCAAGCGATTCGCAGCGCCTTGAGCCGAGAGGTTATCGAGAGGCGTGCGCAGAACATGTGGCGCTATCGAGAGCTCCTGCCCCTCGATGGCGAACCGACCGTGGGTGTGCAGGTTGGCTTCACCCCGCTGATTCGCGCCAGGAATCTCGAAAGGGTGCTGGGACACAGCGAGGTTTACGTGAAGAACGATGCCGTCAACTTCCCCACGCTTTCCTTTAAGGACCGGGTGGTCTCGGTGGCGCTCTCCAAGGCTAAGGAGTTCGGTTTCGATACGGTGGCCTGTGCCACCACCGGCAATCTGGGCAATAGTCTCGCTGCTCAGTCGGTTCAGGCGGGGCTCAAATGCTTTATCTTCATGCCTGCGGCGCTGGAACAGGGGAAGGTCATTGGTACTTCTATTTATGGTGTGAATGTGGTGGCGATTTCGGGTAACTACGATGCCGTCAATCGCCTGGCGACGGAGATATACGACCGCTACGGATGGGCATTTGTCAATATCAACATTCGCCCCTATTATGCGGAGGGGTCGAAGACATTCTGCTTTGAGATATTAGAGCAGCTCGGTTGGCGGGCGCCCGAGCACATCGTGGTTCCCATGGCGGGTGGGTCCTTGATTACCAAGGTGGAGAAGGCGATTCGGGAGTTCGTTGAGGTGGGCTTAATCCCGAGGGGAAGGACGAAGATACATGGAGCCCAGGCCAGCGGTTGCAATCCCATTGTCGCAGCCGTCAAGGCCGGGGAGGAAATCTTCACGCCCGTCAAACCTGACACCATCGCCCACTCCATCGCCATAGGCAACCCCGCCGACGGCTACTACGCGATTCATACCATTCGCCGTAGCGGCGGCTGGGCCGAGGATGCCACCGATGATGAGATTGTGGAGGGCATGAAACTGCTGGCTGAGACCGAGGGTATTTTCACCGAGACGGCCGGTGGCGTGACACTGGTGGCAGCCAGAAAGTTAATCGAACAGGGCCGCATCCCCCGCGACGAGTCGCTGGTGATTAGTATTACTGGAAACGGGCTCAAGACCCAGGAGGCCGTCGATGGTCGGCTGGGCGAGCGGGCGGTGATTGAGGCAAGGATAGATGACTTCGATGCCCTGGTTTCGAAGCTTTCGAGTGGACAGCGAGTACAACAGGAGGTAAAGTAAAGATGTCGATTAGACTCAGAACGGGCGCCGCGCTCAGGAGTCTCCTGGGAGGAGAGCAGGAAGCACTGGCTGAAGGCCATACCGTGGGCGAGATTGTCGAGCACCTAGGCATCGGCGGTCGCCTCTGTGATGGCAGTGGCAAAGTTCGTCGTCATTTCAACATACACGTCAACGACGGGGAGGACATTCGACTCCTCGGGGGCCTGGATACCCCGGTGCGCGACGGTGACACCATCACCATACTTTCAGCTATTGCCGGCGGCCAGAGGGGAGCGCGCAAGGTGTGGTTGACCTTTTCCGGGGAGCTTGTCGATAGGCCCCTGATCTGGGAGGTAGGCCAGAAGTTCAAGGTGGTGACAAACATCCGCCAGGCCAGTGTCACCAAAGACATGGGCCTGGTGGGTCTGGAGCTTTCGGGTGAGGAGGATGAACTGCAAAGAGCCATCCAGTTCCTCACCGAAGCCGGGGTCACCGTGGAACCCATCGAACTAGACGTGGTGGAGTGAGCATGAGCGACTTGCAGTTTACGGAAGCACAAATTGAGAGGTACTCGCGCCACATTATCCTCAAGGAGGTGGGCGGCGAGGGACAAAGGAAGCTCCTGGCCTCCGGCGCCTTCGTGGTCGGAGCCGGTGGATTGGGCTCACCCGCGCTGCTCTACCTTGCCGCCGCCGGAGTTGGCAGACTTGGCGTGGTGGACGGCGACACCGTGGAACTTTCTAATCTCCAGAGGCAAATCATCCATGGGACGGGTGACCTGGGCAAGAGCAAGGTGCTTTCAGCCGCAGAAGCACTGCGGGCCGTCAATCCTGAATGCAAGGTTGAGGTCTTTTCGGAGCGCCTGACGGCCGGGAACATCCGCCAACTGTTGCCAGACTACGACGTGGTGCTGGACGGCAGTGACAATTTCCCCACCCGCTTCCTGGTGGCAGATTACTGTTGGTTCGAGAACATCCCGCTGGTCTCGGCCGCGGTGCTTCGCTTCGAGGGCCAACTGATGACCATTCTGCCCGGCGAAGGCAATCCCTGCTACCGGTGCTTTATTCCAGAGCCTCCGCCGCCGGGGCTGGTGCCGAGCTGTCAGGAGGCAGGCGTCCTGGGCGCCTCGGTGGGTGTCATGGGTGCCCTGCAGACGGTGGAGGCGCTCAAAGTGCTGCTGGGCGTGGGGGAGATTATGTCACACCGCCTGCTGGTGTACGATGCGCTGGGATGCAGGTTTACGACGGCAAGGCGCGTGGCCGACCCTGGCTGTCCCCTGTGTGGCCGCAATCCCAGCATAACCGATTTGGTGGAATACGACGGCGCCTATTGTCCCAGTGGACAAGGCGAAACCGAGATAGGACAGCACGAATGAGAAGTTTACGAACTCATTCTGGTGAGTGCGCCGGCCCGGAGCGGGCAGGTCTCACCGCCGCGGATACCAGGCTCTTGGTTCTGGTAGGTGCGCCAAACGTCGGCAAGAGCTTGCTATTCAATAGGCTCCACCGGTGCCTACGTGACTGTTTCCAATTATCCTGGTACCACTGTGGAAGTAGCCAGAGGCCGGGCCAGGATTGGAGACCGGCAATGGGAAGTAGTAGACAGCCCGGGTATGTATTCCCTGCTTCCTACCACGGAAGAGGAACGCGTAACCCGTAGCATACTTCTGACAGAGAACGCCCGGGTGGTGTTGCACGTTGTGGACGCAAAGAACCTCGAGCGCATGCTTTCGCTGACAATCCAATTGGTGGAAGCAGGGCTGCCCGTGACCCTGGTGCTGAACATGATGGCCGAAGCGGTGAAGCTGGTTGCACGCCTGGTGGACCTGGAGGTCGGGGAGGGGGGGGCGTGTCGCGTATCTTTCCACAAATGAGGCCAGCCGTATGCGCGAACTGGTGGCGGTTGGTGTGGTGCCCGGGATGCCGGTGAAACTGTTGCGAAAGTTCCCGGCTTACGTATTGGCTCTGGGCGAAGGTGAGTTCGCCCTCGACGAGGAGATGTCGCGCGCCATTTACGTGCGTGTTCACAAGTGAGAGACGGATAAGATGAGGGTACTTAAGTCCGTGCTCAATGCAATCATTGCCCACGCCCGGGAAACGTCTCCGCGCGAATGCTGTGGCATTCTTCTGGCAGGGGGTAGTAATTGCGCAACCGTGAAGCGCACGCTGCGGGCGGAAAACGCTGAGGAAGATTGTCCTGAGCAAGGATACGTGCTCGGTCACCAGGCGCATCTGCAGGCGGTCCGGATGGAAGCACGAAGCAAGCTTCGCATCGTGGGCTACTACCATTCTCACCCGCAGGGAGGGCCCCAGCCCTCCCTGCGCGACCGAGGGGAAGCCGTGGCTGGAATGAGTTATCTCATCGTGGGCATCGGTGATAACGGTATCGACTGTGCGGCCTGGCGGTTGGAAGGCAAGCGGCTGGTTCCAGAGCCTTTGGAGGTGACTGAATAGATGAGCACAGTAGTGAAACGGAGGGGCCTTGGTGCGAACCCGGCTTTACGGCGCTACCGGGACGTCCGGGAACTCATAGCCAATCCCACCAACCCGACTCCCTTGGTGCAGGTGAACCAGGTGGTTCCGCACGAGCTGTTCGAGTTGTATCTCAAACTGGAATGGTTCAACCCATTCGGTTCGACCAAAGACCGGCCCGCCAGGTATATGCTCGAGGCGATGGCAGCAGGCGGCGAACTTGAGGGCAAGAGGCTGGTCGAGCCTACCTCCGGGAATATGGGAATCGCGCTGGCAGCCCTGGCCGCCTCGATGGGCATGAAGCTCACGGTGACCATACCGGAGGGTGTCCCCGAAGAAAAGAAAGTGCTGCTGCGTATGCTGGGCGCGGAGGTGTGGCCGACACCCGACGATTTGTGCCCGGTCGACCATCCCCGGGACGGCGCCATCGCGCTGGCACATTCGTTCGTGCGGGGCGAGGCGCATAAGGGCGAGTACGTTATGCCTAACCAGTACGAGAATCCGGAGAATGTACGTGCCCATTACGAGACCACCGGACCGGAGATCTGGAAGCAGACGGAAGGGCAGGTGAAGTTCTTCTTCGCTGGTTACGGTACCTGTGGAACCCTCACCGGAGTGGGTCGGTTTCTCAAGGAGCAGAATCCGCTCGTCCAGGTGATTGCTATTGAACCACAGAAAGGGCACAGGCTGCCTGGCTTGAAGAATCTCCAGGAGTCGAAGCCACCTGCCATTCTTGACCGCAGTGTGATTGACCACGTTATTCGCGTGGACGACGGGCCTGCCTATGCGATGACCAAGCGCCTCTTCCGGGAAGAGGGTCTGATTGTGGGTCCCTCCACGGGCGCCATCGTGCATGCCGCCGTCGAATTCGGCAGGGGAAAGGAAGGTGTCGCAGTCGGCGTTTCACCTGACAGTGGCTTCAAGTATGCTTCCTTCTTTGCTGACGTATTAGGAGACGAAGGCAAGCCAAAGATTTGAACCGCCACACATGGGAATGCAGCGCTTACAACAGAAGCGCTGCTTGGAAAGGGATGCCAAAATCGTGGACACGGGTCAATTTGTTGGCGGCTGGAAGCGAGCTCGCTTTCAAGTATTCAGTTGGCGATATCACCTGGCTATCCCGCGCAAGCTGATGCTGTGTCTTGCTCTGGCTGGTTTTACCGGGCTGGTGGCGCAACTCACGGTTCGGCTACCCTTCACAAATGTCCCCATAACCGGGCAGGTGTTCGGGGTTCTGTTGAGCGGGGTACTTCTGGGTAGGCACTTCGGGGGGCTGAGTCAACTGCTCTATGTGGGTCTGGGCTCGGTGGGTGTGCCCTGGTTTGCCGGGGGAGGCGCCGGGCTACCCCTGGGGCCTTCGGGCGGATACCTGATTGGCTTCATTCCGGCGGCAGCGCTGATGGGGTGGCTGACGGACAGACACATCCGCTTTCGCAGCATCTGGGGGCAGACACTGCTATTGATGACAGCGGTGGGGGTTATCTACCTTTTCGGCGCCGTCCAGTTTGCGATTGTTATGCGCACAGGATTGTGGGCCACCCTGTTGGGAGCTGTGATTCCCTTTATCCCCATCGACCTGGCCAAGGCCTGGGGTGTTGCTGCCCTGACGTCTGCGCTCCTGCCCAAGGCTTCGTACGATGGCGAAGTGGATAGGTCTAAGTATCCGAACAGATACTGAGGGAGCCATGGGCGCGGAGGCTCTTCCCATTCGGGGGCATCACTTGCTGTGCATGCTCGGTTTCCGGGGGTTCGGATACAGTGATGACTTCGTGCACAACATGAAACAGATTGTTGCGCGCGTAATGAAAGGCCCGGAGGGAATCATAGAGCTAACTACAGAATGCGATGCGATCTGTCGCGCCTGCCCGCATCAGGAAGATGGTTATTGTGTGAAGCCCGAGAAGGGTAACAGGCGCCCGGAGGATGCCGACCGGGCTCTCCTCAGGCGCATCGGCTATGCGCCGAATACACGCACTACGGTGCGGGAAGCGTATCGGCGTATTGCGTCCAACATAAGCACCGGTGACCTGGGGCGTACCTTGTGCAGGAAATGTCAGTGGCTGGAACTGGGATTCTGTGTCGCCGGTCTTGCCAACCTGAAAAAATGATTCCTGCGCTCTGTATGCTGGAAACCGCTTGAGGTAAGCTCATTGGCACACATCGGAGCCGTAGCACGGTCAGGAGAGATAGGATGCAAACCATCTACACCCTGCCGGAGAGCCTGAAGGAGGATTTGCGCAGGTTCAAGGAGCAGACGGAGCGGTTCAAGGAAGGGTCTATCACGGCGGCGGAGTATCGTTCGTTCCGGGTGCCTCAAGGCGTTTATGAGCAGCGGGAAGAGGGTACCTTTATGCTCAGGGTCCGCTTCCCTGCTGGTGGAGTGCTGCCCCATCAGATGAGGACCCTCGCCAGCGTGGCGCGAAAGTTCGGAAACGGCATTCTCCACGTGACCACCCGCCAGGACATTCAGGTCCATCGTGTTTCCCTGGAGAGCATTCATCCCGCCCTGGTAGAGCTTTACGGGGCTGGCCTTTCAACCAAGGGGGGCGGTGGTAACACCGTGCGCAATATCACTGCCTGCTATGATGCAGGTGTCTGTGCCCGGGAGGCATTCGATGTGACGCCCTATGCGGTTGCGTTGACCGAGTTCTTGCTGCCTGACCCACTTAGCTTCCAACTGCCCCGCAAGTACAAGATTGCTTTTTCCGGGTGCACCCGGGATTGCGCTGGTGCCACCGTGAATGACCTGGGGTTCATTGCCAAAGGGGGAGGCAATCAACCGGGGTTTGCGGTCTATGTAGGTGGGGGGATGGGTGCGCACAGCCGCGTGGCCGACCTTTTCCAGGAGTTTGTTCCGGCAGCAGAGATTCATCTGGTGGCGGAAGCGGTGAAGCGGGTTTTCGACCAGCACGGGAATCGGAAGAACAAACACCGGGCGCGGCTGCGCTTCCTGATTGAGCGGATAGGTCTTGAGCGCTTCCGCAAGCTTTTCCAGTCACAGCTCACCCAGCTCCGCCAGGCGGGTGTGGCCAACCTGCAAGTGCGCGGTCCAACGGGGAGGGAAGCTTCTGTTGTGGAGGTCTCCGCGCCGGCCGGCGACGGGTTTACAGAGTGGCGGCAGAATAACGTGGTGCCCCAGAAGCAGGAGGGCTTTCGCCTGGTGCAGATTTCCCTGCTGCTCGGTGACATCTCGGCGGATATGCTGGAGAAACTGGCGGACGTAACCGAGAAGCACAGTGAAGGGATGGTGCGCACCACCCAATGGCAGAACCTGGTCATACGATGGGTTCACGAGAACGAGCTGGCCGGGCTCTATGGGAAGTTGAGCAAGCTGAGCCTTGCCGAGGCTCCCCCACCCATCGTGCGTAATACCATTGCCTGTGCGGGCGCATCGACCTGCAAGCTGGGCATCTGTCTTTCGCGAGGGCTGGCCCGCGCCATCATCGACAGGTTAAACGGTGACGGCCTGGTGCTGGACGGGCTGGGGGAGTTCGGCATCCACATCAGTGGCTGCCCCAACTCCTGTGGTCGTCATCCCATCGGACAGATTGGACTGTTCGGCGCCGCCCGTCGCGTAGGGGGCAGGCTGGTACCACACTATGTCATCCAACTGGGAGGGAGAGTGGCTGAGGGCAACACCAGGCTGGCCCAGGGGAAAGAGGCCATTCCGGCGCGAAACGTTCCAGCCTTCACGGTCGAGCTCCTGCGCGCTTTTCAAGCATCCGCAGAGTTTCCGGATTACGATGCCTTCCTCCAGTCCGAGGGCAGAGAGCTCGCTCGAGAGCTTGCCGCCCAACTCAAGCAGGTTCCGTCGTTCGAGGAAGATAAGAACTATTATTACGACTGGGGCGCCCAGGTGCCCTTCTCACTGGCAGGTCGGGGGCCGGGCGAATGTGGCGCTGGCGTCTTCGACCTGATTGAGGTGGACTTGGCCAGCGCCCGTGAAGCCCTCGAGGAGGGGAAGTTATTTGCCGCCACCGTTCTCGCTGCGCGAGCACTGCTGGTCACGCAGGGACAGGAAGCCCAGGACGACGTGGGAGCGCTTGACCTTTTCAAGAAGTATTTCCTGGAGGCAGGGCTGATTGATGAATCCTTTCGGGAGCTGCTCGATGAGAGTCGGTGCAGTGCCCTCGTCCCCGAGCCGGAGGGCGCCTTTGGGGCGGACGCTCAGGTAATCTCGGCACTGGTGCAGGCGATGCAGGACCTGTACGACCACATGGACGCGTCGCTCCGCTTCCAGCCAGTGCAGGAGGCCAGCGGGTCGCAACCGCAAGCTCCAAGCGGTGAGGATGTAAGGGTCGATAGGGAGGCGGATTTTCAGGGCGTGGTCTGCCCGCTTAACTACGTCAAGACCAAGCTCCTGCTCGAACAGATGGCCAGAGGTCAGGTGCTGGCGGTAGTTCTGGGCCAGGAGGGGTCCCGCAACGTCCCTGCCAGTGTCCGGCAGGATGGACATGAGGTATTGTCTGTAAGACAGGAAGGCGACCGGTGGCGAGTGATAATCCGGAAGGCATAGCACCTGAGGGCAGGCTCAGAAGCGAAGGCAAGACTTGCGCGAGGTGGTAACAGCGCGAGCTGCTGAGAGCGCAGAACCTTTGATTCGATGAGCTGGAGGGAAGTTGATGGCCCTGAACCGATGGACGCTGAACCAGTTGATAGCGCATCTGGGCGGCATTGCGCTGGTCCTGCTGTTTGCGCCCCTGGGATTCTACATGGTACGTAGTGTTTCATCGTCGGGAGAGCGGTCTCTGCTCGAGCGTGGTCAGGTGCTGGCCAAGACCCTGACTGTGGGGCTGGTGGAGGGTAACCTGCTTCAGGATGCCCCGGCTCTGCGAGCTGTCTTAAAGAAGGTGGTTTCTGCCAATAGTGAGGTCCGCTACATCTGTGTGGAAGGCGCCAGCGGACAGGTGCTGGCACACACGTTCGCCGGAGCGCATCCTTCTGAGCTCAGGGACCTCTGGCGCGAAGCGGAGGGGGAGCCGACACAGTTTCGCCTGGAGGGGGAGTCCGTGGTGGACCTTTCTGAACCGATTCTGTGCCAGGAGACCTACACGCTGCACGTGGGTCTATCACGGGCCCGAGCGGCCAGAGTCAGGCAGCGCATGATGTGGGTTATGGGAATAGCACTGATGGGAGCGCTGGCTGGGCTCTGGGTGGTTGTCCACCTGGTGGCGGCAAAGGTCAGTCGGCCGCTACAGCAGTTGGAGGCGGAGGTGGCGCGGTTTCCCCAACAGACCGGTGGCAACGGCGAGCTCGGGATTACGGGCAGCCGGGAAGTGGAGTCGTTGGCCAAAGGGTTCACCGATATGGCCAGACGTCTCGAGGCGCTGGAGCAGGAGCGTGCCGCCACCCAGGAGCGCATGGTTCATACGGAGCGGCTGGCGGCGCTGGGAGAGCTGGCCGCCGGGCTGGCCCACGAGGTTCACAACCCCCTGCACGGGATGCAGGAGTCCTTGCGCTACCTGGGTGCTGACCCCCATAAAAGCAAGCGTGCCACCAAGTACTATCCCATGCTGGAAGAGGGTTTGGACCGTATTGCCCGGGTCATGCAGGGGATGCTCACCCTGGCCCGGTCAGGGCGGCAGGTACCGCTGGAGGTCTGTCCACTGGCAGACGTGGTGGAGTCATTGAGGCTTTTGATTCAGACCCACCTGGAGGGGCGTAAGGTGCAGGTGAGTTGGCGGTATCCCCGCGACTGTATCTGCGCCTGCAATCGTGAGGGATTGGCGCAGGCGGTGCTGAATCTGGTTCTGAATGCGGCTGAAGCTGCTGAAGCCAGTGTGAACCCGCGGGTGTGTATCCAGGCGACCTGTGATGCACAATGGGTCTATCTGCTGGTCGAAGATTCAGGGCGCGGTGTTCCCCCAAAACTGTGTCAGCGAATATTTGACCCCTTTTTCACTACCAAGCCCGTTGGCAAAGGAACGGGACTGGGGCTTTCCGTCTCCCGTGAGTTGATACGCGCCGCCGGTGGAGAAATCGAGCTGTCACCGGAACCGGGTACGCTGGGTGGTGCCCGGTTTGTGATTCGTCTGCGCAAAGCCTCATCTTAGGAGTCTTGACATGACGGTAGAGGTCCGCGCCAAGCTTCTGGTCATCGACGATGAGCCTATCATCCGTTCGGTGCTGGAGGACGAGTTGCCCGCGGCAGGTTACGCGGTGACCACTGCCGCCAGTCCACTGGAAGCGGAGCCCATACTGGCGCAGAGCTTTTTTGATGTGGTGCTGGTCGATCTGCGCATGCCCGGGCAGGACGGGCTTTCATTCCTGCGCGAGTTGAAGGCCGAGCGCCCCGAGCAAGCTGCCATCGTGATGACGGCTTACGGAACTGTGGAGACGGCAGTGCAGGCCATGCAGTTAGGAGCTTTTGATTACGTGCAGAAGCCTTTCACCACGCAGGAACTCTTACTCAAGCTGGACCGACTGCTGAATTATCAGGGCCTGCGCAACGAGAATGAGGCCTTGCGCAGCGCCCTCGTTCCCCGGCCAGAGGAAACCCGCATCGTGGGCAAATCCGAGCCTATCAGACGCCTGCTGGCACGCATCCATGCTATCTCGAATACTGATGTCAGCGTATTGTTGGAGGGTAGGACCGGGACGGGCAAGGAACTGGCCGCCAAGGTCATCCACGAGACCTCGCATCGCGCTCAGGGGCCCTTCGTGGTGGTGGCCTGTGCGGCGCTGCCCCGGGACCTGGTCGAGGCGGAACTTTTCGGTCACGAACCCGGCGCCTTTACCGGAGCCACCAGACGACGGCTGGGCAGATTCGAGCTGGCCCACGGGGGGACGCTGTTCCTGGACGACGTGGACGATATTCCTATAGAGGTGCAGGTGAAACTGCTGCGCGTGCTTCAGGAGTGCACCCTGGAGAGGCTAGGCAGTAGTCGTCCCATCAGGGTGAACGTGCGCGTGATTGCCGCCGCCAAGCGGTCCCTGTCGGCAATGGTGGCTGCCGGAGAGTTTCGCGAGGACCTTTACTATCGGCTCAATGTGGTGCCCCTGAACATACCGCTCCTACGTGAGCGCCTGGACGACGTGCCGTTGCTTGTCGAGCACTTCCTCAGACACCTGGGAGTGAAATTGAATCGGGGAGAGCTGAGCATTTCGACGGCAGCGGTGACCAAGCTGCAGCAATATCATTGGCCGGGCAACGTGCGCGAGCTTGAACACGTGCTTGAGCGGATAGTCGCACTCAATCAGAAGGACACGATTGAGGCCGAAGATATCCCTGAGTTTGACTCCTCTCGTGATGCCACCAGCCTCGTCTCCGTCAGACTCGACGGATTGGACTCCATTGATATGACCGCCATCCTGAGCGAGGTCGAAAGCCGTCTGCTTCGCTGGGCCCTGGACCGCTCCGAGGGGAATCTGGCTCGGGCGGCCAAGATGCTGGACATGCCTCGCTCAACCCTTCAATACAAAGTCACCAAGATGGATGAGTCCGTCCCTGGCTACTGTGAGTAACGAGCCCTCGTTACTGGCCAACCAGAATTCGTGAATCGCGCCCAACACCTTGTCACCACTGGACTTGCGTCCACAATCTGACATGGCGAGCGGTTGCACTAACCACGTCTGGTTACGGTCACTGAAGCACTCACCCATTGCCCTTCGGGCCCGCATGTCATAACTCGTGGCAGCACCATGACTTGTGTCTGACCGGGTGTTTTGGCACGTCTGTTGCTCTTCTCTTATGTGTTTATGGGTAGAATATGCGCACTCTGGAGAGCTGCTTGCTGCGGAGTTCGTTCCCCAGCAGTCGTTGTTATGGCTGCGAGATACAACCGCCAATCCGACGAGGAAGGTGATTGACAAAAGGCCCCTATGACTTCGAGGGACGACAAGGTTTTGAATTCCCCGGCTTCATCTTCTGAGGTAAGGAGTGGTGAGTGTCTCAGGAGGGGAGAAGGGGGCCGTTCCGAAGCGTATGCCGACATTCACCGGATCTCAAGGCTTGATGTGGTGGTGATTGTCCTGATTCTGGTCGTGTCAGTCGGTTTGTTATGGCGCATCAGCCGTTCCCGAGGGAAGGTGCCTTCAGGGTCCAGGATAGCCGTGGTACGTCAAGGCGATACCGTACTTGAAGAAGTGGATTTGGAAAAAGACGGAGAGATTGCGCTGCTTGAGGGCCGGATGCAGGTGCGGATTGAACAGGGGCGGCTTAGAGTTATGGAATCGGATTGTGCCAAGAAGACGTGTATGAACATGGGGTGGATCCAGCATCCCCGACAAAGCATAGTGTGCATACCTAACAAGGTGCTGATTGAAATCGAATCGGCGGAGACACCGTTTCTGGATGCGGTAGTCCGTTGAGCTTGCGAGGGACAAAGAATGTCCGGGGCTGAACAGCGAACCACAAACATATACCGAATGGCGCTCCTGGTAGCCATTGCTTGTGTGCTGCAAATCTCGGAGTCTTTGATTCCTCATCCTATTCCTGGACTTCGTCTGGGCTTGGCTAACGTTCTCACCGTAACCGCGCTGGTTAACCTTGGCTTTGGATGCGCTCTGGAATTAGCCATTTTGCGCACCCTGTTGAGCGCATTCATCCTGGGGACTTTCATGTCACCTGGCTTTATCCTGAGTTTTTCCGGCGCCGTCGTGAGTGCCTTGACAATGGGGGCGCTGTATTGGTTGTCCGGTCTCAACAGGCGTTATCGGTTGAGCCTGGTTGGGATAAGCATCGTGGGCGCTCTTTCTCACAACGTCACACAGCTCTGCCTGGCCTACTTGATACTTGTCAGGCACAAAGGCATTTTCGCGTTCTTTCCCTGGCTGGGTATCGGTGCGGTGCTGACGGGCTGGCTGACCGGCGCCGTGGCGAGCGCAGTCTGTCGCAAGTTACAAACAGGTCGCAGGCAAGTGTCAGCCGTCGAAACACCTACCGCTGGTCGCACTGCACCAACATCTCGTCAGTACCTGAAAGGCAGCTCTTTCTTGCACCGGCTGCCGGCGGAGATAAAAATCATCAGCATCCTGATACTGTCTTTGGCTGTGCTGGTATGGAATGACCTCTGGGTGACCGCTGCTCTTTTCTCGCTTATAGTGGTGGTGGTAGTGCTTTCGCGCACCTCTTTCACTTTCCTTTTATGTCGCTTCAAGAAGTACAGTTCGCTGCTGCTAATTGCCTTTTTGCTGCCCGTGTTGTTCAACTCTGGCAGACACAGTTTGATGAGCGTAGGCTCCTTTCAGGTCACCTCCGAGGGTCTAAGTACAGGCGTTCTTCTGGCCTGGAGGATTCTTTGCCTGGTTGTGCTCAGCACCCTGTTGCTCAGGACCACGTCAGCCGAAGAGCTGGCCCGGGGGTTGGCGCGGGTTCTATCCCCGCTGCGGGTGGTGGGCATTTCTGGAAAACGGACGGCGACCATACTTTCCCTGTCCTTGACGGCTATTCCGGTTGTGGGGGAAAGAGTTAAAAACATGATTCGGGTTGCAAATCTAAAAAAGCCCAGGAACTTGCGTCAGTTGGTGCCGCTCTTGAGTGACCTGGTTGCCGTACTTTATGCGGAGCCGGAAGTGCAAGGAGTCAAGCAGGACAGCTCTGGTTCACTTCAGGAGGAGAACTAGCCTCAGCGCACCTGAACGGGAAAAGAGAAGACCGAATATATCTCTTGATGAGGAGGGGATGAAGTATGGCAGCAAGTTAGTTGGTTATGGGGGACGATAGTGGCACCCGTTTGTGATTTCTAAGACATGAAGAAGAGGAGGCCAGAGTAATGAGAACATGGGTTGTTTGGGCAGTTGCTTGTGCGCTTGTATTATTTGTCCCGGCATTGGCAGGAGCGGAAGATACGAGCTCCACGCTTGAGAAGCGAATCGAAGAGCTGGAGTCAAAAGTACAAGGGCTCGAAGAACAGGAGAGCCCCGGCCTTTTTGGTGAAGGCGCAACTGTTGGTGGTGACCTCAAGTTCTATCTTTTCGACCAGAGCCGCGGAAGTAGTAACCACGACCATCAGCATAATAACATCTCGGGGGGATTATCGTCGGCTATCATCTACATCAACAAAGAGATTACCGACAAGCTTTCGGTCGAGGTGGACCCGGAAATACTCGTTCACGCCAGCGCTACTCCCAGGCTGGGTCAGTCCATAACCAGGGACACCAGTGCGGATATCGAGTTGGAGTTTGTGAGGGCCAACGTGACCTATCTCCTGCCCCATGACTTCCAGGTCAAAGCGGGCCTGCTGAAGCCACTCTTTACCTGGGATTATGGGTACGAATATTTCTGGCACGAGGAGTATCATGCGAGTTTTGTCAGTGCCAACCCCTGGTTGGGTTCCTGGCACGATTTTGGTCTGGAACTTTACAAACCGTTCGAGTTCGAGAGGTTCTCTCTTCCGACATATCTCTACCTGTTGAACGGCCCGGGGGGCAGCGAAGTTGACAACAACGAAGGTAAGACCGTGCTGTTGCACGTTACTCCGGAGTTGTTTGACAGCGGCCTCAAGTTCCTGGGGTCCTTTGGCTATGGGAAATGGGACGATGGTAACGACTACGAGATGATGCGTTACGCCCTGGGCGTCAACTATACCTGGCGAGACCTGACCCTGAGAGGCGAGTACATGGGAGGCACCTGGAAAGACCAGTTCATCGTATTTGAGGGGCGCCGGGATGATGTCCATCCGCGGGGATATTATGTCAAAGCACTCTACAAGTTCACGGAGAAACTGCAGGGCCTGGTAAACTACAACCATCTGGAGCATGACTTCAGCGGGTTCTTCTACACCGCCACCGACGTGAACGAAGAGTACGACACCATTACCCTGGGTGTGGACTATTCTCTGGCAGATAGCGTAACTGTCATGTTTCAAGTCAGCACTATAGATGGAAGTAGAGACGACCACAGCGCTGACCTGGGCTATGAAAAAATCACTCTCGGTATGCGGACGACTTTCTGAAGAACGGCGTCATTGCTACCTGGGGGAACACGTGTGAGACTTGGCGGCGAACTTGGCTAGGCCTCGACTCTGGTCGCCGGCCTGCCGGGGCCTAGCCTGTTCCCGCAAGAAAATGCTGCATCGAGGTGGGAAGTTAGGAGACTACCCATGAGGAAAAGGGCCTTAATTGCGCTGAGTGGATTGCTGGTCCTGACGTTGACCTGCTGCAAACCTGTGCGCCCCGGGCAGGTTTCCCGGGAAGGTCTGCAAAAGCAAACGAGCTTCATGATGGACACCTACGTGACCATCTACGCGGGGGGCCCCGAAGAAACCGCCATCCGGGCAATCGATTTAGCTCTGGACAGGATGCAGGAACTGGATGGAAAGCTGAACCCGCGTAATTCCAGAAGCCCTCTGTATGCGTTCAATCATCAGGGTGTTCCCATTTCTGACCCGGAGGTCTATGAAGTTGTCCGGGCTGCCTTGCGGTTTAGCCGGGAATCGAATGGCGCCTTTGACATTACAATATTTCCTTTATCAGAGCTCTGGGGGTTCACCGGGGAATCCCCCCGTCGTCCCCATGAGGAAGAGATCAAAGCCTGTTTGAGAAGTGTGGGTTACCAACATCTCCTACTCACGGCTGGTGAACTACAAAAGGACCAAGAAACTGTTCGCATCGACCTGGGAGGAATTGCCAAGGGGTATGCGGTTGCAGAGGCTGTGAAAGTCTTGCGCGCCGAGGGCATAACCTCGGCGCTGGTCGATGCGGGGGGGGATGTGTATGCGCTGGGTAGGCGAGATGGGAGGCTTTGGAAGGTCGGGGTTCAAGCCCCGCGGGGCGAGGACCTATTAGGCTATCTGGAGGTTGAAGACCTGGCGGTGATGGGTTCGGGTGATTACGAGAGATTCTTTACCGAGGAGGGACAGAGGTATCACCACATACTCGACCCTCAAACCGGTTTTCCAGCCCAGGGCCTGGCGGGTATTACCGTCATTTCCCGTGACCCCATGTTGGCCGACGGCTGGGCAACCGCGCTCTTCGTCATGGGGCCCGAAAAGGGGCTGCAAATGGCCAACAAGATAGATGAGGTCGAAGCAATCATGGTGACGACTTCGGGAGAACTCCTGTATTCTTCCGGATTAGAAAATGCGCTTAAGGTTATACCCAGGGGCGAATAATGGAGGTTCCTATGCACAGACGTAAGAAGGCTGTTGTGGTCCTGGTCCTGGTCGGCTTTTTTGTTTCCCTAACTTCGTCGGCTCTCTATGCCCTCACGCTTCTCAGCGAAGAAAAAGCGCTGGAAAAGGTGTTCGGTAAAGACATTAAGGTGGCTACCGAAACCAAGGAACTGGAAGGCAAGCAACTGGAGGAGATCAAGAAGCGATTAGGGGGTAGTCTGGTTTACTACCAGAAGGGGTCGAAGTCAACCAAGGTCGTGGCTAAGACTAAGATTGACTTCCAATTCGCTACCAAAGATAACAAAAAGATAGGCGTGGCTATCATCGGTGCGGAGCCCGGGAAATGGGGGCCGGTAAAGTTCATTATCGCCTTGAACCTGGATGGCTCCGTCAAGAGAGTGGAGGTGATGAGTTATAAGGAGAAGAGGGGACGTCCCATCGCCCGGCGCAGTTTCATGAAGCAGTTCGAAAAGAAAACAACTAAGAGTACGCTAAAGGTGCGAAAGGACATTCGTGGCATCAGCGGGGCCACCATTTCCTCCCGCTGCGCTACCTTTGCCGTCAAGAAAGCCCTGGTCCTCTACGAAGAACTTTACCTTAAGCCGCGTGCTGATGATGCTGATTAAGTCAAGACCGACGATGCCGCTTTTTTACTATTGAAAGGGCTTCAAAGTGGAAAAACTCAGACTTTCAGAGGCGCCGGTGAGCGCTAAATTACTGGCCACCATCTTGCTCTGTGTGGTGGGCTTGATCTATCTGTCGCTGCTGGGACAGGTCTGGATAGACACCGAATTCAAACCAGCTATGATCGCTGAGGGCTATGGCGAAATGGAATACATGGAGTTGACTCACCACAGTCACATCTATCTTCCCTATTATGCGCTCTATCTTTTCGCCTTGCCGGTCGGCATCTTCATGTTTACCGCCTATTCAGAGCGACTGAAGAGGGTGTTCACGGTTGTGCCTTTCATTCTGGTTGTAGTCGATATTGCTTCCATGTGGCTGACGGCCTATGTGCACGCGACCCTCTTTGCCTGGGTCTTGTGGTTTGCTGGTACATTTCTGGCCTTGACCTTCTTGTCACTTGTCGTGCTTAATGTTTACGACATTTGGCTGCGGAGGTCCAAGCCGGTCGAGCCGGTAGCAGAGGGGCGCGGCAGTTAGCAGGGGAAGTCCTAGGAGCACCACGGAAGCTGCTTCCAGGGACACGCAGCACATCGCAGGCACGGCGGCGCGCCTGTTGGGGTTGGTAGAGCGTGCTGGCGATGTGGCACAGTTCATGCCTGGCAAGATACTGCGCACGCGAATGGTGGCCGGGTTTGCTGTTTGCACTTCGCTGTCGGCAGATTGGATGACCCTGAGCGCGAGCGTCAAGCAGCGCAGGTTCGCACTACCCCGGGTTTGAGTGGAAGGAGGGCGTCTTGTCCGAAAACGGATTGCTGGCTTGTGCCGCTCAGCACTTTCCAGGTTGGGCACCTGGCTGCATGACGGTCGGGCAGTATGTAATTATGTCCTTGAATGTGTGGATGGGATTGGGTGATGAAGTTTAGAGGTGGATGCGACATTGCGCTCGAAGGTCGGCCGACCGGGGAAGTCGAGGTGCTTCCCGAGCCGGAGGTACTCCATCTACCCTTAAGGAGTTGCCGCTTCACCTTCTCGGAAGTGTCCGTGGAGGAGGGCGAGCAGGTGCAGCCCGGTCGGGTGCTGGCCAAGGACCCGAGCAATTACTCGGTGCCGCTGCTGGCGCCCCGAGCGGGCACGGTGAGGCTGGAAGAGGCGGAGAATCACGTCACACTCAAGCAGGTCAGCAAGGTTGCTGAGGAGCCTTATCATCCCGATGAGGACCTGCCTCACATACCGAAGGCCTTGGGCTCAGCAGGGATGAAACGCTACAGATTGCTGATGCTGGGCGCCTGGCAGTTTCTCTACGATGCCCATACGGGAGAGCTGCCCGACCCCTTTGGCATCCCCCGTGCCGTGCTCGTTTCCACGCTGAATCTCGACCCGTTCGTCGCTCGAGGGGACGTGCAGCTCAGCAAGAGGCTCTCCAGCTTTACCCGGGGGCTGGAACACATTCAGTCCTTGCTGGAGTACCAGCCCATCTATCTGGTGGTACCTGATATTCGCTCGGAGCTTGCTTTGCAGGTTCGTGAAATGGTGCGCGGGTATGCCTGGGTAAAAATGGTCCAGGTGCCCCTGAGCTACCCCTGTGATAATTTCACCATCCTGGCCCGCACCCTGGGCCTGAAGAAAGAGTCGGACCAACCGGTCTGGGCCTTGAGGACAGAGGGGGTTTTGGCCATCGACCGGGCGCTGACGCTGTCGCGGCTGTGTACGGTGAGGCTTGTGTCGGTCGGTGGGCCCGCTGTCAATCGTCCCACTCATCTGAAAGCTATGCCCGGGTATCCTCTGGAGGCGCTCCTCGGTGCACGTGTGAGCGCTCGTCCCGTCCGGGTCATTAGTGGCGGCGCCTTGACCGGTGAAACCATAGGGCCGGGGCAACGGGGACTGGACGTGGAGTGCTCGGGGCTGACCCTACTTCCGGACCCCATCGACAGAGAGTTCCTGGCATTCACGCGGCCGGGCTGGGACCGTCGTTCCTACAGCAAGTGCTTCCTGAGTTCTTTCCGGGGTAGCTTTGCTGAACGTCTCACCACTGCCCTGCGCGGGGAGCTGCGGCCGTGTGTTGCCTGCAACTTCTGCGAGGACGTATGTCCGGCAGGCATTATGCCTCACCTCATTCACAAGTATCTCTACCAGGATGTCATCGAGGAAGCCGAGAGGGCTCGTGTGGACCTGTGTGTGCGCTGCGGGCTGTGTTCGTTCGTGTGTCCGTCCAAGATTGAGCTTCGCAAGCAGTTTGTCGAGGTCCAGGAGACCATTCGCCGTGAGCTGCAGCAGGTCGAGGAGGCTCAAGGATGAAGTGGCTCTTGCGTCTCCTGGAGCGGGTCCGTCCCGGTTTTGAGGAAGGTGGAAAACTGCGGGCCTGGAAATCGATCTTCGATGCTGCTGACAACCTCTTCTTCTCGCCGCTAACACGTACTACTGACGCTCCACATATCCGCGATCCGCTGGACGTCAAGCGCTTCATGTCTATCGTTATCGTGGCGCTGCTGCCGAGCCTCCTGGCAGCATTGTACTTCTTCGGACTGCGGGTGCTGGCCATCATCGCAGTTTCCTACGTTGTGGGTGGCACGGTGGAGGTGCTTTTCGCGGTGGTGCGCAAGGAGGAGATTAACGAGGGGTTCCTGGTCACCGGACTTATCTTTCCCCTCATCCTGCCGCCGGCACTGCCACTCTGGATGGTGGCTGTGGGCATCGCCTTTGGGGTGCTGGTGGGCAAGGAGCTGTTCGGCGGCACCGGGCGAAATCCTTTCAACCCGGCGCTGGTGGGGCGCTGCTTCCTGGCGCTGGGCTATCCGGTGGCCATGTCGAGTAACTGGCTCAAGGCCGGACAGGGGCTGCTGGGACGGTTAACGCAGTATGTTGATGCCTCACATCTGGATGCGGTCAGCGTGGCGACGCCACTGGTGGTCGGCAAACAGAGGGAGTGGGTTAGTCTGTCGGGCCTTTTCTTCGGGCAGGTATCCGGCAGCGTCGGAGAGACGTCGGCGCTGGCGGTATTGCTGGGAGGTGTGTTTCTGCTGGTCACCGGGGTAGGCAACTGGCGCACGGTGGTGGGCATACTGGCCTCCTCCACACTGTTGGCGGCGGTGCTACACCGGGCGCAGCCGGAAGCGTTTGCTTCGGTGACCTGGTACCTGTGCGCCGGGGGGTTGCTGTTCGGCGCCTTTTTCATGGCGACCGACCCCATAACCAGTCCCATTACCAATGGGGGAAAATGGATATACGGAACCCTCATCGGGGTAGTCACCTTATTGATACGCAACTTCACAGGCTACGTCGAGGGTGTCATGTTTGCCATCCTGCTGGGTAACATTGCCGCTCCCATACTGGACGAGGTGGTCTTCCGCTTGCGTCTGTGGAGGCTGCAGCATGAAGGATAATTTGCACACCCTGGTTTATGCGGCAGTCCTGGGTTGTGTGTGTGCGCTGCTGCTGACGGGGGCGGGAAAGTTTACGGCGCCGTATCGAGAGGCCAATTCTGACGCGGAAGAGGTGCGTAACATCCTCGAAGTGCTGAGCGCCACCAATCACCCTGTCGGCATCGTCACCAAATCGGCGCTGGTGCTGCGCGATCTCGATCTGCTCACATCCATGGCCGAGCGGGGGTTGGTGAAGGTCGCGCTTTCGGTCACCACGCTCGATCCCAAGCTCGCCCGCGCCATGGAGCCAAGGGCGAGCACACCCGACAAGCGCATCGAGACCTTGGCGCGATTGACCGAAGCCGGCGTGCCAGCCTCGGTGATGGTGGCACCGGTGATCCCCGGCCTTAACGACATGGAGATCGAGCAAATCCTCAAGCGGGTCTACGCCGCGGGCGTGCGCGAGGCAGGCTATATCCTGCTCAGGCTTCCGCTGGAGATCGGCGATCTCTTTGCCGAGTGGCTGATCGCCAATTGCCCGGACCGCGCCAAGCGCGTGTTGTCGCTTATGCGCTCGACCCGCGGGGGCAAACTTTACGACGCCAAATGGAGTGAGCGCATGGCTGGCAACGGTCCGTATGCCTGGATGATCGGCCGTAGATTCGAGATCGCCGCGAAGCGCCTTGGCCTAAACAAGACACCGGCGGAGCTGCGCACCGACCTGTTCACGCCGCCAAAGCTGCCGGGCCAGCAGCTCCCATTGTTCTAGGCCAACCGACGTATCCACTCACTCGTGGCTCCTAGCATCGATAGGTGCACGCAGGCATGGAAACTCTCTCCGAA
>SDBU01002687.1_pt1 | contig 23367 bp, 10 predicted proteins | sample 2277071 | NCBI WGS metagenome assembly SDBU01 (sample SAMN10397929, study PRJNA504765) | marine sediment metagenome | isolation source: marine sediment core GS08_GC12, 126 cmbsf | place: Arctic Ocean: Gakkel Ridge, Loki's castle | collected 2008 | reverse complement strand
GGAAAGTGAGTTTAGGTTCCCACATGATGTCACCGTCGATAGGGCCGGCAAGATCTATGTTACCGACACCTACAACAGCCGGATTCAGAGATTCGACGGCGCCGGCACATTTCAGCTGATGTGGGGTTGGGGCGTCAATCTAGAAGGATTATTTGAGTTGGAGACGTGCGTTAGCAGCTGTCAAGCAGCGCATGCAGGCAGGGGTGACGGAGAACTTGTAGTTGCCAAGGGCATCACCGTCGACTCAGCCGGCAACGTCTACGTAGCAGACACATACAGCCAACGTATTCAGAAATATGACAGCGAGGGCAGGTTCGAGCTGATGTGGGGTTGGGGTGTAGATGCGAATAATTCAGATAGTTTCCAGGTCTGCAGCAGTTCATGTACAGGCGGGATCAAGGGTAGTGGGTTTGGCCAATTCGACGAACCAGGGGATGTGGCCGTCGACTCGGTGGGCAACGTCTATGTTGCGGATGGTTGGAACGATCGTATCCAGAAGTTCAGCTCAGGCGGACTGCGCATCAAAATGCGGGGTACCAGGTGCAAGGTCAAGGATGAGGGCATAGACGGGTGTGACGGTGGTTTCTATTCACCGAGAGGAATCAATGTCGATTCGGCCGACAACATCTACGTCGCCGACAGCTTGAACCATCGGATTCAGAAGTTTGGCCCAGACCTGGCTCTTCTCGACAAGTGGGGAAGCTTATGCGATATCCAGTACGGGGGTTCTGATGATTGCGACGGTAATTTCAAAAACCCGACTGGAATAGATACGGACGCGTCTGGCAACGTCTACGTCGCCGATGCAGGCAACGTTCGCATTCAGCTGTTGGGTTCAAGCGGAGAGTTCATCGATAAGTGGGGAAAGCGCTGTCGAATCGGCAATTGGGATCCAGCAGAATGCAACGAAGGGTTCATAAGCCCAAAGGGAATTGCAGTCGATCGGGCCGGAAAGGTCTATGTTGCAGACACGGTGAATAATCGCATCATGAAGTTCAAATATTTGCCGGACACACCGAGACAGGTACCGAACTCGCAGGAGCCGTTATTGCCTCTTTCGCTTCCCGCGCCCTCACTGGCGCCCACGGTGGAGCGGCACAGCCCGCGTGGCCAGAAGTGCGCGAACAGTGGAGCCCAGGAAGGCGCCCGCCCGGGATGCACAACATCCTTCCACCAGAAGACCAGGGTTTTATAACCGAGGAGCAGAGCGGGTGGTATAAGCGCTGACCTCGATTATCACTGCATAGCGAGTGACCCGGCTATCCAGTCAAGCGCCGGAAAAATAGTTCGGAACAAATGATGTGGCTCATGCGTCGTATTTGTAAAGGGCGTAAACAGATCTCAACGAGTTTTACCAGGACGGTTGGATTCGAGCAAAATAGCACGCAATATTCAAGGAGGAAAACAACGTGCGAAACATCACCCGATATCTATTTGGCTATGTAGTGCTGGCGATCTTCATAGGCATTAACGCGCAAGCGTTAGCAGTAGCCGATTCGACGGACAAGCGGCATGGAGAAGCATTCAATATCTTCGAGATCGATGGCAAATCGACCGCTGCTGCCGTTTCAAAGAAAATAACTAAGCGCCGAAGCTCACGCAAGCTACATCGTATTCGTGGCACCAATCGTGCAGACAGGTTACGCGGCACCAGACGTGCCGACAAGATCACTGGCCGCAACGGACGCGACAAGATATGGGGACGAGCCGGCAACGACCGTCTGTACGGAGGCAGGGGCAAAGACATTATCCGAGGAGGTCGTGGCAGTGACCGGCTGTATGGAGGGAAGGGCGCAGACCGCCTTTACGGCGACAGAGGCAATGATCGGCTCTCGGGCGGCGACGGCGCAGATGTTCTGCGTGGGGGCGCCGGTCGAGACCGCATCTACGGTGGCAAAGGCAAGGACCGCATCTACGGTGGCAAAGGCGCAGATCGCATCGTAGTTAGCGGTGGCGGCAAGGATGTGATCGACTGTGGATCTGGTCGTGACATAGCCTATGTCGATACTCGCGACAGAGTGCGCAACTGCGAGAAGGTCGTACGTAAGCAACAACCAAAGAGCCGCGATGGCGGCGGATCGACGGAGCAGCAACCGGCGAGCACGCCCGGTTTTCAAGGCGGCTTGCTCCCTCAGCTACCGGTGAACAGACCGCCCGAAGTTGAAAAGCCAAACATCGTGCTGATCCTGACCGACGATCAACGCTACGGCACCGTTACCGAAGAGGCAGTGCCCGGAACCGGAACCCCATATATGCCCAGGGTTTCTTCGTTGCTTGCCGATCGAGGTCTTTCCTTTTCCAGAGCGATGGTAACCACATCTCTATGTTGTCCCTCTCGGGCGTCGATACTTACCGGTAAGTACGCCCACAACCACGGCGTGCTCAATAACGGATCCAACGCCGACCCGCCCGACGGTGGCTTTCCTGCTTTCCACGAGGGGGACGAGGACTCAACGATTGCCACCTGGCTCAGCGATGCCGGTTACCGAACCGGTTTGATCGGCAAGTATTTAAACCAGTACGGTTCAGCTTCATACGATACAGATGGCGACGGTGAGCTCGAATTGGAAGACCAGATCTACGTCCCCCCGGGTTGGGACAAATTCCGTGCCTTCCTTGGGGAACCCCGGTACTTTGACTACCGGCTCAACATCGACGGGAACGAAATTGCGGATGATTTTCCCGAGCCGGATGGCGCTAACCCTGGATACGCTGCCAACTACTCAACCGACGTCCTCAAGGAGCATGCGCTCGAGTTCATCCAGGCATCGGCCGACGATGACAGGCCCTTTTTCTTGTACTTCTCACCGTTCGCTCCTCACTTGCCCGCAACTCCAGCGCTGCGGCACGAAGATGCCTTTACCGATATTCAACCCTACAACAGCGACATCGTGGGCTCGTTCAATGAGGAAGATGTCTCCGATAAGCCTGCCTGGATCCAGGATAACTTAGTCCCGCTTGACACCAATGATCTCGATTGGGTGGCTGAGCTTCGCCTCAGGCAGTTGCAATCAACCCTCGCGGTTGATGACGCAGTCGGCGAGATAGTGAAGCAGCTCGAAGTTCTGGGGGAGCTTGACAACACCGTCATCGTCTATACCTCGGACAACGGAATAATGTGGGGCGAGCACCGAATCGGCCGGCCTGGAGTACTCAAGAAGGCAAATGCATACGAGGAAGCGATCCGTGTTCCTCTCATCTTCAGCGGTCCCGGGGTTCGAACCGGAACGACCGATCTTATTGGCTCAAACATAGATTTGGCTCCAACAATCGCCGAACTGGCAGGCGTGACACCGCCCGCCGACGTGGACGGTCGTTCCCTGCTCCCCCTGTTTTCAGGGCAGCCCACATCGTGGCGGAACGATCTACTGATCGAGCATTTGAAGGAGGGGTGGTCATATATCCCAACCTATCAGGCGCTTTATACGGACAGTCCTGAGATCGGTCACTACAAGTTCGTTGAGTACTACGACAAGGATGATAACCTGGACGAGCGCGAGTTGTACGACCTGGATGACGATCCATACGAGGAGCGTAGCCTCCTTAGACAGGGACAGCCTCCCGATGACCCCGAACTTCAGCCGTTGATCGACAGCTTCTCCGCGCGAGTGGCGGAGCTGGCCGCTTGCTCGGGGGAAAGCTGTCGTTAATCCTCGTGTGCGGGTTGAGGCTGAATAAAAATAGTGCGGAACGCGGAACATATATGGGAGCCCATGTGTCGTATTAATAAATAGCTCATTACGAAAAGAGCTGTTATTACGCTCTGCATAGGATAAGGAAGAATAAAAGGAACGAAAAAAGGAGTCAAGGATGATCTCAGTAATCCTCTTCAACACAGACACAGCAACAAGCCGCATGGAGCGGGCTGGCAGGGCATTTACTTTAGTGACAGCGACTTTGGGCCTTACCCTGCTGCTGGCGGTATCTAACTCGGGCCAAGCCAACGCGGAGTTTGTTTATGAGACAAAGTGGGGAGAAGAGGGAACAAGCGAACGTCAATTCAATACCCCATTTGGTGTCTCGGCGGACAACGGTGGGAATGTCTACGTAACAGACATGGTGAACCGGCGCATTCAAAAATTCGACACCGACGGTACATTCCAGCGCATGTGGGGTTGGGGCGTTGACCCAAACAGTGGATTGGAAGAATTTGAACTGTGCTTTAGTGGTTGCAAAGCCGGTGTAGATGGAGGAGGAAGTGGTCAATTAAATCAGTCAAGAGGCGTCAATGTCGATACATCAGGCAATGTCTACATTGCAGACACCAACAATCATCGCATACAGAAGTTCAACGGCAGTGGTGAATTCCAGCTCACGTGGGGTTGGAACGTTGATCCAAGCAATGGATCGGACGGATTAGAAACGTGCATTACTAGCATTACTACACAGTGCAGTGCAGGAGAACCCGGCACAAGTGCCGGTCAACTGAAAAGTCCTAGCGACTTAGCAATAGATGCGGCCGGCAATGTTTACGTTGCCGACTGGTTCAACAACCGCATCCAGAAGTTCAACGGCAGTGGTGAATTCCAGCTCATGTGGGGTTGGAACGTTGATCCAAACAATGGATCGGACGGATTTGAACTGTGCCTTGCTGGCTGCCAAGTCGGTGCAAGTGGAGACGGAGATGGTCAGCTAAACGGACCACTGGGCATCACGGTTGACTCTACAGGCAATGTTTATGTTACAGACGCAAACAACTATCGCATCCAGAAATTTAGCTCCGATGGAGAGTATCTGCGAGTTTGGGGAGAGCTATGCAACGTCGAGGCCTCAGGCGTGGCCGGTTGTGACGGCAATTTCAACATTCCAGCGGGCGTAGCCGCAGACTCGGCGGGCAACATCTACGTCACGGATAGAAATAACGATCGCATCCAGAAGTTCGACCCCAACGGAACATTCCTCGGCAGATGGGGAGAGAAATGTGTGGTCGCGAAAGAGGACCTAGAAAACTGCAACGGTGACTTCAATCATCCCAAGGGCATCTCGATAGACACGGAGGACAACGTCTACGTTGCCGAGCTGGCCAATGATCGAATTCAAAAATTTCGTACAGTTCCAGTTGAAAAAGAGCCAGTCCCAACCAACCCCATCCAGCCATCGCCGACACCACCATCTCTTTCATATCCTGCGCCGGTGGCTTCACCAGCCCCAGAAGTAACCTACGAGTCGGCTTGCAACCTGAAGATAACCTCTCCTCGCACGAAGGTCAGTAAGTCAAAGTCAGCAAAGCTCTCGGCAAGAAATGCGCGTCGTCTCTTCACCAGGGGATTAAAGGGATACGTCCAGTGGGGTACGGTGGTAGGAAATAAAGTAGTCTGCAAGAGCCTGAAGATGGCGATCCTGCAGAAGCGGGGTAAGCGTTACTACGTACCTGGGACAAAGACCAGAATCTCCTCGAAGTATTTGAGTGAAAAGGGCTTATCAACAAAAGGTGCCCGTTTCTTGAGAAAGAAGAAAGTAGGAAAGCTGACCCAGAAGCGCGTCTCAAAGAAACGAAGGACAGATATCTCCTTCAAGGAGTTCAATCGCAGGACGAAGTTTGGAAAAAAAGCGTTGCGTAGCTTAAAAAAGAAACGCTATCGTGGCACTTACGTCCTTTTCTACACCGCCAAGGTCGGTAAAACCACGGTGAGCAAGAAGATCACGCTGAAGGTGTCAGGCAAGAAGCAAGGCCGGAAGAAGTCGTAGCGACGACGAAACGTATTTCTAGGCACTCTTCTTTACAGGGTGTATTAACCAGATAATGCAGCTGTTAAGTCCACCTGAACAGCGATAAACAAACAAAACGTGCGGTACTGCGGAACAAAAGAGCAGGCTCAAATGTCGTATATATAAGGGGTTTAATATTTCTAAACCCCGTAGGGATTGCAAAAACATAGAAGCTCTGCAGGATCATCCGGTGGACAGACGTTAAAAGGGGAGGAATCACGGATGCTATCACGTGATTATTCGAAAATACGCACAATAGAAATAACAGAACATGCGGTCAGGGCAGGTGTCCTATTCGTAATCGCATTGGTATTAGTTATCTTCGCAGCAAGTATGAATGCTGCTTCAGCAAAAGCCGACTTCGGTTACATCGACAAGTGGGGAGAGTACGGCTCTCACGATGCTGATGGTGAATTCAATAGGCCATACGGTATCGCCATCGACTCGGACGGAAATATATTTGTTGCCGACACGGCAAACTATCGGGTACAGAAATTCGACTGGAGAGGCGATCATCTAAATGCTTGGGGAAGCATCTGGGACGATCCACTTGCAGCGCCTTTGAGTATTGCCGTTGACGGTAACGGGAACTTTATAGTCACCGAGCACTACAGAAGCTCTGTGGACGACTGGGCCACGTTCAATTTCCGTGTCAGAAAAATCGACTCCAATGGCGTTGTGCTCGCCCAGTGGGGACAAAAAGGAAGGGGCAACGGTAAGTTCAATCTACCATACGGCATCGCCGTTGACTCAGACGACAATGTCTATGTAGCCGACACAAATAACAACCGCATCCAGAAGTTCAGCCCGGACGGGGATTTCTTAGGCAAGTGGGGTCGACTTTGCAATGTAGAAGAGCAGGGCGTAGATGCTTGTGACGGCAAGTTTGACCACCCCGCAGGAGTAACTGTGGACGAGGCAGGCGATGTCTACGTTGCCGATTCATATAACCACCGGATCCAGAAGTTCGATTCAAATGGGGGGTTCCTGGGCAAGTGGGGAAGCAACTGCGTAGTCGAAGACTCGCAAATCCAGCATCCGGACGCCTGCGACGGCAAGTTCAACATACCGATCGATATCAGTGTCGATCAGGACGGGACAGCATATGTTGCCGACACCTTCAACAGCCGCGTGCAGAAGTTCATCCTCAACCAAGGTCAGTACGAGTATGACAGTAAATGGGGGGTCAAGTGCATAGTGGATTACCGTGGTGACCCGGACACCTGCGAGGGTGACTTCAACTACCCGTACGGTGTTGAGATCGGCCGGAACGGACAAATCTACGTTGCCGATTCGCACAACTACCGCATACAGAGATTCGGGCAGCGTCCGGAGTCTACGGTGCCTTCGCCACCCTCACGCAGCTCATCCCCAGCGGAAGCGTTGGCTCTGCCCAATCTGGAGCTACCGCGTTCACACGGTCGCAAGGATGGCGTGAGCGTCCGCTTGCCAGGTGCGAATGGAGGCAGCCGGATTGGGTGCCCGCAGGCTGGAGTTCGTGATGACCTCCGTAATGGCTGCACCACGTCCATTCATCAGAGGACTAACGTCGAGTAGCTGGGAGGCAAGACAGGTTGCGGGGCTCTGGTGCGAGAGATGACAGCAAAGAGGCTAGAGAATTAGTCGCTAGAGCTTAATAAAAACCGTAACAAACACATGGGTTCAAACGTCATGTGTGTAGAGGGGGCAATACGCCATAACGGGTAGTTTTCAGGTCTATCTCGTAGGTAGAAGCAAAAAGGGAGAATTAGCAGAAGGAAGTCAAGGATGACACCAGAAGTCCGCTCAGGCGTTCGTACAAGAGCTGGTCCTACGGGCCACGGTGCAAGGGTGTGCGCTTTTGCCTTGTTTGTGCTGGTCGTTGGCATGTTCGCTGCTTCTTTTCACCCGGCCACGACTGAAGCGGAATTTGGATTTATCGAAGAGTGGGGGCAGTTCGGAGATTCCGAAGGAGAGTTTATATCTCCGTACGGCATCGCAGTAAGCTCGGCCGGCAACGTCTATGTGGCCGGCACCAGCAACAACCGCATCCAGGTATTCGACTCAAGTGGTGGCTTCATCGAGAAGTGGGGTGAGCGTTGTGTAGCCGACTATGAGGAACCCCGTGGTTCAACCGACTGTGACGGTGGGTTCTATCGTCCGGAAGGCATCGCGGTAGATGCGGCCAGCAACGTCTATGTTGCCGACACCTTCAACAACCGCGTCCAGAAGTTCATGCAGACCGACGAGGGATATGAATATGAGAGAAAGTGGGGACGTTTCTGTGATGTAGCCTACGATGGTCAAATCGGATGCAACGGTTGGTTCAACTATCAACAAGGTATTTCCATCAGCCCGACCGGCAGCGTATACGTCGCCGACACGATCAACCACCGGATACAGATGTTTGACCCAACTGGGGAATTACACACTTGGTGGGGGAGCTACTGTGACGTCAACGCGGAGGAGCCTAGAAACTGCAACAAGGGGTTGAGATACCCGGAGGGAATTGCCGCAGATACCGACGGCATCATCTACGTTGCCGACACCGGCAACGACCGCATCCAAATGTTCAGCTCATTTGGAGCGCCTCTCCGAAGATGGGGTAGCGACTGTTTTGTCCACGGCGAGGATCCAGGCGCTTGCGACGGTAAGTTCAACGCACCTTCCGGGATCGCGGTGGACGCAGCCGGCAACGTCTACGTCGCCGACACAGGCAATAACCGAATCCAGATGTTCGACCCCAGCGGAGTCTTCATCAAAAAGTGGGGAAGCGAAGGATCGAGCGAAGGTCAGTTCCTCAGGCCCAAGGGCATCGCCGTCGACTCGGTCGGCAACGTCTACGTCGCCGACACCTTCAACCACCGCATCCAGAAGTTCGGTCAGCTTCCAGATTCGGATACACCTCCGCAGCCGCAGCCGCCGCCACCCTCGCAGCCACAACCGCCCCCACCGTTGTCGCTGCCGCCGCAATCGCCTGGATCACCGCCCGCTCCTGCTGCTCCACGCACGCCGATAGAGACCGATGAATCTGCCTGCAACCTGAAGATCACCTCTCCACGCGTAAAGACTGTTAAGTCGAAGTCGGCGAGGCTCTCTCGAAAAAGAGCACAACGTCTATTTACCAAGGGGCTCAAGGGGTATATCCGGTGGGGCAAGGTTGGCGGCAAGAACGTGGTTTGCAAGAGCTTACAGATGGCGATTCTGCAGAAGCGTGGTAAGCGCTACTACCTGCCGGGTACAAAGACGAGAGTTTCAAATAAGTACTTGAGCAGCAAGAGCTTTCCAACCAAGGGCGCTCGCTTCCTGAAGAAGAAGAAAGCAGGAAAGCTGACCCAGAAGCGCCAATCAAAAAAGAGACAAACGAAGTTTGCCTTCAAACCATTCAGCCGCAGGTCAAGGATTGGCAGAAGAGCCTTGAGAAGCTTGAAAAAGAAAGGCTACCGCGGCACCTTTGTCGTATTACACACGGCAAAGGTGGGCAATGCCACAGTGAAGAAGACCATCACTCTCAAAGTCTCACGTAAGAAGTAGGGCCGGCAGAAGCTAGATCTGTGTGCGTTTTGCACACCGGCTTGGTCCCATGACCGGCTCGTCCTAAGTGCGAGTAGCGCCGTCAATTCAACCTGCGTGGGGGATGAAAGAGGTAAATCGTGCGTACCAAATGAGGTAGCTCAATTGTCGTATCTGTAGAGACGAATATGGAGGAGTACCGCAAGGATGGCTTCAAGCGCCTACTTATGCGCATATAGATATGGGAAACTACAGGGCTGCGATAAAAGATCGTATTCCCTGGGATTCTGTATCTCGCTTACAGCCCTGCTATTTATACTTTTGTTTCCATCTTCCGCATGGGCGAAGTTCACCTTTGATACAAAGTGGGGAGAGCGTAAGCCCCTCCTTGAAGCACCTGAGGGCACGTTCAGTCGTCCTGCCGGTATATCAGCCGATGATGCTGACAATGTCTACGTTGCCGACACCTTCCTCGACCGCATCCAGAGCTTCGACGGCATCGGCACATTTCAGATCATGTGGGGTTTTGGGGTTGTTGATGGGGACTCCCTTCATTTTCAGGTTTGCACAAGTTCATGCCGGGAGGGTTACCCGGGCTCCGGCGATGGGCAGCTCTATCTACCAGAAAGTGTCACCATTGATTTAGACGACTACGTCTACGTCGCCGACACGTACAACAACCGCATCCAAAAGTTCAAGCCGGGAGTCGAGGGGCACGCGTATGACTTGCAGTGGGGAAACGAAGGGACCGATGACGGTCAGTTCAAAAAACCGAAAGGCGTTGCCGTCGATCAAAACGGCTACGTCTATGTCGTCGATACAGATAACCACCGAATTCAAAGGTTCAAGCCAGCAGGTGAGGGGCATGCGTATGACACGCAGTGGGGAAGCGAAGGTACGGATGACGGTCAGTTCAACTCACCGGGTGGAGTCGCTATAGACGGGGAAGGCTACGTCTACATCGCAGATACAAACAACCACCGTATCCAGAGATTTAAGCCAGCCGACGAAGGGCACGCATATGACACGCAGTGGGGAGGCGAAGGGACCGGTGACGGTCAGTTTAAACAACCGAAGGGCGTTGCGGTCGATCCAGGCGGTAACGTCTATGTCGCCGATACGGGCAACCATCGAATCCAGATCTTCGGCTCTGAAGGCAGCTTCATATCGAAATGGGGAAGTTATTGCAGTCTTTTCTCCAATCAGGACGACCCAGAAGTCTGCGACGGTCTGTTCAATTCGCCATCCGACCTCTCCATCGATCCCAACGGAAACGTCTACGTTGTCGAGACCTGGAACTACCGCATCCAGAGGTTTCACGAAATTCCTGGTAACACCGCTAGGCCTACTATCTCAGGCACTCCTCAAGTGGGCCAAGCGATGATCTGCTCGGAGGGCATTTGGGATCTCGATCAGATCAACTTCAGCTACCAGTGGCAACGCAACGGTGAAGATATTGCCACGGCCACCGGCTCAACATACGCCGTCGTCACAGCGGACGTTGATACCGACCTCACCTGTCGGGTTACCGCTACAAACGAGAACGGCTCGTCGTTCGCAACCAGCAATCCGGTCAGGCCAGTTTCTTTGCCGCCATCCCCTCCTTCGCCTTCGCCGTTACCTCCTCCTATTCAACCTCTGCAACCACCACAACTTTCACCTCCTGAACCCGTTGTTACACCCCCAGAGGAAGAGACCTACGAATCGGCTTGCAATCTCAAGATCACCTCTCCGCGGATAAAGATTGGCAAATCAATGTCGGTGAAACTATCCAGAAGATATGCACGGCGTCTATTCACCGGAGGCTTGAAGGGATACGTCAGATGGGGCGAGGTGAGTGGCAAGAAAATTATCTGCAAGGGCTTGAAGATGGCGATTCTGCAGAAGCGCGGGAATAGCTACTACGTGCCTGGGACAAAAGCCAGGGTATCTCCGAAGTACTTGACCGCAAAGAATTTTCCGACAGAGGGCTTTCGTTTTCTAAAAAAGAAAAGAGTGGGCAAGCTGACGCAGAAGCGCATATCGGGAAAAAGACAAACGAAGATCTCTTTCAGGGAGTTCGATCGAAAATCAAAGCTTGGCAAAAAAGCGCGCAAGAGGTTGAAAAAAAAGCGATACAGAGGCACGTACTACTTGATCTACACGGCCCAAGTTGACGGAAAGACAATTAAGAAATCGATCATGTTAAAAACAAAATGACAGGACGATTCATTCCATATACGCTAGTTGCAACTGCCCTTATGCTCGCAGTATTTCTTACGCCATCCGCCGATGCTGAGTTCGTCTTTATCGGAAAATGGGGAGAGAGCGGCTACCAGGACGGCGGATTTTCTAACCCTAAGGATATCGCCGTCGACTCGGACGGTTACGTCTACGTTGCCGACACTTCGCACTATCGTGTACAAAAGTTCGATCCAAGCGGCACGCATTTAGAATCGTGGGAGAGTATTTTTCACGATCCCATCGATGGTTACGATCCCGTCATAGGACCGCTGGCTATCGCAACCGGTCCGAGAGATAATGTTTTTGTCGCGGAGGCGGTCATCGATGTATACGAGGGCCAAACCGATCCCCGTAAATTCCAGATACGGAAGTTAGATCCGCACGGGGATGTCATTGCAGAGTGGGGAAACATTGGGACAGACGACAGTCAGTTCTTGTACCCATTCGGCATTGCACTCGGACGAAACGGACACATCTATGTTTCTGACATGAACAATGATCGTGTTCAGAAGTTCAAACCGGAAGGCAATGAATACGTGTACGACACCCAGTGGGGAGAGTTCTGTGAAGTCAATGTGCAAGACCCGAATGGCTGCGATAGTGGGTTTCACCACCCAGCCGGTGTTGACGTTGATTCAAACGGCTACGTCTACGTTGTAGATTCACAAAACGATCGCATACAGAAGTTCGACTCAAACGGAGGATTTGTTTCCACACTCGGGAGCGAATGTAAAGTTAATGATCATCCCGATGACAAGGACTTCTGTGACGGTATGTTCAATTTCCCATTCGGTCTCGCGGTCGACCGTAACGACAACGTCTACGTAGCCGACATGCTAAACAACCGTATCCAGGTGTTCGACCCAAACGGCAAATTTCTTGAAAAATGGGGAAGTCGCTGTGATGTTGATGATCAGAATCCAGACGCCTGTGACGGCCGGTTCCTTTTCCCATACGGCCTTGATATCGACCCCAGCAAAGGCACTGTTTTCGTCGCTGACACTGCCAACAACCGCATCCAGAAGTTCGAGCAGCTGTCAGTTATGCGAGAGCCGGCTCTGGAGCGACCCGTATCTTCACCACCACCACTTTCATCCACCACGCCTATAGCTTTACCCAAAGAAAGAGAGACGCGCGAATCAGTCTGCAACCTGAAGATCACCTCTCCTCGCATAAACACCGGCAAGTCAAATTCTGTGAAGCTCTCTAAAAGAAGCGCGCAGCGTCTTTTCACGAAAGGGCTTAAAGGCCACATCGGGTGGGGCAAGGCAGGCGGAAAGCGTGTGGTTTGCAAGAACGTCAAGATGGCGATCATCGAGAAGCGCGGTAAGCGCTTCTTCCTTCCCGGCACTAAGACGCGGGTTTCGAAGAAGTACTTGAGCAGCAAGAGCTTTCCAACCAAGGGTGCTCGCTTCCTGAAGAAGAAGAAAGCAGGAAAGCTAAGCCAGAAGCGCCAACTAAAGAAGAGACAAACGAAGTTTGCGTTCAAACCATTCAGCCGCAGGTCAAGGATTGGCAGAAGAGCATTGAGAAGCTTGAAAAGGAAGGGGTACCGCGGCACCTTCGTTGTTGTCTACACGGCAAAAGTGGGCAAAACCACGGTCAAGAAGACCATCACCCTCAAGGTCTCGCGTAAGAAGTAAGACCGGGAGAAGATAAGTCAGCTCACCGGATCGTATGTGCCGGCATACGTTTAGTCGGGCTGGCCGTCGAAGTAGGAGTCTTATGGATGAATTGGTGCATCACTACCTGCTATCATGATGGCTATGAAGCGCACCACTATTCAAGCTGAGCCTGAGCTCCTGGAAAGAGCTCGTATTGCCGCAGCTAAAGAAGGGGTATCTGTGTCCGAGCTGGTGCGAGAGGGCTTGGAGTTGAGGCTGAGTCGATCTCGACCGAAGCCCAGGGTGAGAGCGATTGCCGACAGCGGTCATTCAGGCGCCGGGCGGGAAGCTTCTCGCGGCCGCGTCCCTCCCCGTTGAACCTTGGCTCTGGTACTCGACACCGGCGTGGTCTACGCATACATTGATCGATCTGACGCCGATCATGTACGTTGCCGTAAACTCATCGACGAGTGTGACGAGGACCTCGTAGTTCCGGAGCCAACACTTCCAGAGATCGATTACTGGATTGCCGAGCGCCTCCACGTAGGAGTCGCGCTGGCGTTCCTCGACGATGTTCAGAGCGGTGCGTTTAAGTTGCATCAGATGAGTCGGTCCGACTACGTACGAGCGCGTGAGCTGATGGACCGTTACGCCGACGCGGATGTCGGACTCGTAGATTGCCTGGTTCTTGCGACTGTTGAGCGTCTCGGTGAGAACAAGCTGGCAACGCTCGACCACCGCCATTTCTCACTCATGCGTCCATCTCACGTGGAAGCACTCGAGCTACTGCCGGCTCAGACGTCTTCCTGACCCTCAAGGGCGCAGCCAAAAAGTAAGACCGGGAGAAGATAGGTCAGCCCACCGGATCGCATATGCCGGCATACGTTTATTCGGGCAGGCCGTCGAAGTCGGAGCCTTGATCGCCTTGGAGCGGAGCTTCAATGCTCATGCCAATCGATGATTCGCGATTGCCGTTCATCATAAAGTCGGCCTCGTCATCCACAGATGCGCTGACCGGAGGCTTTTCGACAGGCATAGTCGCTGTCGTTGAATATTCCTCACCTTGCTTGCCGGGGGGACAAGCGCATTCCATTGGGAGGTCCTGACCTCCGCCTGTAGGATCGGATGGATCTACGGGGTCGGAAACCCCTTCGTCGCCCGGGACTGGAGTCTGCTCGTTGCCAGGCTTACGTACAACATTCGTTGCGGTGTCGTCACGTTCGACCTTTGCCATCTTGCCTTTGTCGGATGATCTCTCTTCTCCGGGAACGATCCCTGTTAGGTCTGCGGCATCCGGAGGTAGTGCGGTCACCGGAGGCAAAGGCTTAACTTCGTCGATCTGGGCGGGAACCGTGTAGGAGTGAGGCCGTGAGACAAGAGGAGCCGAGTCGATGGCATTACCTGCGACCGGTACCTCACCGTTCATGCCTTGTTGGGCAGGCGGCGCAGGCGATACGGCTGCAAGCGCAACGATCGTAAGCCCTGCGGCAAACGAGTAGCTACTCTGCAGCACAGCATCAGTGAATGTCTGGGACACGCTTCCAAGCCATGTATTGATTTCGGATATCTTGGGCCGGACCCATCCGGATACGTTCGAGCCAAGTGGATGGTTCCAGGACCCCAGTACACGGTCGGCTCCCATTGCGGGCACCGATGATCCGATCAAGTCGGAGCCGATATCCGCTTTTGCACGGACCTTCCCTCGTGCGCGATTAAGCAGTTGCCTTACCGCACTGGTCGATCGGCCTATAGCTTCGCCAATCTCGTCGTAGTGAAGTCCTCTCACTTCCGCCAGGAGGAACGCGTAGCGCTGGTTCGCCGGCAACGTGTCGAGCGTGTCTTGAACTCTTTGCCAGCGACCTCTGGCCTCGGCTGTAGCGGCGGCCGACCGTTCGATTGGCGGAGGGCTGTCATCGATCGAGGCATGCTTGCGCTCACGGCTGACATAGTTCATAGACAGGTTGTGTACGCAGCGATAGATGAAGCCGCCCATGGTGCCTACATGCGAGCCGCCTTCAATGGCAGTCAGCGTATTCGTGAAGGCCTGTTGGACAACGTCCTGGGCTACATCTTCAGACCTAACGATCATGTACGAGTAGCCAACTAGGTCACTGTAATTTTTTCGATACGCATCGTATAGAGCTTCCAAGGTCTTTCCAAGCTCTGTATCTGGTGCTGATCTGCTGCTCGTAGCAGCGGAATACGGCTTTACATCACAAGTACCGGGCATATTTACGGGCATCTCGAACCATCCTTGGATCTTCGCTCTCTCGACGCAGTCTTTTGGACCTGCACGATACTGACGCACAACTCACGTAAAAGTTCCGCACTTATTTCAAATACTTTGGAGGAGCTGTGTCAATCGAAGTCATCGCAGGCCATAAAGCTCATTAACACACGCATGGCTTCTCGCTATATACTGATTCATAGCAAGGTAAGTACAGAACGTTCAAGGAGGAACGGATGTTCCCAAATTCGCGTATGGGCGGCAGTGTTTTTGTGCCACTGATGTTGGTGCTCATGTTTGTTGGGTTGGTATGGCTAGCGTTGGTGCCTGCTTCGAACGCAACGGTTGCGAACGGCAAGTTCGCCTTCAGCTCAGATCGCGATGGCAATAATGAGATTTTCTCGATGGACGCGGACGGTGGCAACCCTTCGAATTTGACGAACAACTCAGCTTCAGACGTCACTCCGGACTGGTCTCCAGACGGGACGAAGATCGCCTTTTACTCAGATCGCGACGGCAATCACGAGATCTATGTGATGAACGCCGACGGAAGCGCACAGACAAACGTTACAAACAACTCAGCCATTGACAGGGGACCGGACTGGTCTCCAGACGGGACGAAGATCGCCTTTTTCTCAAACCGCGATGGCGACCAAGAGATCTATGTGATAAACGCTGACGGGAGCAGCCTGACAAACCTGACCAGTAACTCGACTGTTGACGTCAATCCAGCCTGGTCTCCAGACGGCACGAAGATCGCGTTCCATTCAAACCGCGATGGAAACGCTGAGGTCTATGTGATGGACTCCGACGGAGGGAATCCGACCAATTTGACAAACAACTCAGCTGCGGATGGAGCTCCGGGCTGGTCCCCGGACGGGACCAAAATTGCCTTCTATTCAAACCGCGATGGAAACACTGAGGTCTATGTGATGGACTCCGACGGCGGGAATCCGACAAATCTGACGAACAATTCGGCCCTTGACACCGCTCCATTCTGGTCTCCGGACGGGATGAAGATCGCCTTTTACTCAACTCGAGATGGCAATAACGAGATCTACACAATGGACTCAAACGGCGCCAACCAGACGAATATGTCAAATAACTCGGCCAATGATAATTCGCCAAGCTGGGAAGCTATCTACTTGCCCTCAAACACAACATCGCCTGCGATAACAGGTACTCCAAGCGTTGGCCAACTACTTACCTGCTCACAAGGGACCTGGGCCAACGATCCGATGAGCTATAGCTATATGTGGCTGCGAATCGGCACAGCGGTGAGCGGTGCGACTACCTTCACGTATATGCCGACTATCGCAGACGCCGGTGCCTCGGTTCGCTGTCAGGTGACAGCAACAAACAGAGGCGGAAGTACCGTCACCACAAGCAGTGCAGTAGTTATCGTGGGGTCTGAGAACCAATTGGATCCGGAGCAGTCCCCACCAGTCATCGCGCCAGGTGCTGCAATCAAGCTAACGGATCTCGTCTTCAATCCAAGGTGTTATCGCACAAAGGCGAAAAGGTCGTCAAAGAGGTCTAGTAGTAGAAGGAACAAGCGAAGCGCGGTAAGAGCAACGAAGGTGCGTAAAAGCAAAACAAGAGGTACGAAGCAGACTAAAAAGAGAAAACGTTCCCAAGCCAATCTCAAGTACACGATTTCGCAAAATGCGACGGTAAGCATATCTATCAGACGCGCAGTAAGCGCTCCAGCTCGCAGGCGTTGTCCGTCCGGCAGATCACGCTCCGAGCGTGGGCGTGGAGAAGTCTTCCAGCCCGGCCGCTACAAAGAGGTGGCCAGCTTTACACAGACTGGCTCGGCGGGTAGGAACAGCATGAAGGTGTCAACTTCAAAGTATGTTGTGAAGAGGCGCGCAAAAAAGAGGGACTCTCTATCTGCGATTGCAGCGTTCAACATAAATGGATCAAAAGGTAGAAACACGATAGGTCGTTCAAGCGGTTTACGATTAAGAAATCTGCAACCAGGAACCCACAAGGCCTATATCACCGTTGAGGACTCATTAGGCAATAAAGAGGTTGGCGTGGTCAAGTTCTGGGTGCTGAAGCGCCGCTGATCTTCATTTCATAATGTCGATACAAGATGAGTTGGCTTGGGGTCTTGTATTTAGGCCGAATCCGTAGATAATCTATATATAGAGAGACGGAATAGGCTGTAGGCCGGACCAGGTGATGGACTGGTTCTCCCAACAACATACATCCCGCGTGGACCATCTATACGGGGGATTGGAGCAGATGGCAGGGATGCCCATCAAGAAATTATTGGCACGGACTGTCCTATATGGAACTGCAGCGCTGGTCTCGCTGGCGCTGATACCGGGGGCAGCTCACGCAGTACTGCCAGATACGCCGGATGCAGGCTCTTGGATCACCAACGGCAACGTCTACTCCGTCGCGAGCGATAGCAGCACAGCTTACATCGGCGGCAGCTTTTCTTACATCGGACCACGCACCGGTGACTTTGTCGCGTTATCGACCTCGACAGGCCTGTACGACGAGGACTTTCCTGAGGTATCGGGCTGGATCTACACCGTGATTTCTGATGGGAGTGGCGGTTGGTATATCGGCGGGTCTTTCACGGCTGTTGATGGACAGACACGCAACCGAGTTGCTCATATTCTTTCCGACAAGAGCCTTGACCCGTCCTGGAACCCGAATGCGAGCAGCACTGTCTACGCACTTGTGCTCTCGGGATCTACAGTCTATGCGGGCGGTGCATTTTCCACGATCGGCGGAGAATCGCGTAGCAAAATAGCCGCGCTGGATGCCACGAGCGGCTTGGCATCCGCCTGGGATCCGAGTGGGAACAACACTGTCAAAGCACTTGCCCTTTCAGGCTCGACCATATACGCAGGCGGCAGCTTCACCAACATCGGCGGACTGTCGCGCATGTATATAGCTGCGCTAGATACGACGACCGGTGACGCAACCACCTGGAACCCCAATTCAAGCAGCACCGTAAATGTTCTTCTCCTCTCTGGTTCAACACTATATGTAGGCGGCTACTTCACAACTATTGGCGGCCAGTCACGCAATCGGATCGCCGCGATTTGTGTGGTAACCAATTGCGACGGCGTGGGCACTCTTGCCGGTAGTGCCACCGCCTGGGACCCCAACGCAACAAACTACGTTGATGCGCTTGCCTTATCGGGCTCAACACTCTACGTTGGCGGCTACTTCAATGGTGCAAGCAGCATCGGCGGCGAGGATCGCAACAGGATAGCCGCGGTCGATACCACGACCGGTGCGGTAAGCGCTTGGAACCCCGACGCCAGCGGCACCGTCAATGCGCTTGTCCTCTCTGGCTCGACCGTCTACGCGGGAGGCAGCTTCACAACGATCGGTGGCCAGATGCGCAACCGAATTGCAGCCCTCGACGCTACCGTCGATACAAACATGGCGACTAACTGGGACCCAAATGCAAGCGATTCCGTCTACGCCCTTGCAATATCGGGCTCGACCATCTACGCCGGCGGCGTCTTTAACTCAATCAACGGCAAGGCGCGTAGCAACCTTGCATCAGTCGATTTGGCGACCGGCATAGCGACTGATTGGAATCCAAATGCCAGCAGCACCGTTCGCTCGTTAGCTGTCTCAGGCTCGACCGCATACGTTGGTGGCAGCTTCACCTCAGTCGGCGGCGAGTCACGCACCCGGATCGCAGCACTCGATACCACCACTGGCTTGGCGACCGCCTGGGACCCCGACGCCAGCAGCACCGTGTGGGCGTTCGCTATCTCGGGCTCAAGCGTGTATGTGGGCGGCCAGTTCACCACGATCGGTGGGCAGTCGCGCAACCGAATCGCTGCACTCAACAACACCACCGGCGCGGCATCCGATTGGAACCCGAATGCCAGCAGTACCATCCGCGCTCTTGCCATATCGGGCTCGACGATCTATGCAAGTGGCGGCTTCACAACGATAGGCGGCGAGTCGCGCAGAAGGATCGCTGCCCTTGACGCGACGACCGGCTTGGCAACCGATTGGGACCCGGATCCCAGCGGTTGGATCTATGCGCTAGCCGTCTCGGGATCGACCGTATACGCAGGCGGAAGCTTCTCCACGATCGGCGGCGAGTCGCGTAACAAAGTAGCTGCACTGGATGCAACGACTGGCTTGGCGACCGCCTGGGACCCCAGCTCCGGCGGCACCGTCTATGCACTCGCCGTCTCGGGCTCAACCGTGTACGCGGCTGGCAGCTTCATCACGATGGGTGGCGAGTCGCACAAAAGAGTCGCCGCACTGGATGCCACGACCGGCGCGCCGTCCGCCTGGAACCCGAACATAGGCGGCCAAGTCAACTCACTTGCCATCTCAGGCGCAACTGTATCCGTTGGCGGGAACTTTTCCTCGTACTTCGCTTATTTCACAGCCGAGCCGGTTAATGCAACCCCGCCGGCAATCTCGGGAACCCGCCGGGTGAATCAGGTGCTCACCTGTTCCCGCGGTAGCTGGGACAACACCCCGACGAGCTACACCTATCAATGGCGACGGAACGGTACGGCGATAAGTGGTGCTACGAACTCCACCTACACACCGACGAGCGACGACATAGGAGCATCGGTGAGTTGCCGGGTGACAGCGACAAACATAGGTGGAAGCGTTGTCTCGACCAGCACAGCGGTCACAGTTCTAGACGTGGAGGTGCCACCGGAGTCCGATGATCCATCCACTCCCATTGCCACACCTGCCACACCTGACACATCTGACGCCACGCTCAATATCACAGGATTCTCCGTCAAACCCAGGTGTTATCGCGCGAAGGGGAGGAAGTTGTCGTCGAAGCGATCCAAGGCCCGAAACAAAAGGCTGCGAACAAAGAGCGCATCGAATACGCGCAGGGCCAAGAAACAGCGCCGCAAGAAATCTAAAAAGAGCACCGGCTCACGCATAAGGCTCAACTTTGTACTTCCTCGAAGCGCGACGGTTTCAGTGTCGATCAGGCGCAGAGTAAGCAAGCGTACTCGCAGGCGATGCCCATCCAGCAGCTCCATGCCCAAGCCCGGCAAGGTCTTCCGACCCGGTAGCTATGTGGAGGTTGCCAGATTCACGGAGACTGGGTCTGCCGGCAAGAATGACTTGAAGGTTTCAACATCGAAGCGGTCAAAAAAGAAGCGTGCAAAGAAGAAAAACTCTTTGCTGGCGACCACCTCGTTCAGCATGGGGGGCACTGCCGGTAAGAACACGGCCGCCCCTGCAAGCGGAATAAAACTCGATGACCTGAGACCGGGGACCTACAAGGCCTATATCACCGTTACAGACTCGCTCGGTAATCAAGCGGTCGATGCGGCTAAGTTCTGGGTGCTGCGGCGCGATTGATCTTCACTTATCAATGCCGTCACGAACTGAGTTGGGCTTGGAGCCTTGTGTTTAGGCCGAATTGGTAGATAATTAGTAGATAGAGAGTCTGAAAAGGCTATAGGCCGGACCAGGTGATGGACTGGTCCTCCCCAAAAGATATACCCCACGTGGACCATCTATGCGGGGGGATTGGAGCGAGATGGCAAGGATGGCCATCAAGCACACATTGGCAAGGATCGCCCTATTTGGGTTGACAGCGCTGGTCTCGCTGGCGCTGATACCGGGGGCTGCTCTCGCAACGCTGCAAAATTCGCCTGACGCAAACTCTTGGGTCACCAACGGCGACGTCTACTCAGTCGCGTACGACAGCGGCAAGACCTACATCGGCGGCAACTTCGGTCACATCGGGCCGCGCACTGGTTACGGTGTGGCGCTCTCAACCTCGACCGGCCTGTACGACGAGGCATTTCCAGAAGTATCGGGAGGCACGATCTACACCGTGATTACCGATGGGAGTGGCGGGTGGTATATCGGCGGATCCTTTACCAGTGTGGCTGGACAACCACGCAACAAGGCTGCTCGCATCCTTTCCGACAAGAGCCTTGACCCGTCCTGGAACCCGAACGCGAGCAGCACCGTCTACGCACTTGTGCTCTCGGGCTCGACAGTCTATGCAGGTGGTGCATTCGGCTTGATTGGCGGCAAGTCGCGCAGCAAAATCGCTGCACTCGATGCCACGACCGGCGTAGCGGCCGACTGGGACCCGAGCGCAAGCAGCACCGTCAAGGCAATTGTCCTCTCAGGCTCGACCGTGTACGCGGGTGGCAGCTTCACATCGATCGGCGGTCAGAATCGTTCTTATATCGCAGCCCTCGACGCTACCGTCGATACAAACATGGCCACCGACTGGAACCCGGGCGCAAACAGCAGTATCAATGTACTTGCCAAATCGGGCTCGACCGTTTACGTGGGCGGCAACTTCACCTCGATCGGCGGTAAGGTGCGCAATAAGATTGCAGCCCTCGACACTACCGTCGATGCAGGCATGGCCACCGACTGGAATCCCAGTGCAAATAATTACATTGATGCGCTTGCCATATCGGGCTCGACAGTCTATGCGGGCGGCTACTTCACCTCGATTGGCGGTAAGGCTCGTAATCGAATTGCAGCCCTGGACGCTACCGTCAATACGAACATGGCGACCGACTGGAATCCCGACGCTAGCGCCACCGTAAATGCGCTTGTCCTCTCCGGCTCGACCATCTACGCGGGAGGCAGCTTCACAACTATCGGTGGCCAGACGCGCAACCGAATTGCAGCCCTCGACGCTACCGTCGATACAAACATGGCGACTAACTGGGACCCAAACGCAAGCGCTTCCGTCTATGCACTTGCGATATCGGGCTCGACCATCTACGCTGGCGGCGGCTTTAACTCGGTCAACGGCAAGACGCGCAACAACCTTGCTGCGATCGATGCGGAGACAGGTATAGCGACAGACTGGAACCCGAGCGCCAATAGCACCGTTCGTGCGGTCGCTGTCTCGGGTTCGACCGTGTATGTTGGTGGTAGTTTTACATCCGTCGGCGGCGAGACGCGCAACAGGGTCGCCGCACTCGACACAACAACCGGAGCGGTGTCCGACTGGGATCCGAACGCAAGCAGCACCGTCTGGGCGTTCGCCTTCTTAGGCTCAACCGTTTACATTGGTGGCAGCTTCGCAACGATCGGTGGCCAGACGCGCAGCCGCATTGCAGCCCTCGACGCCACCGTCGATACAAACATGGCGACAGACTGGAACCCGATCGCCAGCAATGTCATCCGCGCGCTTGCCATATCGGGCTCGACCATCTACGCCGGCGGCGGCTTCACCACGATTGGCGGGAAGTCGCACAGATATATCGCCGCCCTCGACACTACCGTCGATACTAACATGGCGACCGATTGGAATCCGGATCCCAGCAGCTGGGTATATGCGCTCGCCATCTCGGGCTCGACTGTGTACGCGGGAGGCGGCTTCGGCACAATCGGAGGGAAGTCGCGTAACAAAGTCGCTGCACTCGATGCCACCGTCGATACAAACATGGCGACCGACTGGAACCCGAGCGCCAGCAGTTCCGTCTACGCGCTCGCTGTTTCGGGCTCGACCGTTTACGTGGGCGGCCAGTTCACCTCGATAGACGGCGAGTCGCGTGGAAGAGTGGCCGCACTGGATGCCACGACCGGCGCAGTGTCCGCATGGAACCCGAACGCAAATAGCACCGTCAACTCACTTGCGGTCTCGGACTCAACCGTTTACGTTGGCGGCAGCTATTTGGGCATAGGCTCGCTGTCGCATACGTACTTCGCGTATTTCACTGCCGAGCCGGTTAACACGACACCGCCTGCGATTGAGGGAACCCACCGGGTGAATCAGGCACTCAGTTGCTCTCAAGGTAGCTGGGACAACACCCCGACGAGCTACACCTATCAATGGGGACGAGATGGTACGGCGATAAGCGGTGCCACGAACTCCACTTACACTCCGGCAAGCGACGACATAGGAGCATCGGTGAGTTGTAGTGTGACAGCGACAAACCCTGGTGGAAGCGTTGTCTCGACCAGCACCGCGGTCACAATTCTAGATGTGGAGGTGCCGGCGGAGTCCGACAACCCATCCACTCCCATTGCCTCACCTGCCACGCCTGACGCATCTGACGCCACGCTCAATATCACGGCCTTCTCCGTCAAGCCCAGGTGTTATCGCACGAAGAGCAGAAAGTTGTCGTCGAAGCGATCGAAAGCCCGAAATAAAAG
>SDBU01002686.1_pt1 | contig 23380 bp, 24 predicted proteins | sample 2277071 | NCBI WGS metagenome assembly SDBU01 (sample SAMN10397929, study PRJNA504765) | marine sediment metagenome | isolation source: marine sediment core GS08_GC12, 126 cmbsf | place: Arctic Ocean: Gakkel Ridge, Loki's castle | collected 2008 | reverse complement strand
CAGATGATAATAAATGATGGATCCGTATCTTCACCCAACCTTATCTGGCGGATGATCTGTGATCCCTCATGAAAACGAACCAGGGCGCTCAGGCGCCCTGTGGCTGTGGAAACCCTGGTTTCCTTCACTAGATGGGGCAGGGGTTCCTAGGTTTGGTCACTATTACGTTCTGGAGAAGGTCCTTCCTAAAGATGGACTAAAGGTAGTCTTTCAAATTATGCGCAACGGCGTAGGCTGCAGCTTCCGCTCGGTTTCGGACATTTAGTTTGGAAAGGATGCTGCTGACGTAATTGCGGACTGTTCCCTCTCCAAGAAAGAGCATCTCGGCGATTTGACGGTTTGTCCTACCTTCGGAGACAAGCTGCAATACGTGCATTTCTTGCTGGGTGAGTTCTGCAAAAGCCGATGCTTCTTCCTCACGCGCCGCTTTCCGGACTTCCTGGAACACTCTCTGAGTAACGGCTGGATCGAGTAAAGCTTCACCTCGTCCAATCGCCTCGATCGCTCGAATAAGATCGTCCCCACCAATCTGCTTTAAGACATAACCAGAAGCACCTGCACGGATGGCTGAGAAGAGCATCTCATCCTCGGCATAGGATGTGAGCATGATGACTTTGGTATCGGGGTGGTTTTCTGTGATGTCCTGACAGGCTTCGATACCAGAGCCACCCTTCAAGCGAATATCCATCACGACGACATCCGGCTTGTACGATTTTGTTTTTTCGATTGCATCACGAACGCCAACCGCTTCAGCGACCACCTCGAAACTAGGATGTTTCTCAAGCAGCGCTTTCAAACCTAAACGGACAATTTCGTGATCGTCTACAAGGAGTATACGTTGACGGGCCAATTGTCTTCCTCTCTAATTCGGCTAATTAATATCAAGATTTTAATCGAGGTGACCTTGTAGGACAAGGAGCTAACCATCGCTTGTCCTGGCGAATACTTGCGGAAGGACCCGTTTTCAGTGTGTTCTCACAGCGAATTTACTTCACGATGGAACGATGGCAAATTCAAAGTTTGAACGGGATGAGTGCGTTCTTATCCAATATTAAGGATCAACATCTAAACAGCCTGGGCAGGGAAGGGTTCAGGAATTCTCACGATTAACCAGGTCGCGCTTGTAATCTACAAATCGGTAGCCTACTCCACGTTCGGTGATGATGTATTTAGGATTCGAAGGGTCGTGTTCGAGCTTCCGGCGTAAATAATTTACATACAGACGGAGGTAATGCGTTTCGTCACGGTACTCATATCCCCAGACTTTAGCAAGTAGCTGCTCATGGGGGACAACCCATCCCGCATTTTTCACAAGATGGTATAGAAGGCGAAATTCGGTCGGTCGGAGTTTAACGAGCTCGCCGTCTACCCAAATCTCACGTCGATCGAAGTCGATCTTGAGGCGGTTATCCACCTGGATGACATCGTGAACAGATTGCCCGGGCATCTCGGTGCGGCGCAGAACGGCTCGCACACGACTTACCAATTCGCGCGGGCTGAAAGGTTTGGTTATGTAATCATCGGCGCCAAGCTCCAACCCTCGTACCCGATCTTCCTCCTCACCCTTAGCGGTGAGCATAATTACAGGCACTGTGGAGATATCCCGAATAAGTCGCAGTGTTTCGAAGCCATCAAGGTCCGGCATCATCACATCTAATAGAATCAGATCCGGCAATAGATCTCGCATCTGGTCTAGTGCCTGAGTCCCAGAAGTGGCTTCGTAGACTTCGAAGCCATCATGCTCAAGATTCAAGCGGATGAAGTGAATCATCCGCGGTTCATCGTCGACAACAAGAATCTTGCGTCGGTGAGCTGAGGAATCCGTCATTTTATTCCCGGACGAAACCGATGAGGTCTTCGTCTTCTTTGGTGGGGAGGATCTCGATGAAAAAGACTCGATGCATTGGCCACACGACACTTGTGACTGTCTCGTGTAAGAAGGACAAATCTTTGTCATCCTTGCGTCGGGGGTTATTAACCGTAAGCGACGTATCTTGCGGTCCTGGCAAATCTTCGATCTCACCAAGAACCGCTTCCTCACCAGATATATGGAGCAGAATTGTATAAGACATAGGCTACCTTGACCCTTTGGTCTGCTGCGATATGATTTGCAGTCTTAAGCGACCCAGCTGGATGATATCACCATGATAAATTGGCGAAGCCACTTGCCCTTTAGCGCGCTTCCCGTTCACGATTGTCCCATTTGCACTGTCTAAATCAATCACGAATATCCCGTCTTTCTCGATCCTCAATTCGGCGTGCATTCTGGAGATGCCCTGATCATAGGCGTCGTATTTTGCCAGGTCGATATCTGGAATGACCGCCTGGCCTTCAATCGATCGACCTAGTGTGAAATTGTCCCGCCCGAGCAGCGAGATGACGTCACCTGTGGAAACGACTCGTAACCCCAACAGCGAACCGGTTGAGAGGTCGGGTCCTGCTGGAGGAGAAGGTTTGGTCGCATCTGCTTCCTTGCTGATTTTGTCGGGTGATATTGACATCGTTGGGATTGGAGAAGCGTGGACCAGTCGAGTACCGCACTCGCTGCAGAACAGGGTGCCGACGAATTCATGGTGATTACAGGATGGGCATTCGATCATGACTCATTCGCAGGCGGAAGTAATAGTAACGCTCGCGTACCGTATTTTAACGTTTTTTCGCCTTCTTTCGAGAAGCGCCGGGAGCGGGAGAGTTGAACTGCCTCATGAAGCGCGGCTTTTGCGAGATCGCGTTCGCCTGCAGCGAGAAGTTGTGTGGCGAGGTTCTCCAATCTCCTTGCAGCTTGGGCGGCTTGACCGAGCTCAACCTCATGGCGCGCTTTTTCCTGCATTTTGTATAAAGCGAGCACATTCAACGCGGAAGAAATCTCCTGCGGCGGTGGTTTAGGGTCGGCTTCGCTTGAGACCGGCAAGCTGATATCTAAGGGCAGTGTCTTTGTCTCGGAATTTGCAGAGAGCAGATCCCCGCTGAGATTGAGGTGAGCAAGTGTGATTTCACTCACGCCTGCAAGTGGATGGACAACAAGTTCGAACAGAAGGCGGACCGAACCATTCCTCGGGAGATGACCCAGTGTCATTGGAAAGCTGTCACCGAGTGGCATTGGCTCCGGTAGGAGACGATAAGTCGAACGCAAATCAACCTGTTGGCCTAGCGATCCATTGATCTGTAAATTTTTAGCGACGATCTGTTTCAAGCTGTCGTAAATTGAATGCAGCAAGTCTGTTACAGCACGTGGGGTGTTTAAAAAAATGACATGCCCGCCTGTTCTGCTTGCGATTTCGTCTAACAGGCGATCGCTCCAATCGGAGCCGATTCCAACGCAGTTGATGGTAATACCTGCCGCAGCGGCTTGATCCGCGAGCTCTAGACAGAGCTCGTCATCCCCATATGTTCTCCCGTCAGTGAGAAGGACCAGATGATTGATCCCCTCCTTTGAGAATGTTTGGTGGAGCTCATCTATGCCAGTGGTCAAGCCTTGGGCGATCTCTGTGCCGCCACCGGCCTGCAGGAGGCTCAAACGAGCTCGGGCGGTAGCTATAACTTTGGCCTGGTCTGGCGAAACAATAACTTCAGCGCGATCGCTGAAAGCAGTGATGGAAGTGTTGTCCTCTGGTTGTAGATCTTGAAGGATCGCCAATACCGCCGATCGAACCTGGTCCATCCGCTTGCCACCCATCGAAGTTGAGCGGTCGATCACGATGCTGAGGTTAATGGGAGGCCTGATCTCTGGTAAATCTTTATTGGGGAAGATATCAAGAAGGACGTAGTGAACTTGAGGTTCACCGATCTTAAGCAAGTTATTCCGGCTGTTGAGAATGTTGCAGTGGAATGGTGAAGCCGCTGCGAAAGCGACATCCGCACTGGCCAACTCCTCATCATAAGCTGCGCGTAGATCGGGGTCGATGAGGGTTTCATATGCCTTGCTTACTTCTAGAAAGAGCTCCGTCTCACCAAGCTTGATGTTTTTATCCGGGTGGAGTTGGTGGGCGGCTTCGCGAAAGGCGCGTCGGATTTGTTCCGATGTCGCATTCCTTGGCACTTTCAGAAGGGTATAGTAATCCTTCTCCACTGGCACCTTGTTCCTCTTAATCAGATGGAAAACGAACGATAACAACGGAGATGTTATCGGGACCACCGGCGAGGTTCGCGGCTTGAACGAGTTGCTCGCAGGCGATTTGTGGATGAGGTGCATCGTTCACGATATGTTTAATCTGGGGATCTGGCACCACTCCCCAAAGTCCATCCGAGCAGAGAAGTAGATGCCCCCCCTTCGGTGCGGCGGTTGTGAAAACATCAATTTCAAGGTTAGCCCCCTGGCCGAGCGCACGGTACAGAACATTGCGTTGGGGATGCGTTTCGGCCTCCTCAGTCGTGAGTTGACCGAGTTCTTTGAGACGCTCAACCAACGAGTGATCCCTGGTTAGGATTTCGATTTTACCATCATTGATGGAGTAGGCGCGGCTGTCGCCGACATGCCCGATCGTTAATTGTGATCCAAGCAGCAGCACCGCGGTCATTGTCGTTCCGCCTCCGGGAACTTGCTCCACCACCGCGGAGTTCGCTTCCTCCAAAGCGGTATGTAGGAGTTCTTGTAGCGGGAGCATCTCGGTAGAAGTATCAAAATCGAGCAAATGGAGGACTGTCTCTTCCATCAATTTCCGAGCAACGGAACGGATGGAGACGTTGCTGGCGACCTCTCCAGCTCGATGTCCGCCCATCCCGTCAGCGACCATGAAAAGGCCAAACTCAGGAAGCGGCTCAGCTCCGGCCGAATCCCCTTTGATAATCAATTGTGCGTCCTCATTATGGCTTCGCTCGAGCCCAGTTGACTGGCTTGCACCAACGATGATCCGATCGTTAGGAGCGGAGGTATATGCGCGACTCCTCGCAGTTTCTTTATCGGTCAACTGGGGGTCGGTTCCAGCCTGAGGGCGAGATGAGCCAAAAAGGCGGGAAATAAAAGTTTTAATAATGGTCATTTATTGATATCTCATTGATATTTCTATTAGGTCGCCTACGCGATTAGAGCGTACATCGTATGATCTGTTGAACCGATGTAAACGACGTTATCGGAGATGTAGGGTGTGCCTGTGATAGGACCGTCTGAATGAAACCGCCAGCGGAGCCGGCCTGTCTTGTGATCCAGGCAGTATACGGAGCCATCGACTGATCCGCAATAGATTGATCCATCATATACAACTGGCGAGCCTGTAACCTGGTGATCCGTTTCGTAGCGCCAAACCTCACGTGCGTGGTTTGCATCAACGCAGTAGATTTGATTGTCCCCGCAACCTATGAAAAGCAAGCCATCAGAGAAGGTTGGGGAAGAGATCGTTGCTCCCCGCATTCGAAAACGCCAAATCTGCCAGCCGTTTTCTGAATCAATAGCATACATGGTCCAATCTCGAGATCCATAGTAGACAATTCCATCAACGATGATTGCAGATGATGTGATGCCTCTCTTCGCTTTCTTCCTCCACTTCAACTCCCCTTTAAAGTTATAGCAGTAGAAATCGCCGCTTTCACAACCGAAATAAACGAGTTCGTCCTGTACAAATGGTGTAGACCAAATCGCATCGTTTGCTTCAACACGCCATGCGCGACGGCCATTCACCTGGTTTACCACATGCAGTCGTCGGTCATCGGAGCCGACGAAAATATGCCCTTCGGATAGGGTGGGAGAGGAGCGGATTGGACCTTCAGCGTAATACGTCCAGACCAGACTCCCCCGATTTGTGGTCAATGCATAGAGACGACCATCCTCGGAGCCAATGAAGATGACCCCGTCCTCGGCTGCGGGCCGTCCGGTGATACCGCCCTCAGTAGCGTATTTCCATTGGAAGTCGCCTGTCTGTTTATCTAATGCATACAGGTTGTTGTCATAGCAGCCCAGATAGACTGTACCCTCGTAGACTATAGGGGAGCCGCGAATCTCATCCTCGCATTTGAAAGACCATATCTCCTCGACCTTATCGCTCTGAGCGATCACTGCGGCGATACTGGGCTGGCTCAGCAGACCAGTACGCTTTGCGGCTGAGATCAAGGCTTCCTTCATGATCATGGCGGATGGGAAGCGATCCTTGGGATCATACGCGAGAGCGGTAGAGATCACGGCCTCTATTTCAGGTGATATAAGGGGATTGATCGACCGCACAGGTCTCTCGGCGAAAGAAAACGGCGCTTCAACGCGCGGATCTCGTTTTGTGAGAAGGTGGTGCAGCGTTGCTCCGAGCGCGTAGACATCACCAGCTGGAGAGGCCTCACCGCGGTATTGCTCTGGAGGCGAGTATCCCTCGGTACCGATCATCGTCCCTTTTTCGCCGGGTTGGAAGTTACGGGCGATGCCAAAATCGATCAAACGCACATGGCTGTGGTGATCGATCATCACGTTCGAAGGTTTAATATCTCGGAAAATGATCGGTTCGGGCTGGATATTGTGTAAATAGGAGAGAACATCGCAGAGTTCGATAGCCCAACCAATGACTCTTTCCTCCGGTAGGAAGTCGTTAGTTTCGGCGAGAATCGCTTCGAGATCATCACCGTCGATAAATTCCATAACCAGGTAGGACCGTTTTTTAAGTGTGAAGTTATCATAGATTGCGGGAGCTGCTGGGTGGGAGAGGGTTGCGAGGAGATCAGCTTCACGCTCAAAATTTTTCACAACCATGTCATGCATCGATTGATCGGCGATGAGGTTCACCATCTCTTTTACAGCGACAAGCTTGGTTACGTTGGGGAAATGAAGGTCGCGCCCTTTGTACACAGAACTCATCCCGCCGGCGCCCAGCATGCCCAGGATAAGATATCGATCTTCGAGTGTAGTGCCCGGCTGTAAACGGTCTAGGCCATCGCCCTCGCCTTGGTCGTTATCCCCGAGCTGACGCGTTGTTCTTGGCATAATTTACGTGTTTCGGATTATAGCATGAGAGACATGCGCCGCAATTGATAACAGTGAAAAATCATTGTATTTGTAAGCTCCCTGTAGGTTTACCTGACTAAGCGGGAATTAATACTCTCGGCTCAGAAGCTTCTGCGTAAGGTGTGCCAGCTCCGACGCGGCTGGTTCGGTCGGCTCACTCGCGGTGAGCGCCTCGAGCGCTGAGTCTGTCCAGCTCCGGGTTGCCTCCTCCGCGTACTCTCGCGCTCCGGATCGATTGAGAGAGGTTGTCATCCTCGTTATCCGATTATCGTCGATTTCATCAGAATCCCATAATTCCTGGAAATCGTGCGAATGGTTGATTGCAAAGATGATCGGCAAGGTCTTTTTGCGGACGCGCAGGTCGTCACCGCTCGGTTTCCCTGTGACTTCGGGTGTCCCCCAAATCCCCAGCAAATCATCATAGATCTGGAATGACATTCCTAGATCATGGCCGAACTGTTGAAAAAGTGCGACTTTCAAAGGTTCGCTATGGGCAGCGAGAGCGCCAATAGCGCAACTCGCAGCAATCAGTGCGGCCGTCTTCCCTTCGATCATCTCTAGATATTCGTCCTCTGTTACCGCTTCAGTTTCTTCGAATTTCAGGTCGAGATATTGACCGATCGTTAAATGCAGGCAGGCCTTGTCGAGTTGTTTCCGGACGGCGAGGATCGTCGCCGAGTCGTACCCTTGCCCCTCCAATTCGTGCGTCAGAAGGTGGGCTAATGCGAATAGCGCGTCTCCGGTGTTTGTCGCTTGAGCGATACCCCAACGTTTCCAAACCGTCTCGCGCCCTCTACGTGTTTCACTTTTATCTTCGATGTCATCATGGATGAGGGAGAAGTTATGAATCCACTCGATTGCACCGGCAGCGGGGAGGGCAGATTGCCAATGACCGCCAGCGGCATCGCAGCACAGAAGCGATAGCAAAGGTCGTAGACGTTTTCCTCGGTTTGCTTCCGGTTTAATCCAACCAAGATGATGGCTTACCATTTGGACGAGGAGAGCCGTACTTTTTACTTCCAGGCCGGAGAGTGAGGCCTTTAGTTGTGCTTCGATCCTGGTTTGCATTGTCTCGATGTACATGCTCGGTTTGGAAGTCATGCGGTTGGTTCCTTCCACAACCGGGCAGAACGTAAAGCTGGAATCTCATGCGCTCCAGTAGCGAACATACTCAATTGAAGCTGGGCTGCGATTTGTTCGATAAGCGCAATTACCGCCTCGGTGGATTGGAACGCTGCCTTGAGCAGCGGACCGGCCATGCCGCCGAGGTCGGCGCCAAGCGCAAGACACTTTGCGACATCGATTCCGCTTCTCAGTCCACCAGAAGCGATTAAGGGAATATCTGGAAGTGCTTTACGAACCTCGATAAGCGCATCAGCTGTAGGAATTCCCCAGTCGATAAATGCGTCTGCGATCGCAGCCCTCTCGGGTGACTTTGCTCGATGCATCTCGACTTGAGACCATGAGGTTCCACCGGCCCCGGCGACATCGATCGCGGCGACGCCTGTTTCTACCAAGCGTACTGCAGCCTCTCTTGAAAGCCCCCATCCGACTTCTTTGACGATAACGGGCACCGGCAACTTTAAACATATCTCGCTGATTTTCTCGAGAAGGCCGGCGAAACAAGTGTCTCCTTCCGGTTGCAGGGCTTCCTGCAGCGGATTCAGGTGCAAAATGAGGGCATCTGCCTCTAGCATCTCGACTGCTCGTTCACATTCAGGGATGCCGTACCCGTAATTTAATTGAACTGCGCCGAGATTCGCGAAAAGGAGGATGTCGGGAGCGTATTGTCGTAGATTCATCCCTGCTGCGAGTGCAGGTTCTTCGATCACAGCGCGTTGGGAGCCTACTCCCATCGCTATCCCTTTGTCCTGTGCAGCCTCTGCTAAAGAAACATTGATTTTATCTGCTTGTTTGGTGCCTCCGGTCATCGATGAGATCAACAGAGGCGCGTTTAAGCGCTTGGACATGAAAGTCGTCTGTAAATCAATTTCCGAAAGATCGATCTCGGGGATTGCGTTGTGGATAAAATGGTAGCGCTCAAGACCGGTACTCAAACTGGACTGAACTTCCTCGTTAAGGTTGATGAGGAGGTGATCCGATTTCCTATTTGAAGTGGGCGTAACTTTACTCATAGACAGGTGTTCCTTGCAGTGAGAATGCCATCATAGCAAGTGTAAGAGGCATATGTCAACTTGCAGCTACATCGGTGTCTCGATTACAATGCAACAGGCCGCAACGGCATAAAAGGAGGCTAACAATGGCGGAAACAATTGAGGATGTCAGGAACATCATTATCGAGCTCTTAGGGGTGGATGCTGGAAAGGTTGTACCCGAGGCGAAATTCCGTGAGGATCTCGAAGCCGACTCTCTGGATTTGGTTGAGTTAATCATGGCCTTCGAGGAGAAATTCGGTGGTGAAATCTCCGACGAAGATGCGCAGAAGATTACCTCCGTTGGGGAAGCAGTCACATACATCGACGAGAAAATGAAGTAAGTCAAGACCATTCGCTTAGATCATGTATCGGGCCGGCTTATTCCGGCCCGTTTTGATTCCGTGGATTAAGGGATTAAGGTTTCTTCGATTTTGGCTTCGACCGCTTTGGTTTTATTCCCTTCGACTGACCGGCTTTCGAGTGCCTGGTAAGTAAACGGTTTATCTCTTTCTCCTCATCGATTTGAGAAGAAAGGTAGTCATCGATAAAACCGGATCTGCGCAACCGCAACGCCATCTTGGCGATTTTCTCCACATCATCTACTTCAGCTTTTTCCCGTCCGTCTGCCGCAGCATAAGCTCGAGCCGCTTCAAAGAGTGTGATCTCGGCTCTAAGCGAATGGATTGCTAAGTCATCGATTAGGTGAAGCCCGAATTCTTGCGCCGCTTTCGTAAGTTCAACATCGGGAAGAGCTGCAATTGCAGATTGCAGCTCCTCGCGGATTTGCAGTATGACCTCTTCGTATTCATGGACCACTTGGCGGGGGTTGTTGCGATGAGCTATGGATCGGCGATATGCTTCTAAGCGTTGTTCGGGATCATCCAAACCGCGTACAACCAGGCGTAAGCCGAAACGATCGAGTATCTGTGGACGCAGGCGACCTTCTTCTGGATTCATCGACCCGATTAAGACAAACCGGGCGCGATAGGTGGCACTGAGCGTTCCGCGGTGCAGCGTGTAAATTCCTTGAGCAGAAGCGTCGAGGACGGCATTTACAAGGTCGTCATCAAGCAAATTAACTTCGTCGACATACAAAATATTCTTATCCGCTCGAGCGAGAATACCGCGGTTCAGGCGCAGGCGTTTTTGTGCAGCGGCTCGTTCATCGATCCCACCTACAACATCCTCGAGTCGAGCGTTTAGAGGGAGCTCTATTAAACGGACACGATCCACATAGGTGAGTGGATCACCCTCTCCGTAGCGCCGAGCGCAATCCGCGCATACCGCGTCTATTCCCCCCGAAGTGATGTCTTCTGGAAGACAACCGTACGGACAACGACTCCTTGAGACCTCAGGGAGTAAGTCTGACAGGCTTCTGACCGCAGTTGTCTTTCCAGTCCCACGGGGGCCAACAAGCAGCACACCACCAATATTGGGATTAATAAGCGCCAGCAGCAACGCTAATTTCATCTCCTTTTGAGCGACAATCGCCAGGAAGGGGAAAGGAAGGTGTTCCGCAAGCCCCATATCTTCTGGTGGCGGGGTCTCGAGGAATCGTTTCGCTCCTGCTTGAGCCAGAAGGTCGGTGAGGGTTTCTATTTTCCTCGTCAAGGCTGCTGCTTCTCGGAGCTTTTCCGTTGAGAGAGCCGGTACGCCTGCCGCTTCTCACCATCAGACATTCGCTTTTTTTCAATGTCGGTTTCGGCGATGAGCGTGGGGACCGGGATGGGATGACCTTCTTCGTCCAGGGCGACGTAAACCAGGTAAGCAGTGTTGGTGTAGGTTCTCTCTCCACTGATGGGGTTTTCAGCCAGGACCTGAACTCTGGTTTCCATGGACGTGTGCCCCACATAGGTCACCTCCGCATTCAGGATCACCAGATCACCGATTCGAATAGGTTTGTGAAAGGCCATCTGATCGATGGCGATGGTGACGACACGGCATTGTGCATGTCGCATGGCTGAGAGCGCACCGGCTTCATCGACCAGCTTCATGATCCAGCCACCGTGCACATCCCCGCGAAGGTTAGCTTGGGCCGGCAGCATTAACTGGCTTAGCGTTACCCGTGAGGCTTGAACAGTATTTTGGCCATGAGGAGATTGCGATGGGTCGCTCAATCCAAATCTTCCTTGAATTCGCCGGTATCCGTTGTGTGAAGGCGTTGAGGTTCTTCGTCGAGCACATCGATGATTTCAAAAGGAAGTTCGGCCATCATCGGGGGTAGGGGGACGGTAGCGGGTGGTCGGATCCGGCCGGGGTGAGGCGGGCCCTCTCGCCGAAGAAGCTCTCCTTCTATTATGCGCCTTCTGAGAATTCGAGGTTCATCCGATAGCCAGCCGACGAAGACGCCATCTACATCGAATACGTTGCGGTCAGGGGAAACCCATCCAATCCACTCACCAACAGGGTCGAATATGTGGGGGAAGACAAGCAGTGCAGACCAGTCCCCCTGAGTTGTGTAAATTGGTATGGGTTTCTTTCTAGAATCACGTGCCATCAACTTCTCCAGTTGTATTTGTGCACTTTCCATACCCATTGCGATGGACAGCGAAAACAAACCTTGCGTTAGTGGATAAACCCCACAACTTACTGGACAGCGAACAATCTTCACTGCTGATTATACACATCGGGGAATATCTCTCAAACGCTGTGAGCATAACAGATTCATTCAGCGTCGGAGTAAGTCCAGATGCGGTTAATGAAGAAATTCCAAAAAAGCACGACGATCACGGCCATGGCTAAAGCGAGATTGCGGCCAATAACTGTCACGTTGAGAAACGCGAGAGAAGCAATACTGTCTGGCAGGATCGATTGGGCAATTGGGATGAGGTTCTCTGAAAATAGAATCATGGGTGCTTCCGAGAAGGCAAAGATCGGGGTACGGATGACGAGACCGATCAGGTTGACCAATGAGAATTGGATGACTTGTTGGCTGACAGGCTTTGATCTCGAATCGGGGAAAGTCCAGTAGCGATTCCAGAGGAAGTTGCTGGTGACGGCTGCTGAGAATGAAATAACACTGGCCACAATACTGGCTACCCCGAATACATTGGCAAGCAGGTTAAAAGATCCAAAGTCTACAACCGCACCTATGATGCCAACGACAGAGAATTTAAGAAAGCGGTTGATTTCACGCCGTGTGCGTGGCGTAACCCCACTCATAGACGTTTCTCGAAATCCTCGATTGTGAGCTTAAGACCCGTTTCAAGATCGACTTTAGGTTCCCAGTTCAAGATTGTCTTGGCACGGGTGATATCTGGCTGGCGTTGTTGGGGATCGGAGGGAGCGCGGCCATCAGGAACTTTCTGAATGCCGGCTTTGTTGCCGATGATGCGATTGATTTCTTCAGCGAGTACGAGAATCGACATCTCCTGCGGGTTTCCCAGGTTGACAGGGTAATTCTCTTCCGATTGCAGCAAAAGGTAAAGGCCTTCAACCAGATCATCGATGTAGCAGAAACTGCGGGTCTGTGAACCATCGCCGTAGATGGTGAGAGGTTTGCCCTTGAGCGCCTGCACGATGAAATTAGGAATTGCTCGTCCGTCATCCAACCGCATCCTGGGTCCAAAGGTGTTGAAGATGCGAGCGATGTGCGTATCGAGATTATGGTATCGGTGGTAGGCCATCGTGATCGATTCTGCAAAGCGTTTTGCTTCGTCGTATACCGATCGTGGTCCAACGATATCTACGTGCCCCCAATAGCTCTCCTTCTGAGGATGCTCCTGGGGGTCTCCGTATATCTCAGACGTGGAAGCGAGCAGGAAGGTGGCATCATGGACGCGGGCGACGCCAAGCGCATTGTGCGTACCCAAGGACCCGACCTTGAGAGTCTGAATGGGCAATTGCGGGTAGCCATACGGAGAAGCAGGATTCGGGCTGGCGGGCGAAGCAAGGTGCATAACGGCATCGATCTTTCCTGGAACGAAGATGAAGTTAGATACATCGTATTTGACAAATGCGAAATCATCTCGCCCAGCGAGATGGCTGATATTGTCAATATCCCCTGTCACAAGGTTGTCAACAACAACAATTTCGTGACTCTCCTTTAATAGACGATCGCAGAGGTGAGATCCGACGAAGCCTGCACCTCCAGTTATTAGAATTCTCAAAGCCGCCTCCTTCACTGATTTTGATAAGACATTTGTCTCAGTGCAGAATCATGAGCCTAGGGTGCCCAATCCATGATCTGCGCTTGGCCATCAGCAGTCAGCTGCTGGCCAGTTCCGGTATCGACATCAACAATCCAGAGATCTCCTCTGTAGATTACGGCAATTCGATCCCCACCGGGCGACCAAACCGGGCCGGGAAGAGATGGTTCCAATCCGGGATCGCCCGTTGGCGGGAACAAATAGCGTAAATTGCTGCCATCACGGTCCATAACCGCTATACGGTAGGTGCTTTCCTGACTCTCAAGTGGCGTGATGGCCTGCAGAAAAGCTACACGATACGAGATCTCGGCGGTGTGTGAACTAAGAATCTCGGAAACAGTTGGGTAAGCAAACATCCCGGTTCGATCCGCAAGGGTAAGCTTAAGATTACTTCCCATTGTGCGAGCTTCAATATTGAAAGCGGGAGAGGCCTGGGGGCCCTCGAGGCCAAGAGGCTCATCATGAGCTACAAAATAAATCGTCTGATTGTCACGCCCCCAAACGAGTCCGGGAACCCACGCCCAGTCTCCAAGGGTTTGAAAAGGGATGACTTCTTGCAGAGTGACGAGCTCCTTTTTTTCAAGATCTACAAGACCATAACTGTCTGCGCGAACATATGCCAGGTGGTCACTGTCATATCCCCAGACATAGTTCGTCCCCCACCAGCCGTATTGACCTCCAGCGTTGGCTTCAATAATTGTGCGGGGTCGGAGGGGGCGGCCTGCACTTGTAAAGGTGATCGTCATCAGGTCATTATTGGCTTGCCAGCCGGGCGAGGCAGGGCTGGGTTCAGATGTTGAATAGGAAATCGTAAAAGAAGGTTCCTGAGGAACCCAGTCTGCGAAATGGATTATGTTTCGGACGCCCAAGTCGACCAGTTCAAACTCAGAGTCAACCATTGATGCGACCCAGAGTCCGTTAATCGTATCCTCCTCGGGGGTTTCGCGGGTAAATAACAACCATTGACCATCGGGGGAGATCTTGAGGATACGTCCATCTAGATCACCAGTAACGACGAGCGGACGCCGGCTGCCACTGCTGCCTTCGATGATCCATAGATTCCCGCTTGTGATATACACCAGGCTGCCATCAATTGTGACGGGTGAATGTGTGCTCTGAGTGCCGATCATGATGATCTCAGGTACTGGCTCGGTAATAATGATATTCTTGACCGGTGCTCTGGAGATTTCTACGTCTGCCTCGATTAATATCCGATATGTGATTTCCTGTAAGCCGTTCTGGCCTGGTTGTAGAAGGCGCTCCTCACCCTCTGGCAAAGCTTCATTGCGGACAGTTTGGCGGTCGAAAGGGATAATGATTTCCTCGATCTCGAAAGTCTCGAGCACTCGTGTAATATCGATCTCAGTGCCGTCCGACAGGACGGCGTAACCGGGAGGGTTCACTAGATCCATCGACCCAAGGATCACACCAGCGGAGTCAAGTGCCTGCTGAACACTTGCGCCAGAAGGCACTTCAACCGTTTTGACAGAATCGTCCAAATGTATGAGAACTTGAATCATTCCTGCGGTTGCCTGCGGTCGAGCGCAAGAACTCAGGACGAGGATGAGTGACGTGACGAGAAGGTAAAATTGACTACGCAGTGTTTGGCTCATTGTCGTTGAAAAAGGTGGCTGGTATAATCGTCTTCCGCCAGCCTAACGGAGTTCACCAACGATCGCAAGTTGCCCATCGTTGATCACGAGAGATGAAACACGTATTCCTGTCGCAAGCGAGCCTAACGTTCCGGTGAAAGCCTCTGTAAGAATGGCGGAAATCGTGTTTTTAACCGCTTCCGGAATGGGAATCGGACCAACGGAAGCTAAAGTAAGTTCAAATGAGATTCTACCCTCTTGATCGAGTATTGGCGATATGGAGAGGTGGATGTTTGCCCGGAAAATCCCTTGGATGACGTACCCGTAGACCTGGATGGCGTTCTGTCTTAGGAAGACCTGCGGCTCTTGAAGGAGAGAATCTTCTGCAGCAAGCCTCTTGGCGACAAAGGCGTTGAGCTGGTTTTCATCGAGAATGAGCATGACCTCGCCGGAGTCGAGCGCACTATCTAATGCAGATTGCCACAAATTTGTAACATCGTTGGCAGCCTGATCGTCGGCAGCGATGAGTGGAAAAGGCGGTTCCGGCCCCCCTACATCTATCTGGCAGGCGAGAGAAGCCAGAACCAGGCTGGCCAGAATGGAAGCAAGCGCGAATGCGCGATAGGTAAGTCTTTGTGAGTGATTCAAATCTCTTATCCTCGGATGCGGAAATCGCGGCCGATTATAGCACGCAGGAGAAAGAAGCGAACCCGAAGGGTTCTGCCCTCGACCTTAATGCGAGGATCGAGGCGCTGTTATTTGTATCCCCAGAGCTGATCTCGATCTCTCAGATCGCGAACGCATTAAATTCATCCGTGCGTGAGGTTGAAAAATCGCTGGAAGAACTCGATCGGTTATTCGTCAATCGGGGGATTCGTCTTCAACGTGTATCCAGAAGTGTTCAGCTTATTACCGCCCCGGAAATATCCGCAGATGTCCAAAGGTTTCTTGACTTGGAAGAGACATCTCGGTTGAGTCGCGCTGCGTTAGAAGTTCTGGCGATCGTCGCTTATCAGGAACCGGTCACGCGACCGCAGATCGACGCAGTACGAGGTGTTAACTCGGACAGCGTTTTGAGGACGCTTCTGAGGCATGGGTTGGTAGACGAGGTTGGCAGGACAGATGGACCAGGGCGTCCGTTTATCTATGCTACAACCTCTGATTTTCTCAACCATTTCGGTTTAACCTCCATAGCAGAGCTCCCTCCGCTTAATCTCGAAAGTGAAATAGGCGAGTTAGGTGCGAATGGAACATTCCTTGCTGACATTGAGGATGAAGCAAGTGGATGATGGTATCCGTCTGCAAAAGGTTATAGCCCAAGCGGGCGTGGCCTCCCGCAGAAAGTCTGATGAGTTAATCCGAGATGGCCGGGTGACTGTGAATGGCAGCAAGGCTACTCTCGGAATGAGGGTTAACCCTGATGAAGTGTAGATTCGAGTTGATGGCGAAATCATCCAACTGCAATCAGGGTTTTTGTATATCTTGCAATATAAACCGCGCGGCGTTCTTTCTAGTCTTCGATCACAAGGCGGCCGAGCAACTGTAAGCGATTTAGTTCAGGTGAACCGTCGTGTATTTCCAGTTGGCCGGTTAGATCTCGAAAGCGAGGGATTGATCTTGATGACCGATGACGGAGAACTTACAAATCGATTAACACATCCTCGCTATCGACACGAGAAGGAATATCGTGTTCTCTTGAACAAGAAACCAAACCAGGCGCAAATAGATTCCTGGAGACGGGGTGTTGTATTGGAGGATGGCTTTCGGACGCATTCAGCAGAGTTGTGGGTTGAACAATCTAAGGAGCCCTGGGTGCATGTGATTCTCACAGAAGGCCACAAGCGGCAGATTCGTGAAACTGCGAAAAAACTGGGCTTGAGAGTGCAGAGATTAGTAAGAATCCGGTTTGCAGGTCTGGAGCTTGGCAATCTCAAACCAGGAGAGTGGAGGGAATTGAAGAGGGAAGAATTCAAATTGCTGCACCGGCTCATCAATTCCTGAAGTACAACAGCTATGTGTATCGTGGGACGTATTATTTGTCGGCCGATCATCATTTTTAATCGATTTTCAGCGAGGGAGTATTTATGACGGTAGAAGCAGTCTCACCCAACGAAGATCAGAGCTGGCTGGACCGCACCCTCAAACGTAATTTGAGGATTGATCTTGAAGTAGCTTTGTATATCCTCCTGCTCTGCGTGGCGGTGTTTTCACGATTTTATGATCTCGAAACACGGGTGATGAGCCATGACGAGAGCTTGCATACCCAATTCTCATGGTACCTAGCAGAAGGGCGGGGATTTTCTCATGATCCACTTATGCATGGCACCTTTCAGATGCACGTCGTCTCCCTCTCTTATTTTCTTTTCGGCGTCTCCGATGCTTCAGCTCGAATTCCAGCCGCGCTCTTCGGTGTGATTGCGGTCGCATTCGTTATTTTGTTCCGTAAGTGGCTCGGGCGCTGGGGGACACTCGCAGCGACGGCGATGATGGTTTTTTCTCCCTATATGCTCTACTACGACCGCTACGTCCGCAACGAGGCGCTCGTGGTTCCAATGGCGCTGTTGATGTTTTACGCGGTTTTCCGTTACTTCGAAGACTGTGACGCGAAATGGCTTTACTTATTAGCAGCCTCACTTGCACTGCACTTCACGACGAAAGAAACTTCGTTCATCTACACTGCTCAACTCCTGGTGTTTCTCGGTGGGTTCTTTGCCTTACGTTTACTTCGTCTGGCGTGGGAGCAAGCCTCCCATAAGATAGGATTTGTTGCCGGTCTTATCATCACCGCGTTGGGCGGGATTTTAGCAATGGGTACCTTGGCCGGTGGGTGGGCTTCGTCGGGAGATATTACCAACGCGCTTGAACCGACGATAGAAGGGGCCGTCTCAACGGGTGTAGGCGCTGCGTCCAGCTCTCCCTTTGTTGCAGTGGGTCTGATACTGGCAATCATTGGCTTGATTTTGATATTCGTTACATTGGTCCTGGCCTTCGGCAAACGATTGCGCACGGATTTTCCCGAACTCGATTTGCTAGTCATCGTGGGTACGGTTACGCTACCCCAATTGGCCGCGCTGCCGGCGAATCTTCTGGGATGGGATCCGTTAGACTATTCGAGTTTCTCCAATCTAAACCAGACAATCATTATAGTGGCCATCCTGTTTCTGATTAGCGCCGCTATCGGTGCGCTGTGGGATTGGCGGAAATGGCTGATCGCAGCTGGAATTTTCTTCGGCATATTCATCGTCTTCTACACCACACTTTTTACGAACGACGACGGGCTCGCTTCAGGGCTCGTGGGATCTTTGGGGTATTGGCTTGAACAGCACGGCGTCGAACGCGGGGGACAGCCTTGGTATTACTACATCTTCCTTCAGATTCCAATTTATGAATATCTTCCCGCCATCGGATCGATCATCGCTTTCGGGTACTGGCTCCGCTCGGGACCCGATGATCAGGACCCAGTTCAGGAGAGCAGCTTAGGGCTTTCCTTCCCGGTAATTAGTTTCCTCGGATTTATGACAATCACCTCACTCATTGGTTATTCCTTTGCAGGCGAAAAGATGCCATGGCTGACTGTTCACATTACCCTGCCAATGATCCTTTTTGGCGGGTGGGGGATCGGACAGTTTTTGGAAAGAATCAACTGGCAGAGCTTCAAGAAGCAGCGCAGTTGGCTGATCTTGCTGCTTACACTATTAATGCTGGTGGCCTTGTTGAGCGCGATGGGAGGGGTGTTGGGGGAGAGGCCACCATTCCAGGGGAGTCAGCTTGACCAGCTTCGAGTAACAAGCGGTTTCATCGTTGCGATTGCATTCGCGGTTGGTGCCGCAATTGCAATTCGCCAGCTGTCAGAGGGTATCTCATTCCGGATAATTGCTAGCATTGGCGGCCTATTTCTCCTGGGTGTGCTATTTATGCTTACAATCAGAACCGGGTTCCGGGCGGCTTTTGTTAACTACGATGACGCAACCGAATACCTGGTCTACGCCCATTCAGCGACTGGTGTGAAGACAGCGATGGATCAAATCGAGGATCTTTCCATCCGCACGACGGATGGTTTGGGGATCCAAGTTGCTTTTGATGATGACGTCTCTTGGCCTTTGAATTGGTACCTAAGGGACTATACCAACCAATATTTCTACGGAGCTAATCCAACCAGAGAATTGTTAAATTATCCACTTGTTCTAGTGGGAGACAATAACTGGCATCTCGTTGAGCCCCTTCTAGCAGACCGCTTCTATAGTTTCGAATACATCCGCATGTGGTGGCCGAATCAAGATTATTGGGATCTGAAATGGTCAGCGATAGATGCGGAGAGAAGCCGTGATCAATTGCCTGACGGCGAGCTCTTGTCCCCAATGGGCGCCATGGAATATCTCTCGCGTGTCTGGGAGCACATCAAGCCTTTCTTCACGGATAGCGCCCTGAGATCGGCGGTTTGGAAGATCTGGCTCGACCGCGATTTTTCGGAGTATGGCACTTGGGCGGGCCAAGACATGAGCCTTGCCCGCTGGAGTCCATCGGATCGAATGCGATTGTATATTCGCAAGGATATCGCCGCTCAAGTTTGGGATTATGGTGTAACTCCGGCATCCTTTACCTCGCCGATAATTGAAGATCCTTACGCTCACTCCATCCTTGAACTTGGAGCAGATTTACTCATCGGTGGAGAGGGGTTATCTCCGGGGGAGTTTTTCCACCCTCGCGATATGGCAATAGGGCCAGATGGAACGCTTTATGTAGCGGATACGCTTAACCACCGCATCCAGCGCTTTGACCCCGAGGGACAGATCCTGACAACTTGGGGTGGTTTCAGTGATTCCCAATCGGGTGGGGCAGAAGATGGAATGTTCAACGAACCGTGGGGTATTGGCGTCGCACCGAATGGGAATGTATACGTTGCTGACACCTGGAATCATCGAGTTCAATGGTTCTCGCCTAACGGCGCCTTCTTAGGTTCGTTTGGGCAGGAGGGGCTGGGGGATGAGCCATACTCGTTCTGGGGACCTCGCGATGTCGCCATTGACAGTCAGGGCAGGGTTTATGTTGTAGACACTGGTAATAAGCGTATCAAAGTCTTCGACAATGAGGGGACCTTCGTCACCCAATTCGGCGGTCCTGGGTATCTTCCGGGGTTACTGGACGAACCGGTGGGCATTACGATTGGAACGGATGACCGGATATACATCGCTGATACATGGAATCAGCGCATTCAGGTTTTCTCAGAAATCTCCCCTCAATCTTTCGATGCCGTGCAGGAATGGAGTGTCGATGCCTGGTACGGTCAATCGCTGGATAACAAGCCTTACCTGTATGCTGGTCCCGAAAACATAATCTGCACCACTGACCCAGAGGGTTTCCGGGTGTTATGTTTCAAATACGATGGTGAGTTCCTGCTTGGATGGGGAGGTGTATTCAGCCAGGCTGATTACCAGTTCAGCTTAATCAGCGGCGTTGCGCTTGGACCAGACGGGAAAGTGTGGGTAATCGACAGTAGTAACCACCGGGCAATGAGATTTGCTCCGGTATTTCCTTAAGCGTTTCTTGAGCTGCGGGAGCTTACCTGTTGCGTTGTGATTATCAGAGCAAGGAGAGCGGATGAAGTTGCATGAATATCAATCGAAACAATTGTTTGCCGAGCATGGTATACCCATCCCAAGCGGGCAAATGACGATGAATGCCGCGGAGGCGAAATCGATCGCGGAAGAGCTCGGTGGGAGAGTCGTCGTTAAATCCCAGGTGCTCGTCGGAGGACGCGGGAAAGCAGGCGGCATCCGTTTGGTGGATTCGCCTGAGGAGGCAGAAGAGGTCGCTACCCAGATCCTCGGTATGGAAATAAAGGGTCTCCCAGTCCGGAAAGTGCTAATCGATGAAGCTGCCGATATCAAGAAGGAGATCTACCTCGGGATCACTAATGATCGCACCAGGCGGTGTCCGGTGATGATCGCCTCCGCTGAAGGTGGCGTAGAGATCGAGGAAATCGCGAAAACGAATCCGGATAAGATCGTACGGGTGTGGATCGACCCGTTGCTCGGGCTCCAGGATTACCAGGCACGATATCTCGCCGCATGCACAGAAATGCCCCACGAGTATTGGCGCGATTTCATGTCGATCACAAAGGGACTCTACCAGGCGTTTATTCAATCAGATGCCACTTTAGCGGAGATCAACCCTCTCGTGATTACCGCCGATAAACGATTGTTGGCTTTGGATGGGAAGGTGGTGCTCGATGACAACGGTCTCTTCCGGCACCCTGAACTCGCCGAAATGCGCGACTTGGATGAAGAGGCTTCTGAGGAGCGAGAAGCGAGGAAATATGGGCTCTCCTACGTAAAGCTGGACGGAGAGATCGGGTGTATGGTCAACGGCGCCGGCTTGGCCATGGCAACGATGGATGTGATCAATCTTTATGGCGGCTCCCCTGCCAATTTCCTCGATATTGGGGGGGGGGCATCCGCTGAGAAAGTAGCCGCTGCAATTCAAATCATCATCCGTGATCCAAATGTCAAGGCGGTTCTCTTTAACATCTTCGGCGGGATCACACGCGGTGATGAGGTGGCACGGGGGATCCTGGCAGCGTTGAAGAAAACACCATCAGAACTTCCCATGGTCGTACGTTTGGTTGGGACGAATGCGGAAGAGGGTCGCCATCTGCTCGCAGATGCAGATATGGAAACTGCTGTCTCGCTTGCAGACGCCGCCGAGAAGGCGATCGCAGCGGCTAGAGCGGGAGAGGGATCATGAGTATTTTAGTGGGTAAGAATACGAAACTGCTGGTTCAGGGAATTACCGGGAAAGAGGGTTTGTTCCACACCGCTCGAATGATTGAGCACGGAACGAATGTCGTCGCCGGAGTTACGCCCAAAAAAGGGGGGGAATGGGTTTTGGGGGGGAAGGTTCCGGTGTTCGATACGGTGAAGTCGGCGGTTGAAGCTACCGGTGCGAATACAAGCGTGATATTCGTCCCCTCGCGTTTCTCAGCGGATGCCATCCTCGAGGCTGCCGATGTGGGAATTTCTTTGATTGTATGCATTACAGAAGGTATCCCCATCCAGGATATGATGAAAGTAAGGCGATACCTCGATCAGGAAGGCGTCCGCTTGGTTGGACCGAATTGCCCGGGGCTGCTTACGCCAGGTGTTGCGAAAGTCGGGATTATCCCCGGGAATATAGCAGTTTCCGGGAATATTGGCGTCGTCTCAAGATCTGGAACACTGACGTATGAAATCCTTCATGCCTTAAAACAGAACGAGATGGGTGTCTCAACTTGTGTGGGCATCGGCGGGGATCCAATCAACGGCACGTCGTTTGTCGATACACTGGAGTTGTTCGAGGCAGATCCTCACACCGAGAAGGTTGTTTTAATTGGAGAGATCGGCGGGAAAGATGAGGAGCTAGCTGCCGAGTACATACGGGACCACATGACGAAGCAAGTTGTCGCCTTCATCGCGGGAAAGACCGCACCACCTGGAAAGCGGATGGGTCACGCAGGTGCGATTGTGGAAGGCGGAGAGGGCACTGCGGAAGATAAAATTAAAGCTCTGACGGCTGCTGGGGTTATGACAGCTGACCGACCAGAAGAGATACCAGGCTTACTACATTAAGCGATGGAGATCTTTCCGTAACTGCAAATGTCAATCGATAACCGGGTAAGATTGCTTGGAGGGTAAATCATGATGACTGAGGAAACGACGGTAGATGGTCTTCAATCTCTTCTCGAGGGTGTTCAAGAGGAAGCGAAGACGAATCCGAATAGTGTGGCGAGTCAAAATAGGTTGGGCTGGATGTGGTTGGGTTTGAAAAAACTTGAAGACGCGAAGAATACGTTTGAATCAGCGCTTTCTCGTTGGCCAGATAATATTGAATTGAATTACGCATCGGGAATGACGTATAAAGCATTGGAACAGAACGATAAGGCAAGTGAAAGGTTTCAAAAAGTAGTTGAAGGGAAGGCAAATACAGCCCGAGAGTCAATGTTCCAATTAATAGCTGTCGAACAGATGACATTAATCCGCATGTAGATGAGACGAGGGAAACAGTGCTGATGGTATCGAAACGAGAGAGACTGGAGGCGGCGATAGCCAAAGATGTGGCAGATCGTCCTCCGCTTGCTTTATGGCGTCATTTTCCAGTAGACGATCAATCGCCTGAGGGATTGGCCGAATCCACCTTGCTTTATCAAGCGCGGTATGACTTCGATTTTGTTAAAGTAACTCCCGCTTCCTCTTACTGCTTGCTGGACTGGGGTGTCGAGGATGAGTGGAACGGGGATCCTGAAGGGACCAGGGATTACACGCGGCGTGTGGTCAAGGAGCCTGCGGATTGGCGGGAACTCGAAGTGCTTGACCCGGAACAAGGGTACCTGGGCAAGCAGCTGAGGTGTCTTGAGCTATTGCGAGAGAAACTCGGAGAATCTCAACCGATCATCCAAACGGTCTTTAACCCTCTTTCACAAGCGAAAAACCTCGCGGGTCAACAGATATTGTTTGAACATCTCCACCGAGAACCTCAGGATGTGCTCGCCGGACTGGAGATCATCACACAATCCACAGTTAATTTTATTGA
>SDBU01002685.1_pt1 | contig 23380 bp, 22 predicted proteins | sample 2277071 | NCBI WGS metagenome assembly SDBU01 (sample SAMN10397929, study PRJNA504765) | marine sediment metagenome | isolation source: marine sediment core GS08_GC12, 126 cmbsf | place: Arctic Ocean: Gakkel Ridge, Loki's castle | collected 2008 | reverse complement strand
TTCTGGGTCACAAGAGTTTTGAGATGACCCTAAGATATGCTCATCTTTCTCCAGAACACAAAAAGGCTGCTCTGGATATTTTGGGGAAAAGGTTGATGAGAAACCCAAAGGGCCAACATGGCGAGACTTAAGAAAAATATCCGTGTTAGTCAACTATCCTTGAGTGACACTGTTGCACCTACAAGCTTAGTCCAGCAAAATTCCTGGTTCAACATCTACAAGCTATATTCTATTATTTATCTCTCAAATTGGTAACAGACGAACACGGTGCCTTGCTTCTTCCACACTTATAATTGCACCTTTTTCTAAAGCATCAGAGGATTCCTTTAGTACTTGTTCCAATCTTCTATTTACATTTTCTGGTCTTTCATTTTGAAGCCTGAAAACTATTATACTCGGACATGTTTCACCAGAGGTGGCCATTAAATCTCCAAAATCAAGATCGCATGTTAAGATAGCTCTTCTTTCTTTGGTTGCCTTTTTAACGATTTCTGCATCACTTGTTCTTTGCAGTCCTTCTTCCCTTAAATGGATAACATCATATCCATTCTGCCTTAGCCAATCAACTGAAGATTGAGATAGACCCATATCAGCAAGGAATTTCATCTTCTATCTCACTGCCGGATGTAATTCCTCTGTAGTTAACCAGGAGGCGTATTGCAAAGATTCTTTGATATCTTCTGGCTCAAGGTCCGGATATTCCTTGATTATTTCATCCGTTGTCATTTCATTAGCAATGAGGTTTACAACCAGAGATACCGGAATTCTCATTCCTCTGATGCATGCCTGTCCCCCCATCATATTTGAGTTAAAGGTAATTCTTTTAAAACCCTTCATAATCTTTACCTCCTAAATTCATAAAACTGGAAAATAATCTCATCCGGATTTGACCTTGTTGAATTGATAATAGTCTGATTTGGCAGAAAGTCAAGACGCACGGACATAATCAATGAGATTGCTTCACTTTGTTCGCAATGACAGAGAACCGAGATTGCTTCACTCTGTTGGCAATGAGAACTTGCCCCCTCACCCTCCCCTCTCCCCTATGGGGAGAGGAATGGTCACAAATTGGTCACAAGAGGGGGAATTAAGAAAATGACCGAAAAGGGTGGATGGTGAAAGCCTTTATAGTAAAGGGATTGCTGGCGCACCTGGCAGGACTCGAACCCGCGGCACGCGGTTTAGGAGACCGAAGACCCGCCATTCTGATAGCCCCATCAAATGAGCAAATCCCAAACTTAGACTAACTTCTGGCACCGAGTGACTTCTTAATATGCTTAACACTTCTCCTCACCCAATCCTCTTCCATTTGTAAAGTTTTTTCTTCGCTCTTCAGTCTATCCATCCATTGTTCGAGTATAATGTTTGGATTATATGGTGACCGGTTCAGTAAATCTATTACACTCTTTATATCGAGGAAACCTGCCCCCAGTGGTGTCCCCACTATTCTATAGCCCACAGAGCATTGCACTATTTTGTAATCTTTTAGATGAACCGAGACCGCGTACGGGGCCAAAGATCTGACTGTATCCAAAGGCTTTTCTAATAATCCAATGGAATTAACGGTATCAAGACAGATACCAACCAGGGGGTTATTAACAATATTAACAAGTTTTAGCATTTCCATTGAGCTGAGGTGAAAATGATTTTCCAGAGCAAGAGTTATACTCTCAGTTTTCAGAACAGGGAGTAATTCATTAATGATTTCAACGGATTCATTCAAGGTTGGATGTTTACCTGGCGTATTGAGAACCACACGTACTAAGTTACAACCCAAGAAAATAGCGGTTGCCAGATATGCTCTCAGGATTGAGAGATCCGCCTCTTGGATACCAATCTCAAGAGCAATACCTCTTTCTTCAGCTCTTCGTCTGAGTTGTCGAAGTGATTTACTGTTGTATCCTTGCAGAGAAATATTTTCGCACAACTGAACTATTTTGACATCTAACTCTATGGCTTTTTCCAATAATTCAAAAGCTGTCATTGGGTTACGAGGAGCAAAATCGCCACAGCCGATTGCCCACCGATACACATAACTACCGATTCCAATTTCCACTTTCTTGCACCTCCTAGCCTCTCAACACTGAAGTGAACGGAGAGAAAAAAACTATATTACGTCATGCATCAGCCGCCATAACAGAGGATATTATCAGAGCCGACCGGCCATAACTATATTAGATATATGCAGCATTATTAGAAAGTGAGCATGACCTTCACCACATTCTCTGACTTCTTGTCCACTAAATCGAATGCCTCCTGGGCGCACTCGATTGGCAAACGATGTGTTATGATTTCTCCAGGAGAAAATTTTCCAGAAGCAATAAGATTTAGCGACTCTTCAAAATCCTCGCGTCTATACATCAGTGAACCCATTACTGTCTTTTCATTACTCAGGATATAGGAAAGATCTATATGGGTTTTCTCTGTGAAAAGCCCAATAATTATTGTCTTACCTCTTTTCCGTGTAGCTTGAAGAGATTGTTCAAAAGCATTAGCGCTTCCAACTGTAACAAACGCTATGTCAACGCCCTTTCCTCCTGTAAGTTGGTTCATTGCCTCCAAGAAATCTGATCCACTAGCACTCAGAGCTTCATAGGCACCGAGTCTTCTTGCTAAGCCTAGATTGAAATTTCTTATGTCCGAGCAAATAATTTTTCCTTCAGAGTAATTCTTAACTGCCCCAAGCACAGAAAGTCCTATACTTCCAGAACCAGCGATCAAAACATTATCATCTTTGGCCAGGTGAGCTACCCTCACTGCATGTAGTCCCACTGATAAAGGTTCAATGAACGCTCCAGCTTCATACAACACATGATTAGGCAACTTATATACTACCTCCTCTGGTGCTGTAATATATTCCCCCAGTGATCCAGGCCATTCCTTCGTTCCCAGAACAATCTTATTTGTGCAGAGATTGTAGTGGCCACTAAGACAGTATTGACACCGCTTACAGGCAATCTGAGGTTCTACAGTTACCCTATCTCCAACACGAAATTTCTGTATCCCTTCGCCGATCGCTTCTATGTCTCCTGCCAGCTCGTGACCAGATAATACAGGAGGTATCCTATAGGGATGTGTACCATGATAGGCATGAATTTCCGCCCCACATATTCCTGTAACTCGTACCTTGATAAGAACTTCACCATACCTCAAACCAGGTCGCCTAACTTCCCGGATTGTTACCTTTCCAGGTTTTTCGATAATTGCTGCCTTCATTAATCTGTTGGCTCCTTTGTGGGCAATGCCTTAACCTCCTAATCACTCATCATAGGGAGCGGCAAGGAAGTACCCTGGTTGACAATCTACCAGTGAAAACTGAGTCCCTAGCGATTATACTGAAAGTGAGCACCTCGAATCTTTTTCCAGACGCGATTACAGGCCTCGCGGATAGAATCATCCAGTTTGCCCTCCCAGGCAGTGAGATTCTCCTGAAGCTGCTCAATTTTGCTCACTCCAAGAACAACTGAGTCCACCTGAGGTTGGTCAAGAAGCCACTGTAAAGCTAGGGCTATCATCTTCTTACCAGACTTCCTTGCAATCTGCTCTAATTCTGCCAGTGCCTCGAAGTTAGAAGCGTCCCAGTATCTATTGTAGTAGTGCTTGTTCAACTCAAATCGGGTGCCTTTAGCCGGAACTTTGTCTCGCGAGTATTTTCCAGTCAGAAGCCCTGCCGCTAGAGGATTGTATACAGTCATCCCCACATCGAAAGTGCGACAGAAAGGGACTAACTCTGACTCTATCGCCCGAGTAATCAAATTGTAAGGAACCTGGGTCACTACTGGAGGATAAAGATTCTTCCGATCACACAGCCAAAGAGCTTGACAGACTTGCCATGCAGCGCAGTTAGATATACCCACATACATAACCTTACCCTGACGGACCAGCTGATCCATAGCGGCGAGGGTCTCCTCAAAAGGTGTCTCATAATCGGCTCCGTGAAGATAACAGATATCCAAGCAGTCTGTATTCAGACGTCTAAGACTAGCCTCAATTCCCTTTACAATGTGCCAACGGTGTAGCCCAACATCCTTAAATTCATCTGGCCCCATGAAGTGTCTCACTTTACTGGCAAGTACTACTCTGTCTCTTTTCCCTTTTAAGGCTTTACCCAGAATAATCTCAGCCGCTCCTTTGCTATAGATATCTGCAGTGTCAATGAAATTGACTCCCTTGTCCAAAGCATAGTCCACCATTTTTGTAGCTTCGGATTCACTCGCCTGATTCCCAAAGGTCATTGTCCCCAGAGAAACTCGTGAGACTTTAATGCCAGTTCCAGTTAGTGTGCGATACTGCATTCTTCTCCTCCCTTATAAGAGGACTGTGTCCTATGACTTTAGTTGTTGCCTGTATAGGAATTCCTCCAATTTTTCTCAATAATATTAAGCTTTGTCACATAGAAGCCTTTTTCGCTCTACTGAGCCGTATACCCTCCGTCCACCATAATAGTAGCACCGGTGATCATTTTGGATGCAGGTGAGGCTAAAAATAAAGCCACAGAAGCGACATCCTCTGGTACGCCAAATTTCCCCAGGGGTATCTTCCTCAGCATCCGTTCCCCTTTTTTGCCTGACCAGGCGATTCTTGCCAAAGGAGTATTGATAACCGTAGGAGCAATAGCGTTCACACGAATTCCATATTTTGCCCATTCAACGGCCAAGCTTTTTGTTATTCCAATAACTCCAGCCTTGCTGGCGCAGTAGGCAGTTTGGTTTTCCAGCGCTACTACCCCACCCTGAGAGGATATATTTATGATGTTTCCTCTTTTTTTCCTTATCATTTCCTTTCCCACCTCTTGAGAAAGGAAAAAAAGGCCCTTCATATTCACCTCTGTTATCATGTCCCATTCCTTTTCAGAAATTCGAGTTGCCGGAGTACATTGACCCACACCTGCATTGTTTACTAAAATGTCAATACATTCGAAGTCCTTGAGGCAGCGGTTAGCCGCTTTTCTAATCTCATCGACCTTCGAGATGTCGCAAACAAGAATAGATGCATTTTGTCCCGTATCATGTATTTCACTTTTTACCTCTTCCAATCCCGGTTTGTTAACGTCCATTAAAACAATGTCTGCCCCCGAACGAGCGAACACAATAGAAATACTTCGTCCAATACCTCCTGCTGCTCCCGTGATCAGGGCTACTTGTCCCTTCAAACTTAGAAAAGTAGGTTTCCTATCACTTTGGCCATGTGTGTCATTCTTGTGTACTGGCATTTGTTTACCTCTCTCTACATCCGATGAAGTAAGGAACGGAGCCTGGGATAGCTAAGAGGATATTCTCGGTAAGCATTTCCTAGCGTATCACCTCCCGGACTCAAAACAAGGGCTTTACACCCTGTAGTTCCTATGTCTAACCTTAAAAAAGCCAACGCTTTCACCTATTCTAGGTTAGCATGAGCCTTCCACATCTGCTGCTCCGTCACCCCCAGTCTGTCCTGTAAGAGCATAGCTAAACAATCTCCAAATACGAGAAGGCTTTGTTCAAATAGATTACCCATGGGCTGGAAAGATCTAGGTTCATCGGAAAGATGAAGCTTTGTAGGACAGGGAATTCTTACGCATATATTTGCCAGTTGCCTGAGTTTTGACTGAGTGGAGGAGGTAATAAGACCTATTCTTGCTCTTCTGCTCCTGGCTATCCTTGCAACAGTGACGGTAATCATGGTCTCGCCAGAGGCAGAACCTGCCAGAAGAAGATCCTCGGCCCCTATGGGAGGCTCTACCGTCTCTCCTGCTACATGGGCGTCTATACCTAGATGTTTCATTCTTTTGGCCAAGGAGCGCATCATGAGCATTACTCTACCTGCTCCTACAACGAACACTTTCTGTGCAGACAGAATGCTCTCCAGCAACAGTTGAACCTCTTTCTCCTCCACCCTTTCCAGACTCTCCTTTACTTCCCGACAGACTTCATTTTTCAACTGATGAAATTTCATCTCTAATCCTTTATATATTTCCTCGACTCCCGAGTCTTCAATGGTGCAAGCTCACTCCCAAATATATCTTAGCCATCCTCTTTTCTCCACGGTTTCACCAGTACACGCAGTCCCCTTTTTGCCTTTGCTGTCTGAAATGCTTCCTCAATTCTGTCCAGGGCAAAAACATCCGTAATGAACTCTTCTGCTTTTATTCTCCCTTGAGAAAGAATTGAGAGAGCCTCTCTATTTTGCTCGCCTGTGCTTGAGCTTGCTCCGACCACAAAACATTCCTTGTAGTGGATAAGGTTCGTGTCTATCTTCACCTCGGACCGCTCATGGGGAAGACCTCCAAAAAAACTGACCCTTCCTCGCTTAGATACCATCTCAAGAGCCTGTTTTTGAGCCTCTCCCGAGGGAGCGGCTACAATAACCACATCCACCCCGAACCCTCCTGTTTCCTCGAGCACTATTTCTGTTGCATCTTCCCGAGAGGAGTCTACGTATACGTGAGCATGAAATCTTTCCTTGGCAATATCAAGTCTAGGTTGGGAGCGTTGGATAAGAATTATTTTTTTACAACCCTTAGTGTAGCATAGTTCAACGTGCATGCATCCCGCCGGCCCTGCTCCTATAACAGCCACTGTATCGTCCGATGTCACCTGCAAGATCTCCTGCCCGTTAATACAACAGGCAAGAAGTTCCGCCATGCTGGCCTTATCAAGTGACAGATTATGTGGAATCTTGTTCACAAATCCTTCAGTTAGAGCTAAAGAAGGAGGGACCATATATTGAGCAAATCCTCCTGGATGAGAATACCCTATAGGAATCATGTTTTCACACAGATTCTTTACGCCTCTTTTGCACATGCTGCATTTCCCACAAGAAACTCCTGGAGCTACGGTAACCTTATCTCCCTTGGAGAAGCTGTCTACTTTTTCACCTACTTGTTTAACGATTCCGGCCATCTCATGGCCAATAATCATGGGGAATCTAGCTCTTCTGTCTATCCCATAGACTATGCGCAGGTCTGATCCGCAGATAGCACAAGCCCTTACTTCGATGAGAACGCTATTATTCAACAGCACCGGATCCTTTACTTCCTTTATGCCAAGTCTGCCCTGGCCTTCAACTACAGCTGCTCTCACTTAAATGCTCCTTTGTCAATCGCTGTTCTGATCTTTTGGACCATACACATAAGAGAACTCCTCCTTCCAAACTCACTCCCCTTTTTAAAATCACCATCTCTTAATCATCAGGTCTATAGCCTGCATTTACTAGGGAATAAACATAACCTTATGAAAGTATTGCTCTTTTTCATACATCATTTTGAATACTTTGGAGGATTCCTGTAAGCTGAACCGGTGAGTGATAAGAGGCTTTGTCTGTACTTTACCTTCTCTCATAAAGTTCAGAGAAGTCCTCCAAGTATGATGAGGAAAATTGACAAATTCAAACCCCCACCCTCCAAATATGGTAAGTTCCTTCCTCAAAATAGAGGACATGCTTTCCTCAGAAATACATACCTTTTGACCTATTCGCCCGACCAGAGCCACTCTGCCTTTTCTTCGAGCAATCTTCAGGCACTGTTCCAATGTGATATTGGTTCCGGCCACTTCCATACATAAATCCACTCCTTCTCTCTCCGTTCTATTTAAAATATACTCAACAATATCCTGCGTTGCTGCATTGATGCATCGTTTTAGGCCTATTTTCTTTGCAGTATCCAGCCTCTGATGAGCAATGTCTACTATAAACACCTTCTCCGCTCCCAATGATTTGGCCCATTGAGCACAAAATATTCCAATAGCTCCTGCTCCGAATACACATACCCAATCTCCGGGGTGTATTCCTTTCGCTCTTTTTATCATATGCAGAGCAACAGATACAGGTTCGGTGCTGGCACCTTCCTCAAAGTCCACACCTTCAGGTAAAAAGACTAGATTCTCTGAAGGAGCCTTAACGTATTCTGCAAATCCTCCATCTGCCCTGGAGCCAAGATAGTTGTAATTCAGGCAATGGAAGAAATCTCCTCCCTGGCAGTACTTGCATCTTCGGCAAGGAATGCAGGGAATCACGGATACTCTAGCTCCTGGTTTGACGCCATGCACCTCTTTTCCTACTCTGACAATCTCGCCAGCAAATTCGTGGCCAGGAATAGTTGGAAAATGGTGGGTTCCGCTAACCATAACTCTGGGGATATCCGAACCACATATTCCTGCAGCCCTTACCCGAATCAGAACCTCCCCTGGTCCTATCTCAGGGATGGGGACATCCTCACATCGAATATCACCGATGGCATGGAGAACAGCTGCTTTCATACTCTATCCTTGTTATTCTTCAGATGCCTTTCTTCTTACCTAGCTCTTTCCACCATCAGAATATTATGTATGCCCACTGGGGGAGCCTGGAAGTGATAACCTTCCGATGTTTCTTCAATGGGTATTCTCTGCTTTCGAGGATAAACCAGGCGAGCAGTCTCTGGCCGAAAGAAATCCCTACGAATCACTACCTCTCCGCCCTGAATGGGATTAACCTCGCCCTCTGCAAAACCCACAGAGTGATTAATCTGATGGATGAAAATTTTAGAGTTATCTGAAGTTCGAAAGTAGGTGCAGCCGAGGCTACGAGAGTAATCTGTGTTCACTACTATTCGTGGGGAAGGAAGAGTCCATCTCAAAAGATTACCTACAAAGTGGCCCATCCACCGGATACGGAAGAACCTGGTGTGCTTCTCCTTTGTTTGGTCAATGGTTCCAAATAAGCGAAAGGATATGTAGAATACCTTCCCCTTTTTGTATTCATTGTAACAAACTGCTGGATGATCCGTCTCGTATTTGGGAGGAGGTGCCCACCAGCTAACCCAGGTAGAATCCGTTATCTCAACGCACGGAAGAACATGGCTGGCAAAGATCGTGGCTCCCGACTCTTTTACCTGGATATAGGGGGGCAGAGCAGGAAGCTGCGTGGACGGCAAATCACCCCACAGCGGATGGCTCTCGTCGGCTCGATTCAGATAGCTTCCCCAAAGATTACTTACGTACTCTCTGTTCTTCCTCTCATAATCACAGCCGAATAAACTAGCCAGTTGAAAGTTATCCAATTCTTCTCCTCGCTCATTCATGAGACTGGTGGCACATGTACAAATAATAATGCCTCCTCCTGCTACAAATCTCTCCAACACGGGAACTACGTTCCTATCCATACAAGACACATTGGGAAGAATCAGAACACTGAAGTCGTCTATCTTCTCTTGAAGCTCCCATTCCGGAACGACGCCAAACGGATACATTGATTGGGACAAGAAAATCAAGGCTTGTTCCAGACAGTCCTTGTGAGAAATCTCTCTATCATATAGTCTTGAGTTCTCGCTGTACACCACTCCCACGTCAGTGATAGGCCCTCTTTCCTTTAGCAAATTCTGATATTTTTCAATCTCCCGGTAAGCTTTTCCAACCCTCTCGAATTCTACCCTATTTAGACTGCCATCTGGTTTCTGAGATGGACTGTACATGATACATCGACATCCCTGGGATACGATTCGGGCTGTTTCCAGGATGAAGATGGAGGAGGGAGGGGGATCATAAACAGTGGATACTGTACCCGGCCCGATTTGTGTATATTTATCAAATGCTCGGGCAAAGGCTGAGGAAAGATAAGACTCACACCAAGGCTCTGCAAAAACCCAGGGTTCTGCGTAAACCCAATCAACCAAATCGAGGACGTCCTTTGTGAGAGAGATGTGCCCCCCGTTGATACTTACCGCAATATCAGGGTCAGATTTCTTGGCAGAAGAGATTATCGACTTAATGAAATCACAGCGACAATCGTTCAAGAATTCAAGAAGTTCCCTCCACATCCCTTCTTTTCCCATTTCGTCCGTAGGGATAGGAACACCATACCTTTTCTGGAAAAGGCTTCTGCAGGCTCCACAAAAGCAAAGGGGATTGTCGACCTGGTCAAAGATCAGGCTATCTGGATTGAATCTCTCCACAATCTCCTGGATGTACCGAATAGAATAATCTCTGTATCCTGTGTTTCCACACACCCAGTGCCACTTTCTACCACTGATTCTTTCAATTCTTTGGATCCTTCCTTCTTCGTCTCGCAAGGCCCAGTCAGGATAGTTCAAAGCAGCATGGGTATCGTAGCCTAAACTGTAGTAAGCCATAAATTCAATGTTGTTTTTAGCACAGATTTCAGCTAATTCTCCTACGTAATCTGATTCCAACGCCGGGTGTCTATGCCCCACCTGCGTGGGATAGAAAGCACTGCCCCAGTGGTCCTTGCAGTAGACCATTAATTGATCTATGCATGCCCGTTTGACGGCCTCTTCATACTCTTTGTAGTTAAGGTTCTTAAAATCTACTATCGGGGGATCGGGAGAGTGATGGTCAATTAAGTAACCTCGATAAGCATTTCGGTAGCGCTTGCTCATAAACTCTCTCCTTTTTAAAGTCTATTGTAACGTTTGTTATTCCGTCTTTTCCGGAAAAATAAGACAACGTTTCCTTGCACATTTTAGGAAATGACGGAAAGAGCTTTCTTATCTCTTAGAAAAACACCGAACCCCCATTTACGTTTATGCTCTGACCAGTAATCCAATCTGATTCCGGCCAGACCAAGAATAGAACTACGCTGGCTATATCCTGCACAGTCCCTACCCTGCCCAAAGGACATATTCTTTTGTGATAGTCCTTAACCTCCTCTTTCTGTATGTCAAATACTTTACAGTACTCTCGGCCCATCCGATCCCAAAGAGGAGTGTCCACAAAACCTGGACAAACAGCGTTGACGTTAATCTTATGTGGAGCAAATTCTAAGGCCAGGGATTGAGTTAGACCAATGACCCCGAACTTGGAGCTACAATAGGCACTTTGTCCCTTGACTCCTGTTTTGCCAGATTCAGAACTTATATTAATGATTTTGCCGCCTTTTTTTTTAATCATTCCAGAAATGAAGCTCTTACAACAGAGAAAAGTCCCTTTAAGATTCACCTCAATTATCCTATCCCAAATCTCTTCTGTGGTTTCCAAAAAAGGCATCGTTCTACAAATACCAGCATTGTTAACCAAAATGTCGACAGTCCCTAATTCTCTTGAAATAGATCTGGCCATTTCTCCAACTTGATCATATTTGGTTACATCTGCCTCTACGGCACTTCCTTCTCCTCCTTTGGACTCTATTTTAGACAAGGTTTCCTCAGCGCTTTTCAGGTTAACATCGTTAACTGCCACTCTAGCTCCCTCTTGGGCTAGTCTTAAGGCAATACCCCTACCTATCCCCTGTCCTGCGCCAGTGACTAGAGCTATTTTATTTTTCAGTTTCATTTGTCGTTGCTCTTGTGTAGATCATGAATACCAATCTCTTATCTGGCAGATGATATCTTTCTCTTGAGGAATCATAACTTCCTCAAGAGGTGGCGAATAAGGGATCGGTATATTCTTTCCCCCTAAGACTTTGATAGGAGCATCCAGAGAATCGAACACCTCTTCCATAACCTCTTCTGTTATAATGCTACCTATGCCTCCTCTAGAGTACGCCTCATGCACAATCATAAGTCGGTGTGTTTTCTTAACAGAATTAACTATGGTTTTTTTATCCAAAGGGAGTAGGGTGCGAGGATCGATTACTTCCAGGCTAATCCCCTGCCCTTCCAGCTTTCTAGCAGCAGCGAGGACTTTATGCACCATGAGCGAGGTGGCCACCACAGTTACATCCTCTCCCTCTTTCTTAATGTCAGCTTCTCCAAGGGGAATAGTGTAAGTATCTTCCGGCACAGGTCCTTTTTTAGAGAAGAGTAACTTATGATCAATAAAGATAACCGGGTTATCATCTCTTATAGCCGTCTTGAAAAGACCCTTTGCATCGTAGGGAGTAGAAGGCATGACCACCTTTAGACCCGGAATATGGATGAACCAGGCTTCCAGGCTTTGGGTATGTTGAGCGGCCTCTCCTGTACCTGAGCCACCCTGTGTCCTTATTACCAGGGGTAACTTTGCCATTCCTCCGGTCATATAGCGAAGCTTGGCGGCTTGGTTTACTATCTGATCCATTGCAACAGTAGCAAAATCAATGTACATAATCTCAACCACCGGTCTTAAACCTGTGAGGGCTGCTCCAACACCCAATCCAACAATGGCAGCCTCTGAGATAGGGGTGTCTTTAACTCTCTTTTCTCCAAATTCTCTAAGCAGCCCTTTACTGACATTATAAGTTCCTCCATGTATTGCTATATCCTCTCCTATAATGAAGACTCTCTCCTCCCCTTGCATTTCTTCTCTTAATGCCTCATTCAAGGCTTGACTGTAGGTTATTTCTCTCACTTTAGATAACTCCTAGAAGCATTGTCGGATTTGTATAAATACCTAGATTCCTCTTAAGGATAATAAACATATTTCTCAGCATCGTCTATATCGGGAAAGGGGCTTTTCTTGGCAAACTCAACGGCCTCATTTATCTCTTTTTGAGCTTGTGATGCTATTCTATCGAACTCTTCTTTATTTAAGATATGTTGTTCTAATAGATATTTTGTGAAATTCAGAATGGGGTCTTTCTTTTTCCATTCATCTACCTCTTCTTTGTCTCGATAGACTATAGGGTCCCCCACCCAATGTCCTTCAAAGCGATAGGTTTTACATTCAACCAGGGAAGGCCCTTTGCCTTCCCGAGCTCTTCTTACGGCTTCTTGGACAACCTTATGGACACTGAGTACATTCATACCATCAACTATTTTCCCTGGAATCCCATAGGAGATAGCTCTATCCGCAATATTCTTTATGGAAAGGCTACGAGAGGCAGATACAGTAATAGCATAGAGGTTGTTCTCACAAACAAAAACAACAGGAAGCTTCCACAGTGCTGCTAGATTCAAAGATTCATGGAAAGAACCCTGGTTGGTAGCTCCGTCCCCAAAGAAACTCAAGGTCACTTGTCCAGTATCCCCATAATAAGAAGAAAAACCTGCCCCAATAGCTATGGGAATACCTCCTCCCACAATACCGGAGGAAGCAAGAAGATTAACTTTTTGATCTACTAAATGCATAGAACCACCCCGCCCTTTACAGCAACCAGTCTCCCTACCCAAAAGTTCTGCCATCATCTTCTTCAAATTGCCCTTCTTAGCTATATAGTGACCGTGACCTCTGTGGGTACTGACTACATAGTCATCTTCTCTCAAAGCAGAGCATGCTCCCGTAGCTACTGCTTCCTCGCCAATGTAGAGATGCAGGGGGCCTCTTATGAATCCTTCCGTGTACAATCTCTTTATTGTCTGTTCAAAAAACCTAATCCTGTACATAGTCAGGAGTATACCTGACAGCTCCTGGTTTGTTAAGGTGCTCACGACTGTACTCCTTATTGCTTAGTGACTTATATGGAAGTAGGGATTCCAAATACTCCTGCACCTTCCAACTAAATGTATCTAATTCTTAAATTTGGTCTCCAACCGCTCGGCTCTTAAAAGCTTTCCTCCAGCACACTTACCAGATTCTTCCGGCTGATTTGAGTGGGATGCCTACCCAGGTCCACACGCATATATGCCATAGCATCTTCGGCTAACGTCCCAATATCTTCCTCTCTCACCCCGAAGTCGGACAGGCTCTTATTGAGGCCAATAGTTTCCAGAAGCTTATTTAGAGCCTTAACCGCTCGCATCGCCTTCTCTCTAGTTGGAGGAGGAGCAATCTTTTCTCCTAGCTTCTGAGCAATACGTGTGTATCTTTCAACCGTTCGTTTATCCCCATTCTCAATAGTAAATCTCCAGATAGCAGAACTTACAAGAGCCAGAGCTAACCCGTGGGGCAGGTTGTAACGAGCACCCAAGGGGTGAACCAAGGCATGGCCCATAGTAGTCCCAGCAATAGTTATTGCCAGGCCAGCCAGCGTATCTGCAAGAGCCATACAAGATCTTGCTTTCACATTCTCCCCGTTTCTGTATACTTCAGAAAGATTGTTTTTGACCAGCTCCATGGCCTTCAAGGAGTAGATGTCTGCAATGGGATGGTCTCCTCTTCCGATGATGGATTCTGTGGCGTGAGCAAGAACATCGAACCCTGTGCTGGCAGTAAGGTCGGCAGACATCTTGCTAGGTAAACGCACATCTACAATAGAAGCTTTTGGAAAAATATACTTGCTGTAAAATCCTACCTTCTGCTGTGTTCGGGAGTTGGTAATTACTGCGTAGGGAGTTACGTGGCTCCCCGAACCAGAGGTAGAGGTTACTACAACGAGGGGAAGCGTTCGAGAAGTAATCCGGCATGCCTTCTGCTCACCCACACTTATGTAATCCCAGATAGTAGAATCAGAATTTGAAAAAGCTGCCCGCACGGCGATTGCCTTTCCCGTATCTATAGCCGAGCCCCCACCCAAAGCCACAATAACATCACAATTCTTCTCTTGAGCCATTCTTGCCCCTTCATCTACTATCTGCACAGTAGGATTAGGCTGTACCCCATTATAATGTATCGAGGTCAATCTCTCCCTTTCTAAACATTCTATGGCCTCCTCTAGAAAACCTAATCTTTGCATGCTTTTTCTTCCTGTAACGAGCAACGCTCTTTTCCCCCAACGTTTGCTCTCCTGACCTATTTTCTGCAAGGTATTCTTTCCAAAAAAGAGATTGCATTCTGGCAATTGATGCTGAAATTGTAAAATAGACATCGTTACCGCCTTCCGGGCCAGTGCTCCCTGGGTTAAAGTTTTACCCAGAAATAGTTTCTAAATCAGCTTGGACCAATATTCTCTGACAGACGAAACCTCTGTCCATGCCAAAGACAAAAAAGAAAATCATCCTGATTGGTTTCTGAAAGCATCCTGACATACCGTTCAGCATCCTTACTCCCAGGGCTTAAGAATAATCTTGGCACAATCATGAGAAGCGGATATCTCAAACGCCTCCTGAATCCTACTCAAAGGAAATATATGGCTTATGAGTCGACTGACCAGTGGCCAGTGCTGAATGACCTTCATGACCTTAGGAAAATGGGACAGATTGTAATGCCATGAGCCATGCAGTGTCAGGCCCTTTTGGATCATATCCGGGCTGATCCTGAGCGGCGTCTCCTCCCAGCACTCACCAACAAATGCTATCTGACCTTTGCAGCGCACAGCCTCAATACAAAGCCTGTGAGCTGCTACAGTGCCGGAACAGTCTACTGCTTTATCCACTCCAGTCCCACCGGTAAGAGCCTTGATCTGCTCCAGGCAATCATCGCTTCTGGGATCGATCACAACCTCTGCCCCCAACTCCTTTGCCTTCTTTACTCTCCAGAGGTGAAATTCAGCGACGATGACTCTTGCTCCACGAAAGCGGGCATTAACAATACCACCCAGTCCCACAGGTCCGGCACCTGTAATAAGGACGGTGTCAAATGGACCTACATCCATGAGCTCGAATGCCCCCAATGTCGGTCCAAGGGTACAAATAGCCAAAGAGGCATATTCATAGGAGACACCATCGGGTATAAGAGATAGAAGCCAGGAGGGTTTGAGAAGATACTGGGCCATTGTAGCGCTTCCCTCAAGGGTACCGATGAATTTAGCCAAATCGTATTTATTTTCACAGTAAGCGTATTCTCCGGCAATACACAATGAACATCTTCCGCACGGATACCCTGGCATCACCACCACTCGGTCACCTTCCTTTACCCGTCCTGGTTGAGCAACTGCCACCACCTCTCCTGTTGCCTCATGTCCAAGATAATCAGTCTTTTGCCCAGTCAAAAATTTTTTGTATTCCGTACACATGGGGGCTGCCTGTACTTTGACTACAACCCAATCTTCTTTTGGTCGCAGACCTGGAACCTCTACCAATCCCGCCCTGCGCCTACCAAGAATCACTGCCTTCTTCATCATTCCTATTTTCGTCCTCTTTCTATATGGTTCATCTTTCTTCTTCCAGGACTATTTCAAAATCCGTCTCTGGACGAATCAAACTACACTTATCCCAACGCCTCAGCTAGCCTTAAGAAAATGTCTTGGGGAGGATCAAAGGGAATATCGATTACCTTGCCTAAGGCAGAACTAGTATAAAGACCAAGAACTACATTCCACTGATGTAGCGCACGTTCAAGATTGGTCCCGGCTGGCTTTGAATCATCCTCAAGCCAGTCAAACATCGCATTGGTCAAGCCAACCTGCGCGATATAATGTCCTTCCTCCCACTCCTTTACATCAGTAATCTTACCAGCCTCAACGCCGTCGGGAGATACAATCTCCCACTTACCTAACTCCTCGTACAGAGTACGACCGTGTTCAGCATACGCCGCTATCCGAATGTGCTTATAGGTAGCCGGATCATCAATCGTTCTCGGTGCCACATTGCCATTGCTCCACATCCCATACACGCCATTTGCAAATAGGAGTTGACCGACCGTCATCTCAGGGGCGGGGTGAACCGTCTTCATTTCTTTACCTCCACTTGCCGCCCCAAATACACGCACCACATGTGCATCCCGGTTTAAGGACATTGCGCAGTCGAGGATGTGGGTTCCCTGTTGAGAGATGTTCATGCCGGCGGAAAAATCGAGAAACAATACTTTGCCAAGTTTTCCTGAATTGAGCACCTCACAACAGCGCATTAGGTTTGGATGCCAGCGAATCTGATGGTTAACAGCAAACTTAGTCTTGGTCTCAGTCTCAAGCTCACAGAGCTTCTTCCAGTCGCTTACCTCGCAGGCAATGGGTTTTTCAACGATACATGCCGGAACGCCACTATCGCTCATCATCTGCATAAGCTCAACTCGCATATTTGATGGCGTTACCACATGAACCAGGTCCGGTTTCTCCTTCTTGATCATTTCGATGACATTGACATATGGCCTAATGTTAAATTCGTTAGCACAACTTTGGCTTCGTTCAGCGTCTAGATCGCAGCAAGCAACAAGTTTGCCGCGCCAGATCTGCTTGTATGCTCTTGCATGCCAGCGGGACCTTGACCCACAACCCACAATTACTGAACGATAAACCCTCCTGGAATACATATCAATCCTCTTTTATGTCTCCTTCCTTTAGATTGTTTCAGACTTCCTCCACGGACACATTTCCAGTTCCTACCTGTCTCCCATATTTTTCAAGAGATATAGGTAGTATTCATAAGTCTCGGCTTGAAAGATGCTACCCCTTGACAGATCCCAATGTCATCCCCTTGACAATATGCCTTTGGAATAAAAAGTAGATCAGTATAGTAGGAATACTAGCGATAGCTATGGCGGCAAACATATAGTTCCATTGAGTGGTGAACGAACCTCTGAATAGACCCACCCCGGCCGGCAACGTCTTCATCCTGTTGGAGGAAAGAACTATATTAGCCAGAATAAACTCATTCCATAGACCCGGAAAAACCACCACCACTAACGTAGCAAGGATGGTCTTGGAACTCGGAATAATCACCCTCAGGAAAACCCCAAAGTCTGAGCAACCGTCCACCTTCGCTGCGTCCTCTATCTCCCGTGGATAGCTGGCAAAGTAGGCTCGGCTAAGAATGGTGGCAAAGGGTACAGAAAACGCTACATAAGGGAAAATAAGGCCAGGATAGGTCTCGGTTAGACCCATTGTCTCGAGCATTAGGTATAGGGGCACAAGGAGTGTGGCAATGGGAATACACATTGTTCCAAGGAGAATGGTAATAACCACGTTGTTCAGCACAAATCTATAGCGTGCTAGAGCATAGCCTGCTGGATAGGCAAGAAGGAGAACCAAGATGAGTGAAAAAGAAGAGACGATGATGCTATTTTTCATATACCGACCAATGGTGATATTTCCCCAGCTACCCGTCCAAACGGTTACCCAATTGCTGAATTGGGGGCTCTGGGGAAGCGCTAGCACATTTCTCATTATCTCCTTGTTAGTTTTGAGAGAGCCGTAGTACATCCAGACTAATGGATATATTTGCGCAATAGCCCATCCCAGACAAAACAAGAACAACAGAGACCACACTATCTTTAATCTCAATCTACTTCCCTCCTTTCTTTCTTATGCTGGCTTCACCTTGGTGATTCCTTGAACGAGCCAGGTCAATTGGGATCCACCAGGGAAATCAATATTCATAAGTCTTTGGCGCTCCAAACAACTTTAGATATATGATAGTTATCATGACGACGAATATTGAGAATACAACCGATATGGTACTAGCATAGCCCATTCTAAAGGAAACGAAAGCTGTCAAGAAAAGGTAAATAGAAACAACTTCTGAACTGAAGCCCGGACCTCCTTCAGTCAGAACCCAAATTTCAGTGAACACTTTCAGGGACCATATGATCTGTAGAACAAGAACTATGCTAATGACGACTTTTATCATCGGTACCGTAATTACCCAGATTCTCTGCCAGGTACTCGCTCCATCTATGGCTGCTGCATCGTACAGATCTTTCGGTATATTACTCATGGCCGCAAGGAAAATAATCATTGGCCATCCGCAGGCTCGCCAAATATAGACAAATGCGACAAGGTAAAGCACGATATCAGGTTCTCCCAGCCACATGCGGGTAAGACTTCCCAGCCCCATGGCTCGCAAGAGTATATTCAAAAGACCAAAGTAAGGGTTATATATTCTGCCCCACAAGACCGCAACTACGGGAATCATAAGCATAACCGGCAGATAGTATGTGAATCTAAAGAACTTCCAGCCTTTTAACCTCAGATCAATCAATAGGGCCAGGACAAGACCCAGGATTACCACCCCACCCACATAAAGAGAGGTATAGATCGCATTATTTTTCAAAGCTTGCCAGAAACGAAGGTCACCAAACAGAAGCTTCTCGTAATTGGACAGGCCAATAAATGTTCCCGTTTTTGACCAACTGGACCGCCTGAAAAAGCTCAAGAACAGCTGGTAGAACAGTGGGTAGACCATAAAAATGCAAACAAACACAGTGGCAGGAAGTAGGAACAGCAACGATATCTTGTTCTTGCTAAACCAACGGAGTACTCTTCTCCTTTTTACTTGCTTCATTTTCAGCCAGGACCTCACTTCTGCGAAATCTAGTTTTCTCTAATGATTCAGGTGTCTAGCCTATTAGAGGATATTCCCCATCAGCCAATCAATCAGGTTCCTTCAGGCAGCATTTAAACCAGCTATTTCTACCGCTTTCTTGTTGATAAAAAAAGATCTCTCATCCCTACACTAAACGGTAAGGATGAGAGATCACAATGTACATACTTATCAGAACTTAACCCCTTTCTCCCGAAGCTCGCTGGCGAGTACATCCCGTTGAGTCTCAATTGATTCTTGGACCATGGCCGCCGCGTCCTCGGGCGAAATAGTTCCTAGCACAAGCATACTCACCGCGTTGCGCATAATTACGGTAGTGTCCCCATAGGCGAGGCTACTCATTGGGGGAGCCCCACCCACCTGTAGATCTATGTTAATCTTTATACGATTGAGAAGTTTTGCCGTTTCAGCGTCAACCGGCTTGCCCATTCTGACCATATCTTCCGCACTTAATCCTATTACGGGCAAGACAGCATATTCATCTAATTGAGCCGCTTGCTCGGCTTTAGTTAACATGAAATCTATCAGGTCGTAGAGAACTTCCTTGTGTTCGCTTTTCGAAGAGATGGAGATGTTGTTCTGTGCCGGCTCAAACATAAGCGCCTTGGGAATGCCCGCTTTCATATTGGGATATTCCTGCATCTCAGAATTGAAATCGGCTGCACCAATGATTGTATTGATGGCCCAGGTACCTCCGCTGTACATACCTGCCATGCCTTGTAGGAACAGTTCTCTCGCTTCCTCCCGGCTCATGGCGCTCATACCCTTCATGATAACTCCGCGTCCTTTGTCTCCCCACTCTCTTTCTAGAGCGAAGACACTCACAAAATCCGGATCGGTGAATTTGACATCTGTTGGCTGTCCTGGCCGTGCACTTATAGCCGCCTTTTTAAACTTCTCGGGGCCGACGAGCCGTTGAGCCAGTAAAGCCCATAAGTGTCCCAGGGGCCAAGCTGGACGGCCACCCAAAGCTAGTGCGCCATATCCAGCACCATTCAGGACCTCCGCGACATGATAGAACTCTTCCAGGGTATTTGCTGCAGTGAGACCCAATTCGTCGAATATATCCTTATTGGTGAAATAGAACCCCACACCTATGGAGTTTATCGGAACGTAATAGACGGCATCTCCAAACGTATTGTAGTCCCACCCGGGAATAAGTATGTTGTTCCAACCTCTTTCCTTGATGATCGAACTCAAGTCCATCAATTCGCCGTCAAGCCCCGTCCACATAATTTGGGCAGTTGTGAGATGCTTTATTACATCCGGCGGGTCGTTACTTGCTATTTTGGTTATGAACGCCAGATTGAAGTCAATGTCAATCCCCGGAGCATAAACTTCAAATTTCACCTCCGGGTGTTGAGCGGCGAAACGCTCTGTTATTCCCGTCATCCAATCCAGCGACCAACCGCTGGTCGTCAAAAAGTCAATTGTTTTCTGCTGCCCAACCGCCGTCTGTCCTCCAAGTACAAGAGTCACACAAACCAGGAAAGCGGCTAGCATCATCAATGACATTCTTCTTTTCATTTCTATCTCCTTATAATGGGTACTATTTATTCCCTGCGGAAAGTCTCCTGAGGAGAAACTAATCTTTTGACACTTCTCTTATTGGAAAACTTTCCTTTGTTTCCCAGCTGACGGCCTGTCTGCTTTTCACCTCCCCCTGGCCTTTGTTTTTAACTTTTCTCTTATCAAAGATCCAACTTCGTTATCACAAATAGTATTAGGTTATACCAAAATAACCTCTACTCCCTGTTTTCGAATAAGTTCTACTTGTTCTGGTGAACTATCTTTGCCTGTAATTATCTTGTCTATCTTGCGAATTGGCACAATCTGACTGAAACTCCGCTTTCCTATCTTATTATGAGTCACAACTAGTATTATTTCCTTGGCTGCCCTTATTATTGCTTTTTTTGTAGGAATCTCTACGCTATTTGCGTTCGTTACTCCAGCCTCCACACTTACTCCGCCTGCAGAAATAAATGCTTTGTCCACATGGGCCTCATTATTCAGAAAATTTTCTGCTGGTAGACCTACCAGAGATACGCTGATTCTTCTGAAGATTCCCCCAGTTAATACAACGGTAATACCTTGCTTCTGAGAAAGCTCTGAGGCTATGTTTACTGCATTAGTAACCGCTATCAAATTTGTTCTACTGTCGATGAATCTAGCAATCTGCATAGTAGTTGTTCCTGCGTCCAGAATAATCGCCTCCTCATCCTCAGCCATTTTCGCTCCGACGTACCCAATTCTCTCTTTCTCTTCTCCAAACATGCTCTCCCTTTCCTGCCACTCCAAGTCATCCAATCCCTGGGAGTCCTCATTAAGAACAGCCCCTCCGTACACACGCTTGAGCACTCCCATTTTTTCTAAGCGGTGCAGGTCGCGTCTTATCGTGTTCTCACTCACACCCAGGGCTTTGCCCAGGTCCGATACTTGCGCTACTCGGGCTCTCTTCAACCACCTGATTATCCTTGATTCTCGTTCTAGTCTTAGCACTTTCTTTACCTCAAATAGAAGTCAATTCATCATTTGTTAATATATATTAAACACAACTATTCCAAATTATACACCAAATTCACCAAAAGTCAACCCCCACCAGACTATTAATGAGCTAACTTTCTTACCAGTTCCGGACAGTATGAATAATTATCAAAGGAAGCATCTGGTGGTAGGCAATGGTCTATGCGAGGAAAATGTCCACCATTGGAGAGACTTCCTCGCCTTTCTCCTAGATCCATTCGTATCCGAAAGGAACTTTCAGAAATTCAATTTTCATCCCTGGAAGCTTTTTTTTCATAACATCAACAACACTATGGAATCCTATACTTTCACTGACCAAGTGAGACGTCTCAATGATCGCTATATCTGACTCACGAGCGGCAATAAATGAGAATTCACCTAGTTCTCCGAAAATGCCAGCATCTGCGCAGTTAGCAAGAATTGCATCAATTGCAAATCCCATGTTACCAAAACCAACTACTACGGTAGTGATAAGCTTATCTCGATCTCCTTGAATCCGCATGTGTTTCAATCCGGTAGCAGTTTTTACTTTGTTAATCAGATTTGAAAAAGGCATCGCCTTCACTCGATATATTCCTACAGCAATATCCCTTTTAATCTCTTTGGTAAAACCAAGAGCCTTGGCAAAGGTGGGCTGCATTCCAACGGACTTTTGAAGATCCCAGTTTGAATGGGCAGTGTATACGCATATACGATTTTCTATGAGAAGTTGTTTCTTCTTTAGATTAACAGGGTTAGTCTCCGGCAGAAGACATGTATGCCATGGCACGTTGTTTTCATAGAATAGCATCGGTTCGTGAATCAAAAGTAGGTTTAGACCTTGTTTAATCGATTGCTCAATTACTTCCATCGCAAGATACCATGCAACACCTATGCCTGTGACATCAATTTCGGGATTACCAAACCGGAATCCAAGCACTCTCCTCTCCCTGTCTGATTGGAGTCCACCCTCTATCGGTGCAATCTCTTCAAATAGGTCAGCAATTCTTTTCGCTTCCATTGAATATTCCTCCTTTCATAATTCTTCACTATCTCCCGGCGCGTCTCATCTTCTTTCCCTACCGCATCTATCACTGCGTCTAATGGCTTGCCTCGCGTTTCTGTCAACCTCTGCAGGCCTGGATCTTCATCAGTAAATACTTGGGCTGCCACCATTAAAATACTACCACTTGTTAAGTTAGAGTCAATGGAACGATGGCCTCGGGAGCAGGTAGTCTTACTACTTTTGTGCCCTGAATATAGCGCAGACCTATTCCGCTTTCAAGGAGATGTGTTTCAAAATTATGTTTAAGATTGTGAACTGACACTGATTTTAGTATTTTGCCGCCCTACAAATATTTGAAAATATTTTCTCAGCAGTTCGTGCTGTTATATATCTTTCTCTATCCTGGCCTGAGAACAACCATTTTTTAGGAAATGTAGGCAGAATAAATGGTCGCTGTCCCTATTTTAATTTTCTATTTTAATTTTCTAGCGACAGTTTCTCCACCCTTTCCTAGATTTGGTAAACGCCAATTGTGGGTTAATTTCTGTCATTCCTCCCAAGCAATTAATCTAATTTCAAAAAGCTTGGGCCATCGCTTTCCCGTTACAAATAACCGATCGTTTTCGGCATCGTAGGCTATACCGTTGAGAACACCAGCCGATTCTAGTCCCTCCTCTGAGTCCAATAATCCCTTTAAATTGATCCACCCTGTTACTTTACCTGTGTGGGGATTGATTCTTGCGATACGATCTGTGTAGTAGACATTAGCAAACACCTCTCCACGCACATATTCCAATTCGTTAAGTCGGCTCACGCGAGCATCTTGATCGTGCACCTCAATTCGACCGATCTCCTCAAAGGTCACCGGATCCCAGAAGTAGAGTGTTGAGGTGCCGTCGCTCACAATCAAGCGCACCCCATCGTGCGTAATCCCCCACCCTTCAGTTGGGTAGCTGAAGGTTTGCAGC
>SDBU01002684.1_pt1 | contig 23392 bp, 12 predicted proteins | sample 2277071 | NCBI WGS metagenome assembly SDBU01 (sample SAMN10397929, study PRJNA504765) | marine sediment metagenome | isolation source: marine sediment core GS08_GC12, 126 cmbsf | place: Arctic Ocean: Gakkel Ridge, Loki's castle | collected 2008 | reverse complement strand
GATAAGGACATCTACCTCGACATGCTGGACAAGCTAAGCTGGGGCATGCTTTTCCTGTATTTCAACGAGCGAATCAATCTGGAATACCCCTCGCTGGCTGCCAGGCAGTTCCCGATGACGTTCGAGGAAGTACGCTCAGGACTTGTAAGAGGAAAAGAGCGCATCGTGACGATGAACTCCGGCGTGTATGGCTGGCCCGCCACACGGACGGCGGGCAAGCCCGGAGACCGCAGTCTGCATGCAGTCTACAAGTTCGATGATCGTGGCGCACCGGTTTCGCATGATTACATCACCACAGTTGATAATGCGAGCGTGCGTACCGAGTTGAATTTCGGCAAGAATGAATCCGCTGTCATCGAACCGATACCGGTAACGCTGGAGGCGAGCGCGCCGGTGAATGCACGGGTCTTGCACTACGATGACACATCCTTGAAGATTCTTCTTAACGGGCAGGGCGAAGCAACGCTGAACATGTTTGTGGGCACCTTCTATCCCGACAAGAGAGACAAGGTGTTCACGGATGGAGGCGTTAATCCGGCTGATATCGGCTTCGGCGCTCCATATAGCGTTACTATCGGAGGCGCAAGCACGACAATCAAGGAAATAGATGGCTTGCTCTCTGTGCCACTGAAGCTGGACGGCCAGGTTGAGGTCGTCATCGAGCAGGCTCATAAAGCAGAGTAGTCGTTGCGCGGTCCGTTGCAGCCGTCCGATCCGCCCAGCGTCGACATGATCGCCACAATGGTCTTGCTGAGTCAGCTCGCCGAAAGCAGAGGGAGTCCTTCTTCATGAAGCGCGTCTTGATTATCGGCGCAGGGGGCATCGGCAAGCGGCACATCCGAGGCTTCCTCAAGACGAATCGTGCACGCATCAGCGTGTGCGAGATCGACCAGACGAAGCTCGAGGACGTTGCCGCGACCTACGATCTCAATCGGACGTATTCGGACGTGGAAGCCGCCCCGTTGGACGACGTCGACCTGGCCGTCATCGCAGCGCCCGCACACGTTCACGTGCCGGTCGGGCAACGTCTGGCGGACGCGGGCGTGCCGTTCCTGACCGAGAAGCCGCTCTCCGTCACGCTGGACGGCGTGGACAAGCTGGTCGAGACCGTCCGGTCGAAGGACCTTACGGTTCGAGTCGGGTACGTTCGCCGGTCTCGGAAATGGGTGCAGCGACTGAAGGCCGACCTCGACGCCGGACGCATCGGCGAGGTGCGCATGGCCTACTTCAACGGCTCGCAGGATTTCCGCAAGTATCGCCCTGACTATCAGACGACGTACTATGCAAAGCGGTGCATGGGCGGCGGCACGATCCTCGACTGCGCCGGCCATTTCGTGGATCTCGTGCTCTGGACCATGGGCCCGGTGCGCGAGGTCTGCGCCATGTACGACCAGCTCGTATTCGAAAGCGTGGAGTGCGAGGACTCGCTTCTCATGAACTTGCGCATGGCGTCGGGGGCCATGGTCAACATCACAATCAACCAGTTCCAGAAGCCCCGCGTGGCCACGATGGAGTTCATCGGGACCAGGGCGAACTTGAGGCTCCTGGATGACGCGGCGCGCCTGGAGTTCGCCGACGACGACTCCGGACGCTGGCAGAGCGAGTCCTTCATCAAGGAGTCCATGCATCCGCAAGAGGTCCACGAATCTATGTTCATGCACCAGGCGAACGACTTCATGGACGCGGTCGAGGGGAAGCCCGACCCGATGTGTACACTTGAAGAAGCGCGCGAGAACCTGAGAATCTGTCTGGCGGCAAGGGAGTCGTACCGGACGCACCGCATCATCGAAATCTGACGGAACCCGAGCGTGTTCGATTTGGCGGGGAACGTGTCGCTTGACAGCGGTGATATTGGTCGCAAGAATCTGAGACCTGACAGTCGGTCGTCACGTGGACGACGGCCAAATGGAAAATCCCGGTTTGCAGCGGGAATGTCAACTCGCTGCTGCGTCCCCCGTGTGATCTCGGAGATGGAGGCCAGGTAAGGCAACCGAATCATGACTACACATTCTGAACCGACCATTAGTGAACTGTTCGATCTCACCAATAAGGTTGCGCTCGTCACCGGCGGCACCGGCTGGCTGGGCGGCGCGTTCTGCCGGGCGCTGGCCGAGGCGGGCGCGTCCGTGGTGGTCTCCAGCCGCGACGCGGCCCGCGCAGCGGAAGCCGCCGCAAAACTGCCGTCGCCAAAGGGCGCCACACACCATGGCGTCGTGATCGACCACACCGATCCCAAATCGATCGCCCAAGGCTTTGCTGAAGCCGTCACAGCCGCGGGCAAGGTCGACATCCTCGTCAACAACGGCCTCGACCCCGTCCGGCACGATCTCACCGACTGCACCTTCGAGGAGTTCGCGCACCAGCAGCTCAACACCGCCGGCTATTTTGAGCTGGCACGCAGGCTGCGTAATCACGTGGTCGAACGCAAAGGCTGCGGCAGTGTGATCATGATCGGCTCGATGTATGGCCAGGTCGCATCCTATCCCGACGCCTATGAGGGCATCGAGACGGCCAGCCCAGTCGCTTATCACGCCCACAAGGGCGGCGTCATCCACATGACCCGGCACCTCGCGGCCTACTACGCGCGTGACAACGTCCGCGTCAACTGCCTCAGCCCCGGGCCGTTCCCCGCCAAGAAGGCCAACCCCCAAATGATCGAACGCCTCTGCGCCAGACTCCCCATGAAGCGCATGGGCAAGCCTCACGAACTCAAGGGCACGCTCATCCTCCTTGCCAGCGACGCCGGCAGCTACATCACCGGACAGAATATCACGGTCGACGGCGGCTGGACGGCGTGGTGAGAGCAGGCACTTTGTCTTCGGGGACTTTTTTCGCGGAGCGCACCTGCGAACCGAACCTCTGCAGCAGCCTCGCTGGGGCTGCAACAGCCGTAGTCTGCCGGCGAGGCGGGGTTCATGGAGGCGACACAGCCGCTATCGTAGTGTCTCCTGTCTTCGGCAGGACCCGATAAGGTTGTCGATGGGTCCTTTGGGCTGCGCAATCTATCGTGCGACGAGATGGCAGATACCGCAGCCGCCTGCAAGAAAGCGCAGGCGGCATGTCTTAATGGTAGGAGACGAAGATGATCATTGACGCTCATAACCACCCGGACTGGCACGGACACAATCTCGAGAGGGTACTGGCCAACATGCAGCAACATAATATTGATGTTGCCTGGGTGCTTTCCTGCGAAAATCCTGCGGATGAATATGATCCGAAGTTTGTCCGGGCCGTCCTGCCTGAACGGTGCAGCGGCGTTGGAATACCGTTCGAACGCTGCCTGTCGTATGCGGCGCGCGCGCCGGGGAAGTTCGTGCCGGGATTCGCGCCGGATCCTCGCAGGCCCGATGCCATAGACAGACTGACTGCGGCGGTCGAAATCCACGGGGTGCGGCTCTGCGGCGAGCTTAAGCTGCGAATGATGTACGACAACCCGGACGCTTTGCGCCTGTTCCGGTTCTGTGGAGAAAAGGGGCTTCCGGTGACAGTCCACGTTGAATACGGACTTCCCACCGGCAGCAATTACCCTCGTCCGGACTGGTGGTACGGAGGCGGCATCGAAGCCTTCGGGCGCGCGATTCAGGCGTGCCCGGAGACCGTCTTCGTGGGGCACGGCCCAGGCGTCTGGTCGCACATCTCAGACGATGACAAGCACGACAAGGAAATGTATCCCGACGGGAAGGTGGTTCCCGGCGGTAAGTTGGTAGCTATGCTGAGGAAGTATCCGAACCTTTACTGCGACACGTCTGCCCGTTCAGGACATAACGCCCTCTCACGGAACACAGCCTTTACGAGAGAGTTCCTGATCGAGTTCCAGGACAGAGTGCTGTATGCCAGGGACTACTTTGACAACGTGCACCAGGAACTTCTGCACACGCTGGATCTGCCAAAGGATGTGCTTGAGAAGATCTATTGCGGCAATGCGCTGAAACTGGCTCCGCTTGAGAAGTAGGGCCGCACGGAAAAGGAAGGAGAATCCAGATGTCAAGATGCAGGTTGCTGTTTGCAATTATGAGCCTGTGTGTGATGTCAACGTCCGCGTGGTCAGCGGGGCCCGAGGGCCTGCTGGCCGAGTGGAACTTCGACGAGGGCAAGGGGAATGTCGCTCGGGATTCCAGCGGCAATGGACACGACGCGAAACTCTATGGGGCGACATGGGTAAAACAGGGGGATGGCTTCGCCATCAGCCTGGATGGCCTGGATGACTGGGTCGACTGCGGCGAGAGCCAAGCTATAGGTATCGGCGGCCCGGTCACCATAGAGTTCTGGATCAGGCCGACGCGCAAAGCGCACGGGGAAGCATCTCTTCTTGGGGAATCGCTCGGCACCTATCTGATGACCTACTATAGCGGTGAGTACGCCTACTGGTACATCAACGGTGGTGATAATGGCATTAGCGGGGCACTGACGCTTGGCCTCTGGAATCACGTGACGGCGATCTTCGATGGAACGCGAACGAGCCTGTGGATCAACGGGCGACTGGCACGTGGCCGCGAATCGAAGTACAAGACCTACGCGCCCGCCAACCATTTCAAGATGGGCATGAAAGGACGCCCTGATCTGCCCAAGTTCAAGGGGATGCTGGACAGGGTGCGCGTGTACAACCGAGCTTTGTCGGCCGAGGAGGTTGTGGCGCACTTCAAGGGAGAAGCGACAAGATACGGGTTCGATCCGACCTGGTTCAAGCGGGTCAAGGTGGCGCCTTATTACTACCTGGAGCGCGGAGAAATTGTGGTCGAGGCCGATTACAAAAGATTGCAGCCTCTGGAAGGCAAGGGGCAGCTCGAAGTCACGCTGTCCAGCAAGGAGAAACCCAAAGAGATCATCCAGCGACAGGTGATCGAGGAGTTGCCCGAAAGTGGGATGGCGGACGTGAATCTGGCTATCGGCAAGCTCGCTCACGGCGATTACGTGATTCGCGTAAAGCTGGAGGACGGCAAAGGGGCACGGCCGGCGGAGGAGCTGGCCTTCTCTTACCCCGCGCCGCCACCTTCAGTTCCTTCTCCGGCAGCGAGGGTGGTGGCCCCGCTGCCGCCGGAGGCGAAACCAACCCGCTTCGACGTGAAGGTGGGAAAAGGAGGCGGATTCAAGCTCACTGTGAAAGGAGCAAGCTATTCATTCCAGTCCAGAATATCCTGGCCGAACGGCGACTTCAACCGCCTTTCCGTGGGCGATGAGCCTTACGGCAAGGGTGAGAAATCCTGGAAGGTCAACGTTCGAGCAGCAGGCAAGGATCGGTACAGTGTGGAGGCCGGGGGCGACTTCTACACGATTCACCGAGATATAGGAGTCTTTCCCACGCATGTCTATGTGAAGGACACATACACCAACACTACGGACGAGGACCTGGGGCTCTTGATCTACAACGAGATGCCGATCCAGCCCGAACAGGTCACCAACTCGTTGCTCTCCGGCTTCGAGAAATTCGGGCGTCAGGCAGACATAACGGACAAGGGCCCGACAGTCTTCCTCACCGATGCGAACACCGGAATGGGCATCATCCCCATCGACGACGTGTACGTTGTCCAGGCCGTGCCCTATGTCGGCTGGGAGGATGCCGCGGGCGTGGGGACCGAGAAGTTCGCCCTCGCGCCAGGGAAGTCGTACACTCTTGAGTGGGCGGTCTATCCGACCGGTTCAGGAGATTACTATGATTTCATAAACAACTTCCGAAGAGTCGAGAACCGGATCAGCACGATCGACGGAGGATTCGGCTTTATCACGTATAACCCTGGGTCACGCCGCCAGGTGCCGACCAAGGATTTCATTGAGAAGCTGGGGCTGAAGTACGGCATGATCCACTGCCTCTCCACGTGCGCGGACGATCCTGAGCTATCCATCGAAGGCATCGAGTTCATGGACTTCCCCAAAGAGATGGCGCTTCTCAAGAAGCAGGCAGCCGCCATCCACAGGAAGCATCCTGGGTTCAAGGTCGTATTCCACATAGCCCACAGCCTCTACGCAACCAATAACCCGGACAGGTTTGCCGATTCGAAGGTGATCGGGTCGGGCGGAAGGCAGGCGCAGTGGCAACCGGGAGACTACTTCAGCAAGAGGCGCCTGGACGAAGGCTGGAGCTGGTGGATCTTCTACCCTACCCCGGGCAACAGCTTCCACGATGCCATGATGAAAAGTGTGGACGTGATGATGGATGAGCTGGGGTTTGACGGGGGGTTCATGGACGGCTTCTTCGTGGGTTACCAGGGCCGGTGGACCTACGACGGCCGCTGGGACGGGCACTCTGCTGAGATCGATCCTGACACCAAGACCATTAAGCGCAAGATCGGGTCGGTACTGCTGCTCTCACAGCCGTCTATGATCGAGTACAGCCGCAAGATCCGGGACAAAGGCGGAGTCGTGATCGCCAACAACACGGTGGTCACCCGCTCCATTGCCAATGAGAAGTACATCATCCACGATGCGGAGAGTGGCGCAGGGCCGTACTTGCACCTGGCTCCCAACATGACGGGGCTCGGGGGCGGCGGGACCGAAAAATCTGTGTATCTGAACACCCTGAAGACCTTGAGCTGGGGCCAGCTGTTTGTGCCGTACCATGTACCCAGGGCCATAGGTCACGACCTGACCCGCCCTTTGATGTCCAGCAAGCAGTTTCCGATGACCTTCGAGGAGATCCGCTCCGGGCTGGTGCGAGGCAAGGAGCGCATCGTCACGATGAACTCCGGCGTGTACGGCTGGCCAGGAGACCGCCACCTGCACATGGTCCACAAGTTCGATGGCCGCGGGGCGTCGGTCCCGCACGATTTCATTACAACCGTCGATCAAGACGAGGTGCGGACCGAGTTGGAATTCCGCACGAACGAATCCGCGGTCATCGAACCGATACCCGTGACCCTGGAGGCGAGCACGCCTGTGAATGTACGCGTCTTGCAGTACGACGACGGAGTCTTCAAGATCCTTCTCAATAGCCAGGGAGAAGCGACGCTGGACGTGTTTGTGGGCGCTGGATATTTCCCCGGAAGCGACACATATCGGGTCACAAGCGGAGGAGAGACGACGACAATCGCAGAAAAGGACGGCACGCTGACTGTCCCACTGAGGCTGGACGGTCAGGTTGAGGTCGTCATTGATCTGGCTGATAGACAATAGTAGTGCCTGCGTTATGGACTGCCCTGGCTCTACCGACCGCCGAAATAGGCCGTCCGGAGGAGGCTGCGGAAATAGGAGGATGAATCCAAGATGTTAAGGTTTAAGCTGGCGTTTGCAGTTATGTGTCTTTGTTTGATGTCAAGCGTAGCTTTGGCAGCGGAGCCCTTGGCCCCACTTGCCGAGTGGAACTTCGACGAGGGCAAGGGGAATGTCGCTCGGGATTCCAGCGGCAATGGACACGACGCAACGCTCAATGGCGCGACCTGGGTAAAGCAAGGCAAAGGCTTTGCCGTCAGTCTCGACGGCGAAGACGACTACATCGACTGCACGCAGGTTAAGACCTTGGATATCACTGGGCCGATCAGTATCGAGGCGTGGATTAAGCCGACGCGCAAGGCCAAAGGCGAAGCCAGTCTGATCGGTGAGGGGATGGGTAGCTTCACCCTGACCTACTACAACACGGAGCTTTGCTTTTTCTATATCGGCAAGGGTGGAAACAATCTAAAGGAATACCTGACGCTGAACCAATGGCAGCACGTGGCGGCAACGTTTGACGGTGACCGCATGAACATGTGGATGAACGGTCGGCAGGTGGGCAGCGCCAAATCGAAAGTCAGCAGCTACAAAACGGGCGGGAAGTTTGTCATCGGCACAGTAGGCCGGCCCGACCTGCCCCGGTTCAAGGGCTTGGTGGACAATGTCCGTGTTTTCAATCGCGCGTTGTCCGAGGATGAGATTGTCGCGCATGTCAAGGGCGAAGCCGCCGATCACGACATTTCGGTTGCGTCATCAGGCGCGGGGTCAGCGGAGAACGCAACGGAGTTCTTTAAGTCGCACCCGAACACAATCGATCTGGAGGAGCGCGGCAACAGCATCCTCTTTGCCAACAAGGAAATTGGCCTCGAGTTCGGCAAGGGCGACCGCGGCTTCCAGATCAACCGGCTATATGGCATCGCCGAGGACCAGGATTTTCTCACCCGCGACGTGGTCGTGGGCTTCCGCGAACTGTTTGAGATCAGGATGACCCCGGACCTGCGAGGCAGCGGCCGCGACGAAAGATGGAAAACCAAAGGGAGCCTCATGGGCATCATTGACGAGATGGCGGCCGATGCCTTTTCCGTCGGCTCGCACACCGCCGAGTCCGTGTCCTGGCGGCGCGAAGACAGCAAGACCGAATCAACGCTGCACTTGAACTGGCACAAGATCCCCGTTCGCGGCAACACGCATCTGATGGACGTCGAAGTTACTGTCACGCTGCGCCCGGGCGATCCGCTGTCCTACTGGCGGATCAACATCAAGAATCCCGGCACTCAATTTGGCATCGAACGCGTGCGCTTCCCGCTCCTGACATTGGCGCCGATCGGCGACCCGAAGAACAACGTTTACATTTATCCCCGCGAGCACGGCGGCCTGGTGGAGGATCCTTTTAACGCGCCGACCGGCTTTGGCGTCGGCCTCAACACCGGGGGCGCATACTACCCCATTAATTTCAACATGCAGTTTCAGGCGCTGTACGACAAGCCCAGCGGAAAGGGAATCTATCTTGCAACGCAGGATTCGACCCCCAACCTGATGCACATGCAGATTGTCAACACACCCCAGCAAATCGCATGGAAGCCGGCTCATTTCCCACCGAACATAACGTTTGCCGAGGAGAGCTATCGGCTGCCGTACGATTGTGTCGCCGGGCCGTTCAAGGGTGACTGGTACGACGCCTGCCAAATCTACCGCAAGTGGGCGCTGAAGCAGAGTTGGTGCCGCAAGGGGCCGCTTCTAACGCGCGAGGATGTGCCCAAGTGGTACAAGGAAGCGCCGTTCATATTCTACACCACGATTGCGGATTCGGCCGAGGGCACGTTTTCGATGCCGAAGAACATGAAAATCGCCGCCGATCACTTCCGCGAGTTTCTCAAGTGGGCGGACATGCCGCTGCCGGCCAACTGGTACAGCTGGAAGGAATACGTCCCGGGCATGACCTCTTATAATGTGCCGTTCGGCAGTCACCGCCTGTACCATCAGGGGCGTTGGACGAACCTCCCGCCCATGAACATTCACGACGGCAACTATCCGAAGATCGGCGCGCTCAAAGCATTCACCGAAGAAACGAAAAAACTGCGGGCCGAAGGCGGCATGGTGTGCCCGTACGTCGCGCTGGAAATCTTCGACCAGGGCCCAGACGAAAACTCGCCCTACGCCGGCGAGGCCAGGCCCAATATCGTGCGGGACTTATTTGGAGTGAAGCGAACTTGGGGAAATGAAACCGCCTGGCAGGCGTGCACCTCCACACCGTGGTGGCAAAACCGGATGAAGGAAACCTGCGAGCTGATGGTGCAGCGCGAGGGCGTCGGCGGTTTCTACCTCGACGTGATGCAGGGCGCCGGCCTGCCGTGCTATTGGACGCCGCACGGCCACTCCGCCGCTGGTGGCGATGCGATCACCACCGGCATGCACAAGACCGTGGAAGGCTGCTTCAACGCGGCCAAGGCACAGGACCCGGAGACGATCATCACCGGTGAGAACTGCACCGAAAACGTGATCGATGTGGTTGACGGCACGCTTCAGGTCACGTTGTGGCCGGAGAACAAGGCGCATATGTTCGCCGCCGTCTACCAGGACTACGTCAAACGTTACGGCACCGAGCTGTCCACCGGCCCAGGTTGGCGAAGCCGCTTCAAGAACTCTTTTGATGAAGATGCGTTCTTCATCGAGTGCGCATCGCTGTTCGTACAGGGCGCGCAGATCGGACGGATTCGACTGCGACCGCGCGACGCCTCCCTGTCACTGACAAACCCTGACCAAAAGCACATGATTGACTTCCTCGAACAGGTCCTGGGTTACTACAAGAACGACACTACCAAAATGTTCCACGCCTATGGCCAGTTCATGCGGCCGCTGACATTCAATGAACCGTCGCCCATGCCCATGATGAAATACAAGCGAGGCGGCGACTTCCCAACGCTATGGTCCGGCGTGTTCCGTAACGTTGAAGGTGAGCTGGGCGTATTCATCGTCAACGCCGGCAAAGAGGAGATGGCGTTCCAGGCTGACATGGAACTCGCGCGTCACGGCATGACGCAAGGCGCGGTCGTGGATGTGGATACCATCGCCTCGGACGGCGCTACTGCGCCGTTCCAACGCGCTGTGAGGGGCGCCGTTGAATTGAAGGGATCCCTGCCCGGCCGCGGAATCACCATGTTCCGACTGAAAGGCGCCGCTCGCAAATGAGCGCCTCGCTCTTCTACCAAGAAAGAACAAATCGCCATGTCCGGATCTGAGTGGTTGCTCGTAATCGTGTGCCTCTGCGTGATGTCTGCGGCAACGTGGGCAGCGGAACCTGCCGACGAATCAACACGTTTCTTCAAGAATCACCCGAACGAGATCGATGTCCAGGAGCAGGACGGCAGCATCCTTTTTGCAAACCGGCAAGTGGGCCTCGAGTTCCGAAAGTCCAAAGTGGGTTTTGAACTCACCCGGCTGTACGGCATTGCCGAGGATCAAGACTTCCTGACCCCGGCCAACGATCTGCAAATTCGGAGCCTTTTCGAGATCAGAATGGCCCTGGATCCCCAACAGGTTGGCAAAGATGAAAGGGGGATGACCAAGAGCGGCGGCATGAAGGTCATTGAGCGAATGGCGGAAGCGGGCAAGGCATTCGTCATCGGTTCACACTCCGGAAAGACCGTTTCCTGGCGGCACGAGAAAGGGAAGAGGCAATCGGTCCTGCACCTGGAATGGAAGGGGATGGACGTTCGCGAAGCCAAGGGCGTCATGGACGTCGAGGTCACGGTCACCTTACGCACCGGAGATCCCCTCTCCTACTGGCGGATCGCCATACGCAATCGGACTAGGAAGTACGGGATCGAGCGGGCGCGCCTCCCGATACTGTCTCTGGCGCCCATCGGGGAAGCGAAGAAGAATGTCTTTATCTATCCCAAGTGGCGCGGCGGGTACGTGAAGGATCCGTTCAACGCACCCAAGGGTTTCGGCGAAAACTACCATACGACCGGCGCGTACTATCCGTACTACGTCAACATGCAGTTCTGGGCGCTGTACAATCAGGAGACGGACAAAGGAATCTACTTCGGAACCCAGGATCCGACCCCATGCATGATGCACGTGCTGGTGGACAACACCCCAACGGAGATCGTGTGGAGTGTGAGCCATTTTCCGCCGAACATCAGCTTCGGCGCCTTAGATTTCAACCTGCCGTATGACTGCGTAGTCGGACCGTTTCGGGGAGACTGGTACGATGCGTGTCAGATCTACCGTGAGTGGGCGCTCAAGCAGTCCTGGTGCCGGAAGGGGCCGCTCACAACCCGCAGCGATATCCCCAAGTGGTACAAAGAAGCGCCGCTGTATTTCTACACCATGCTCTGCGACTCGGCCACGGGCACTCATTCGCTGGAAGAGAACCTGGACATTGCCGCCGCCCACTTCCAGGAATGGCTCAAGTGGGCCGGTGTGAAGCTGACAGCCAACTTCTATGCGTGGGAGAAGCACACCCCGGGCGTCAGCCTGTACGAGATGCCGTTCCATAGTCGTCGCCCGTACGACACCAACAGCAACGTCCGCAGGTGGGCAGGCTTGAACGTGGACCACTACTCGGGGAACTATCCTGCGGTTCCCGCCCAGGACAAGTTCTCGGCCACCTGCAAGAGGCTGCGGCAAGAGGGCGGGATGGTGTGCCCTTACATAGGCCTTCAATTTTTTAACCAGGGGCCGCTGGACAACGCGCCATACGCCGCGGAGGCCAAGCTGAACATGGCCAGGGACATGTACGGCAGCCTACAGGCCTATCCAGGTATGGGAGACTGGTTCCCCTGTGTATGCACAAAATGGTGGCGGGAACGAATGGTTGATGAATGCGCGACGTTGGTAGAGCGCGAGAATGTCGGTGGAGTTTATTTGGACGTGATGCACGGGATGGGCATCCCATGCTTCTGGACGCCTCATGGCCACTCGGCGGCGGGTGGAAGCACGATGACGGACGGCATGCACAAGCTCTCGCAGGCGATCCGGGAAGCCGTCAAGGCCAAGGACCCGGAGGTCATCACAACCGGAGAGGACAGCACGGAGAACATGATTGACGTGGTTGATGGAATCCTTTACCAGCGCACGATGAGGCCCGAAAACACAGTCCCCATATTCGGCGTGGTCTACCAGGACTACATCCCAAGATATGGGCTCGAACTCTCCGTGCGTCCCGGGGACGCCTTCTTCATCGAGTGCGCGTCGCTTTTCGTCGAGGGGGCGCAGGTCGGGCGGATTCGCTTGCGGCCGAGAAACCGGATCCTCTCGTTCCAGAACCCCGAGCACAAAGAGATGATTGACTTTCTTGGCCGCATTGTGGGCTACTACAAGCAGGACACGGCCAAGAAGTCCCTGGTCTACGGCCGGCTCATGCGACCGCTGGAATTCAGCGCGCCGTCACCTATGCCGATGCTGCCACATGTCAGTGATAATGGCTCCAAAGGACAGTTTCCGGCGCTGATGAACGGCGTGTTCCGTACCGATAACGGCGAGCTGGGCGTCTTCGTGATCAACGCCAGCGGCGCGGATCTGGAGTTTCAGGTCGACCTGGATTTGGCTCAATACGGAATGCCCGCGGACACGGTCGTGGACGTGGACACCTTCGCCCCGGACGGCACATCCAAGCATGTACTCAGCAAAGCGAAGGGCGCCGTTGAATTGAAGGGTTCCCTGCCCGGTCGTGGAATTACCATGTTTCGGCTGAGACCTACCACCGATCGCAGATAGGAGATTTCTGCTCATTGTATTAGAAGGGAAACGCAGATGTTGATGCACATGCGTCTGAGGCCTCGGGGGCTTCTGGTGGCCGCACTTCTTGTCTTCGGGATGGTCGCTTACAATGTCTATGGTGAGGGGGCTGTGAGCGATGATACGCTTGTCCTCCATTACACCTTCGACGCGGATACGGGGAGCGTGGCCAAGGACCTCAGCTCATACGGCAACGACGGCGAGATCGTCAAGGCCGAATACTTGAAAGAGGCGGACGGTCGATCCGGCGTGCTGCGATTTGACGGCGAGTCCTCCTACCTCAACTGCGGAAACTCAGAATCGTTGTATATTGGCGGCGACATGAGCTTCGAGATGTGGGCTCGCTTAAACGGCCTCCCGGGTAGAGGGGCCGTGATATTCGGGGAAGCGAATGGCCGCAGTTTCTTCTTTCAGCGATGGGGGTATCAGAATCTCGTTTTGGGCTACAGGGATGACCACCCCGTGCATGGATGGGAGCAAATGGTGCTCCCCGTGGATCGGAATATCCTGAACGAGGAGTGGTCCCATATCGCCGTAGTGGTCGAGTATCCCCGGTGCCGTTTCTACCACAACGGAGAGCTCGTCCGTGACGCGTATATGCCCATTCCGGCCATAGCGAAGATGGGAAACCAACCGAAGCACCTCGGTGGGAAAAAGGGCGCGTTCTGCCCCATGGATCTGGATGAGTTTCGACTGTACCGACGGGCGCTGACGGCCGCGGAGGTTGCGGCGCACGCAGCCGGGAAGGAGGCGCCGCCCGGCCGGGAAATTGAGTTGGCCGTGGAGCCTCAGTGGTACGAGGACAACGTGGCGCTGCGTCTGAGCTGTAAAGGCACGGACTATGCCGGTCATACAGCAGAGATGACCCTGCTCGCCGGCGATTACACGGAGGCCGTGCCTTCGCAGACGGCCCCGCTGACCGAGGCGTTTGAGGGGTGCGGCCGCTATGTGGCGAAAGTGACTTTCCCGCTTTCGCGCCTGCAGGGCAAGTCATTGGACGCTGTGGCCCGGATTCTGGGTCCCGACGGCCGATTGGTCGAGCAGGTCTATCGGCATGTCTCCCTGAAGAAACCGGATTGGGTCCATTCAAGAGAGGGCTACTCCGAAGGAGTCCTGCCGCCGTGGACGCCGGTTGAGGCGGAGGCAAAGCCGGACGGCGCGGTCGAGGTGCGCGTCTGGGGCCGGCGGCAACAGCTCGGCCCCACGGCCTTTTTCCGAAAGATCGAGACGCAAGGCGCTGAAATCCTGTCCGCGCCCATGCGGCTCACAGCCCGGGCCGACGGCGCTGACTTGTCATGGAAGTCGGGACGAACGACCCTGACCAGGCATTCAGACACGGTTGCGTTGATAGAGCAGACCTTTGAGAACCCGAACGTGCAACTCCGCATTCATGCCGAGATGGAATACGATGGATACAACGTATTCGACTGTTCGATTCAGGCCCGGAAGCAGATATCCCTGGAAAGGCTGACCCTGGAGATCCCGTTGAAGACGCGTCATGCTACGCTCTGCTACGGCAACCGGGTGCTTCCCAAAGATCCCAAGGTCCCGATTTCAGAGTGGTACAGCGGCGCGGTTCGGGGCGACTTGGCATTCCGGTTCAGCGGCAACGTCTGGCTGGGCGACGAGGACCGGGGCTTGTGCTGGCAGGCGGAGTCAGACGAGGACTGGCACTACGCGGACAAACAGAAGGCCGTTGAGATCCTGCCGCGTGGCGAGACGACCACCTTCCGGGCGAACCTGGTGGACGTGCCCACGCAGCTTGAAGCAGGCGAGAAGCTGCATTACAAGTTCGCCCTGCTGGCCACTCCCGCCAAACCGCTTCTTCGGGACGCCTGGGACCTCCGGCTCGCGCGGCACGAACCGTGGGGCAGACTCTTTAACCTCCCAGAGCGCAAAACAGATGGTGAGCCCGCGCTTGACTACCTCAGGGAAGTCGGACTCCGCCATATCTTTTACAGGGTGGCCGACATATGGCCCTATCCGATGCCCGTACACGAGCAATTCTCACGCGCGCTGCACCAGACGATCAATGAGGTGCACGCCTCCGGGCTCAGACTGTATCCATATCTGATTCACGAGCGTTTTCCGACCATAGCGCCGGAATTCGATATCCACGGCTTGCATATGGCGAACCGTCCGACGAGGTGGTACGTGCAGAGCGGACCACCCCACAGGGACCACCCACGCCCGGGACCGCTGGTCATTGAGTATGGCTCGAATTCCCAGGGATGTCTGTTCATGTGCGCCAAGAGCATGGCGCTTCAGGATGCCTACATTCACAGTCTTGCGAAACGGATGGACGAGTACGGCGATGACGGCGTCTACCTGGACGGAACGGCCGCCATAGTGTCTTGCCAGAACATGCTGCACGGATGCGGCTACCGCACTGAGGACGGCTCGATCCGGCCCACCCACCCGGTGTTCGGCGTTCGCGAGTTCATGAAGCGGATTTACACTGTGGTCAAAGGGAGAAGGCCTGACGGGGTAGTGGATCTTCATGCTTCTTTCGGACAGAACTACTCCGGCTTGGCCTATGCCGACATGCTCTGGACCGGAGAGCATTGGTGGCATCTGAGGAACAGCGGGGGACCGACGGACGGATACGTGTCAGGGGTGCTCCCACTGAAGATGTTCCGAACCGAATTCATGGGCCGCCAAGGCAGTGTGGCCGCCGAGACGCTCTCCTATCGCCTCGGACCCCGGATGAAAGTGGCGGCTATTTCGCTGCTCCATGACGTGCCGGTCCGGGTCACTACCCCATATGGGGCCGCCGGGCCGTACCGCACTGCGGCCCATGCCACGCGGGACAAGACCTACTTCGAGTGCATTGCCCAACTGTGGAAAGTCCGGGATCAATTCGGCGCAAACGAGGCGGAGAAGCTGTTCTACTGGAGGAACCAGGACTATGTGCGCGTGTCGCCGGAGAAGTGCTATTCAACGCTCCTGAAACACCCCAACAACGGCGTGCTCGCCATAATCTCGAATCTGCGACGCGACGCACAGACCGTGTCCGTCGAGTTCAATCTGGAGAAACTTGCGCTCAAGGACAAGAAGCTCAACGTCTTCAATGTGCTGACCGATGAGCCGCTGGCCATGACAGCGGACGGGAAAGTATCCGTACCACTCGGCTCAGAGGAATGGATATACGTCTGGCTGCGGCCGACGGCCGTGAAAGCAGAATGACGACATGGCGGACATCGAACGGCAGATCACTCACAGCACAAAGGATTGTATCGGCAGGATGTCATGGGCCAACGCCGGATTCATGTCGTCGAGAGCTGCGTGACGGCTGGGGACGAAGCGCCGAAGGATGATTCCAGGTTTCACGCGTTTTCGCTGCAGGACAGATGACCCGGAGGTAAATTGCCATGCTCAAGGTGACTTCGCTGCCGGAGTTCGTCGCAACCGGCTGTGCGCCGGACCCGCTTGCGCGTACGGAAACGGTGCCAACGCTGATCGTCGAATGGGATCGTGCGCAGGACGCCTACTGGGCGCTGCGGCTCTTCGAGTACTGCGGCACGCGGGATATCCGATGGGATTATCCGTCGGCCGCAGAATGGGCGACCGGTTCCGACGGGCGGATTTCATACGGAGATCACCCCGTCTCCCAGGATGCCGCCGTTGCGGGCCGAGTGGATGTGACCGCTACGCCGGCGGGGGATGCGTTGACCTTCGAAATCACCCTTCGGAACGAATCGTCGTCATCATGGCCGGACGCATGGTGCTGGATCTGTTTCGTCCATCGCTGGGCCAGGGCGTTTGAGGCCAACTGCGAACTGCCCGTGGGGCCGGAGGGTGCGTGGGCGCCCTGTGCGCCCCTGCCCGCGCCCAAGGAGCGCTGGCTGAAGTGGTGTCCGGTTCGGGCGCGTCGCGACGTCGGCGACGTGATCGGGCAGGGCCAGGCCCACATGTGGCAGCCACATATCGAGGCGGCCCGCGGCGCCGTGCGCGCGTGGCGGATGTACCTGGGAGCGCCGATTCAGCAGTTCATCGAGCTGTCCTCTGACGATGCGATCATTTTGGGCTGGAGCCACTGGCCCTGCACGGACATGGGGCTCTACTTCGGCTCGATCGAGCCGGGGCAGAGCGGCACCGTACAGGGAAATCTCAGAGTATTTGAGGAGCCATACAAACCGATTTGAATTGTCCGGAGTTCATTGTATAGAAAGACGCCCCGCAGAATTCCCTTTGACCGCGCGTAGCAGGCTATTTGGAGGCCGGAACGTGGAGAAGATATCAGGCCGCGCCATAGTGCTTTCAGATAGAATCGTGCGGAATTCCTCCATCGTTATTGAACAAGGGAGAATCAAGGCGATAGAGGCCGGCACGGCCGGGCCGGGGCATTTCGAGAACTCCCTCATCCTGCCCGGCTTCATTGACCTGCACACCCACGGCCGTCTGGGGCACAGTGTGCAGCAGATGAATTCCGACCTGCTTCTCAAGTATGCCGGCACTGGAACGACTTCGTTCCTGCCGACGTATGACGGGGGGCCCGTCGATGCGATGATGGGATGGCTGAGACGGGTTGAGGAACTGAAGAACAGCCGACCCGCCGGCGTGGCCGAGATCCTCGGGGCCCATCTGGAAGGACCGTTCATAGACCCGGCGAACAGGGGCGGAATCAGCGAAGCAGGTTGCCTCGCGCCCTCGGTTGAAATGGTGGAGGGGTTTCTATCCTCACCGGTTTTCAAGTACATGACCGTTTCACCCTTTCTCAATGGCGCGATCGATGTCATAGCGAAGCTCTCCGAAGCCGGAAGAATCTGCGTAGCCGGTCATTCCCGCGGGAGCACCCAAGTCTTTGAAAGCGCTCATCGCGCCGGCCTCAGGGGCGTCTGCCACTTCCTCAACAACAACAGCAGACTCGAGGATGTCTTCAAGGAAGCGGGCGTCCGCAAGCCCACGCTGGATGAGATTGCGCTGCTTCATGACGACGTTTTTCTGGAGATCATCTGCGACCTACAGCACGTGGACCCTGTGTTCATCAGGCTCGCCTATGGGATGAAGGGACCCGGGAGAATCGCCGTGGTAACTGATTCCATATCTGCCGCCGGCTTGGCGGAAGGCATATACGAATGTCACGACGGCAGGAAGTACGAGATAAAGGCCGGCGGTGTCCACGAATGCGAGACCGGAGGTCGCTTCGGCAGCTGCGTCACCCAGGTGGAGGAATTCGCCAACTTGGTCAGCGAACTTGGCATCTCCCACGTGGATGCCGCTCGAATGTGCGCGCTGACCCCGGCCGAGATCCTCGACGTCGCAGCGAGGAAGGGAAGCCTTGAGCCGGGAAAAGATGCCGATATCCTCGTGGTTGATCGCGACACGTTCGAGATCAGGGCCGTGTACGTGAGAGGTCAGCGGGTCGAGCGGTCGATGTGACCCGGCCCACTCCACGCGGGATTGACTCAAGTCATACAAGGAAGTTCAGGAGGCTGCTATGCTGGCAAGTGGGATCAAGGTCCTGTCGGACAAAGAGCGTGAGAGAATTCATGGCGCGGCATTGGACGTCCTCGAGAAGGCCTGTGTCCGAGTCGAGGAAAAGGAGCTGCGCGACCAGTTGAAAGCACGGGGCGCTTCACCCATGGGCCGGGAAGATCGTGTATCCGTTCCCAGGGGACTCGTGTCGGAATGTCTGGATAGCGTTAATCGAGCGCCAATACTCCGATGTGTGAACGGCAAGACCCTTCAGCACGGTGCAACAGATCGGTACTACCAATCTCTCGTGACCGATCCCTACATCATTGATTACCGCGAGGGCATCAGGCGGCCTCGTCTTGACGACATTGCGCGACATACGCGTCTGGGCGACGCCCTGCCCCTTATCGATGAGATTCATCTGATGGACGACACGATTCCGGATCTTGACAGTGCGACCTCGGTGTTGAAGGGACTCGAGGCGTTTGCGGCCAACACCACAACGAGCTACCACTGTGCGCCCGGCGACATCAGAAGCACGCGCTACTGGATAGACATTGCCGAGATCATGGCCGGCGGAAGTCTGAAGAAGAACCCGATCCTTGCAGCCTATGTTCCGTCCGTCAGTCCTTTGATCCTGACGGACCATAATATGAAGCAGTTGAGGATGTTTCTCGACGCCGGCGTGCTCTGTTGCGTGGGCCCCTGCGCCATCGCCGGCGCTACGGCTCCATACACGGTTGCCGGGATCCTCGTGCAATCCTGGGCGGAGTTCCTATCCATGGTAGTGGCTACCCAGGTGATGGAACCGGGAGCGCCCGTGCTCGGGGGCGGAGGGGGCGCACATCACATGGACATGCGGCTCGGCGAGAGCATGTACAGCGGCGTCTCGAAAGCCCTGGCCAGCGCGGCGATGAACGAGTTGTGCGCGTGGCTCGATATCCCGACCTCCAGCGGAAATCTCTCCACACTCTGCTCGAGCTACGGCGTCCAGAACGGGATGGAATCTGCCCTGGGCGCGTTCGTCACCTTCTTCGGGCGTGTGAACAGATATGGGAGTTTGGGTTCCCTGGCCAACGCGTGCGGCATGAGCGCGGTTCAGATCGTGCTTCACCATGACCTGCTGGAGATGCTGGAACGCGTTCGGCGGGGGATTGATACAACGGACGAGAAACTGGGCGTTGAGTCTATTGTCTCCGCAGGTCCGGGAGGAGATTTCCTGACGGATTCTCTCACCCTGCGTTACTTGCGATCGGACGAGCACTTCTACGCATCGTCTTTCGAGCAGTGCGTGGGCACGCGCGACGAGAAGACCATGGCTCAGCGTGCTCGCGAGCGAGCCGAGGAATTGATGGCGTCTCACAAGCCCGCCGTGCCCCAGGACCGGCTGGAGGAGGTCCGCAAGTATGTTGAACGGGAACTGACGAAGGTCGGAAACGGCGCAGGCGGACAGTAGGCACCACTGAGAACTCAATTTACATGCGACATCGAACCCTCTCAAGGGCTATGCTTCCTCTGTGCAACGGGCAAAGCCCTTGAGCCGTTTGCGCTGTTCGTCACCCTAAGCGCAGCGACCGTGTTCATGAAAGACATGCCTGATGAATGCGTATGATGGCCTGAACGTCTACTTCGGCGACCTGCATAATCATTGCGGCATCTCCTACGGCCACGGGACCATCGAGGAGGCGTTCGCAAACGCCAGTGAACAACTCGACTTCTGTTCGGTCACGGGCCATGCCCTGTGGCCGGATATGCCGAAGCCGACACCGGAGACCCGCCACATTATCGACTACCACGAAAAGGGCTTCGCTCGGCTCCGGGAGCAATGGACGCATGTCAAAGAGATTACCCAGGCACAGAATTGCGAAGGGCGGTTTGTGACATTTCTCAGCTTTGAGGTGCACTGCTCCGCTGACGGGGACTACACGGTCATGTATCGGGGCGGAGAAGGTGAGATTCTCGAGGCCGACGGCGTCGCCGATCTTCGCGACAAGCTGCGCGCGCTCAAGGACCAAGGCGTCGAGGCCATCGCTTTCCCGCACCATATCGCCTATAAGCGCGGACGACGGGGCATCAACTGGGACACGTTTACGGAGGAATTCTCGCCCGTCGTCGAGATCGTTTCGATGCACGGCTGCAGCGAAGGGGACGAGTGTCCGCGCCCATTTCTTCATACCATGGGCCCCGCCGACCGCGAGAGCACCATGTGTCACGGCCTTTCGCGGGGGCATGTCTTTGGCGTGATCGGTTCGACGGATCACCACAGCGCGCATCCAGGCAGCTTCGGCCATGGTCGTGCTGCTGTCTGGGCGCGAGAGAAGACCCGCGCCTCCATCTGGCGGGCCCTTCAGGAGCGGAGAACGTACGCCTTGACCGGCGACCGCATCCGACTCGAGTTCTCCGTGAACGGCGCGCCCATGGGAACGGTGCTCCAGCCGGAAGCGCGAAGACATATCGATCTACACGTTGTCGGCGGCGGAGCGATTGACAATGTGGACGTCGTCAAGAACGGCCGGCTCCTTCGGCGATTCTGTGAATGCGACGTCCCGCAGAGCGAGCTGTCCGGCCCGGTCCGCACAAAGCTCCATCTGGAGGTCGGGTGGGGCGCCCGGGGCCGCCGGGTGGATTGGCACGGAACTCTCGGCATTAGCGAGGGCGCCGTGCTGGACGTGGAACCGCGGTTCCGCGGCGCGGAGGTCGTTTCGCCGCTGGAGGAGGGGCCGGACGCCCCGTCGGATCGCTACTTCTCCCACTGGCAGCGCGAGGACGAACGGACCGTTTCATTCAGGACTTCAACGTTCGGCAACCCCAATAACCTGACCAATGCCAACCAGGGGATATGTCTGCACGTGGAGGCGCCCCTGAACGCGTCCGTGCGCGCGACGCTGAATGGGCGGAACATCACGATACCCTTGACAAGGCTCCTGGACGGAGCCGAGGCAGGCTACATCGGTGGGATCGAATCACCGGCCTACCGGTTTCACCGGGCACCGCTCCTCAGCGAGTATGACTGGTGTTTCTCTTTCGACGACGATGCGAACACACCCGAGATAAGGGATGTATACTACGTCCGTGTGCGTCAGAAGAACGACCAGTGGGCATGGAGCTCGCCGGTGTTTGTGGAACCCAGTTAGCAGCCCGTTGAAGCAGTGCACAGTGGCGGAAATCCGAAGTTCCCGCCGATCGTAGGGGCGCACGGCCGTGCGCCCGTACTGGGTGTGGCGCCCGCCGCGGTCCGCCGCGGCGGATTGCGGTTCCTCCGCCGAGGGCGGCGGAGCCACACTTCTTCAACGGCCTGTTAGCTGACCTGAGTCTGGCGTGGCGGCGCTGTGGCGAGTGCGAGCAGTCCAACGGAATCGATAGCGCGGGAAAGCGTCCAGTGCTGTCATACAAGCCGGCACCGCGGCGGAATCGCGGCGAATCGGTATTGCGTTCTTCTCTTGCTGGGAGGTGGATGTCATGTTGCGTGCCATGTTGCGGAAGTCCTGGGTAGCGTTGCTGAGTTGCTCAATTCTGTGTGCAACGGCTCCAGCGGCAGCAGGAGAAAAGGGAATGTCTGAGGAGAAGCGCAACGAAGCCTGGGCGAACCTGCCCGTGCCCCGGATCGGCGTTCGCCAGGAGGACTGGACGCCCAAGTACTCGGGCCTGTGGACGTTCGTATGGGTCCACGTGCCGCAGATACCCGGATGCGTTCTCGACCTATTGTGCTACGAGCACAGCGGCATGACCTACCTGAGCCACCGCAGCCTTGAAGGAGGCGCTATCGAAATGCGGCACCGGTCCACCAAGGACCCAAACGTGCTTTTGCTCACGACGATCACGCCGGAGCCGGGAGCCGTGGAGATCGTCGCCAAGGCTGAGGTGGACCGGGACCGCGCTCCCCAGGGCAAACTCCCCGACAAGATGCCAGGGCCCAACCTCTGCTTCCGCGTCAAGCGCGCGGACGGCTGCTTCAGTCATTTTCCGGATACGTTCCCGGAGTTCATCAGCCGCTGCTTCATTTTCACGGACAAAGGGCGAACCTTCCTCACCGACACTGTCCGTCACAAACTCCCGCAGATCGCAGACGACGAGGACGACCCGCGAAACAATCCTCCCTGGGTCCAGATCTACGTCGGCGTATGGAAACCGGTTCCCAAACCGACGACCAGCAAGACCGGCTGGTACAACCTCAGCCCGAATCGGTTCACGATCCCGATCATGGGCGTGGTCTCCCGGGACGGCAAGTATTTGACCGCAATAGCGAACGGTTCGGCGAGCGGGATGATCCAGGCCTGGCAGCAGTGCCTGCACAACAACCCGACGTGGCTGCCGAGGGACGCGCCGTCTGCGGAGCGCCGGTGGCGCGTGAAGATCTACGTCATGCCCAACGATCCGGAGGCCCTGCTGGAGAGGGTGGCCAAGGACTTCCCCAACGCGCCCAAGCTCCAAGAGAAACGCGTTCCGGCGGAGGATTAGGGAGAATGGCGTGCTGACTTCGACCAAGCCGATGCCAAGGGCCTCCCTGGTAAGCACAGGGTAGTGAAGGACCATGGCCCAAACGGGAATGAGAGAGATAGTTGACAAGCCTGAAGCCCTGAGAGAGCTCGACGGCAGGCGCGGCGGGCTTCGCTGGAGCACACGTGATTAGATGATCTGCCTGACCGGCGACATACACCACAGCTCGTTGCACACCAACGACCAGAGGCACATCACCGAGCCCGGCGACACCGAGATACGCATTGCCAAGCGCTACCTGGCCCTCGTTGAGAAGTACGGCATCAAAGTCACCTTCTACATCTGCGGCAAGTCGTTCACGGATGAGTGGGATGACTTGAGGCCGGTGGCCACACATCCGCTTGTGGAGATCGGCGGCCACGGACATCGCGGCCGCAAGCCGCGTCCGCTCTTCGACTGGTACGGCCGACGCACCGGCAACTGGAACGGCCCACGATGGTATCAGGCCTGGGACATCCAAAAGAACCTCCAGGTCTGTGAGGAGAGAACCGGCTACCGAATTCTCTCCTGGCGGGCGCACAGCTACAAGGTGGATCCGAACACGTACCCGCTCCTGTCGACGCATGGGGTAAGGCTGGTGTCGGATGAGATG
>SDBU01002683.1_pt1 | contig 23401 bp, 27 predicted proteins | sample 2277071 | NCBI WGS metagenome assembly SDBU01 (sample SAMN10397929, study PRJNA504765) | marine sediment metagenome | isolation source: marine sediment core GS08_GC12, 126 cmbsf | place: Arctic Ocean: Gakkel Ridge, Loki's castle | collected 2008 | reverse complement strand
GCGATATGCCCATGTGTTCGTACGCTCGAGTGGTAGCCACTCGCCCTCGCGGGGTGCGGTCGATGAAGCCCAACTGGAGCAAATAGGGCTCATACACATCCATGATGTTATCCGCCTCGTCGCTGAGAGCGGCTGCGATGGTCTCTATACCTACCGGCCCCCCCTCGAACTTCTCGATTATGGTTCGCAGGACCCTCCGATCGGTCTCGTCCAAGCCCAGGGCATCCACTTCCAGCATGGCCATGGCTTCGGTGGCCACCTGCATGGTTATGACTCCCTCCGCCCTGACCTGGGCGAAATCCCTCACTCGGCGTAGCAGCCGGTTCGCCACCCGCGGCGTGCCCCGGGCTCGCCGCGCGATCACCTGGATGCCCGCATGGTCGATCTCAACTCCCAGAATCCGAGCGGACCGCGCCACAATACTCTCCATCGCCTCCCGATCGTAGAAATTCAGTCGATAGGACATCCCAAAGCGATCACGCAGAGGCGAGGTCATGAGAGCTATGCGGGTCGTGGCCCCGATAAGGGTGAAACGCGGCAATTTCAGGCGGAGACTGTGAGCGCTAGGCCCCTTACCTATGATGATATCCAGGCAATAATCCTCCATCGCGGGGTACAGCGTCTCCTCCACCACCCGGCCGAGGCGATGCGCCTCGTCTATGAACAAAACATCGCCCTGCTTCAGATTGGTGAGGATGGCAGCCAGGTCGCCCGGTCGCTCCACCGCCGGACCTGAAGTGATGCGGACGTTCACTCCCATCTCGCGGGCAATTATGCCGGCAAGGGTGGTCTTGCCCAGCCCAGGGGGGCCGTGAAGCAGGATGTGTTCCAAGGACTCTCCCCGCTCCTGGGCGGCCGATATGCAGATTTCCAGATTGGCCTTGACGCGATCCTGGCCGATATATTCCGAAAGTCGCTTGGGCCGCAGGCTCGCGTCAAACGCAGCCTCATCTCCCTTGCGCCTGGGCGATACCTCCCGTTCCTCGGATGACTCTTCTTTGCGGTCGGACATACTGTGACCATTATAGCCCAGCGAGAGGTCAACGAACAACAGGGGGGGCGCGTCGCGATGCGCCCCCCCTGTGAAGCTTCATAATCCTCCGTCCCAAGGCCCACGTCCATTCCCAAGACGAACTTCGAGAGCCCGGCTGCCCCCGAGCTCCACCCCTATAATAGCTATCCTTCCTTCAAGAACCCCTCCTCCAGCGCCAGGTGATCCCGCTCGATCTCCACCAAAGCCTGGAGGAACTCCTTGATCACGGGCTCCTGCGCCTCATCAGCCGCTTTGGAGTAGAACTTGATGGCTCTGTCCTCTCGCGCATGAGCCTGTTTCATGTTCTCGATAGTATCCCGGGCACAACCCTCGGTGCGCGAGCTCCCCGTCGGAAGCCCCAACAGCTTCTGGATCGCCTCGGCGTGTTCCATCTCCACCTTGCCCAAGCGCTTGAACATGGGATAGGCGACTGGCTCGCCCGCCTTCTGCGCCTCTTTAGTGGCGCAGGCATAGAAGGCGGAATTGCTCTCCTCCAGCTCCAGGGCGCGCTCCAAGTTGGCCTTGGAAACGTCCGTCAGCTCCGCCTTGCGTTCCCACCAATCATCGGCCAGAACCATGTGCTGGCTGTACGCCCCACAGAAAGGGCAGCGCGATGGGGCTTCTGTGCCCAGGAACGTCTCCCCACAAATCAGACATCGGTAAACTTTCAATGTGTCCTCCTGTCATGCAATGTGGCCAAGCCACCTATGTGACTGCGTTGAACTTTTCCTTGGCGGTGTTGCAGATGGGACATTTGTCCGGCGCTTCGCCCATAGTGACGGTGTAACCGCAGACGGGGCACACATAATAGGCTGTATCGGGGAGATCCTTGCCAGCCTCCAAGGCATCCGATGCTCCCTGGTAGAGCTCGGCGTGAATCTTCTCCACCTCATTGGCGAAGCTGAAACTCTGCTCGGCGCTCTTCTCGTTCTCGTCCTTTGCGGCTTGGATGTACTCCGGGTACATGCTCATGAACTCGAAGCTCTCGCCTTTGATCGCTTCCTTGACATTCTCCTCAGTGGACCCGATCTGGCCAGCCACTCGCAGGTGAGCATGAGCATGGATGGTCTCAGCCGCCGCCGCCGCCCTGAACAGCCTTGCGATCTGATGGTAACCTTCCGAATCGGCCTTCTTGGCGAATGCCAGATAGCGCCGATTGGCCTGGCTCTCGCCAGCGAAGGCGCCCATCAAGTTCTCCTGTGTTGAAGCCATTAGACATTACCTCCTTGTGAGATTTTCCCTTCTCCAGAATTCGTCCCAAACGGGCCTTTTAGGGTTCCACCAACGTCATGTCCTGGCCACAGCAGACCAAGGTGCCCACGCCTGTCTCAAGGACCTTCACCTTGTTGCCGCAGATCTCGCACAGGTAGATCTGCCCAACTTCCGTCGCCATCCGTCCTCACCCCCTTCCATACGAATCGAGATCATGAGAGAGCCACCGGACTTTCATCCGCCCTCTCCTTCCAAGTGCCGACATTCAGCGCACAGCCCGCGAAACTCGGCCTGATGATCCAGGATCTTGAAACCGGTCTGTGCGGCGACCTCATCATAATATGCACCCTCAGGCAGAGGCAGGTTCACATCCACCAGGCGGCAACATCTCATGCAGAGGGCATGATGATGAGGCTTGGGGGAACCGTCGAAGCGGCTGGCATCGGCGGCGAACTTCAGTCTCTGGATCTCGCCCCGATCGACCAGAAAACGCAAAGCGCGGTACACGGTGCCATAGGACACCCTAGGACAACGCTTGCGCACCCTTTCATAGATCTGAGCCGCCGTAGGATGGCCGCCACTCGATCGAAGCTCTTCAAGAACGCACCTGCGCTGAGACGTCCACCGAAAGCTGTTCGTCGCCAAGCAGCCTGCCTCCCCAGAGTGATAATGAATCTCAATACTAATTATACCATAAGAGCTCTTTTTTTGTCAAGAGATCCACATAGGAAGAGGAGCACAGCATACCCGTCCCGCAATCTTTCGACGGGGCCGCGCCCCTGGCGAGGCCGCTTACAGGGGTCTATGGCCCCCATGGTGATCTCTCAGCCTGCCTATCCCAACCACGACAAAGGCTCGTAGGCGCTGGAGGTTCGAATGAACTCTTCCTGCTCTTCCTCGCTCATCGGCTCATAGCGCTCCACCGCGTCCAGGATTTTGGGAAGCAGCCGCACCTCCCCCGCGTTCGGCAGGCAGGTGACATCCTGTGAGAGCACGAACCGGACGCATTTATCGATGTCGGCTTGGCCATCGAACGGCTTGTACCAGGTATCATACTCGTGGTTATCGCCCGCCGCCTTCATGACGCGGTCCTCCCACAACTCCCTGGCGACGGCCTTGATGCAAATGACGCCCACATCCTTCTCTCGAGCCAGTCGTAAAAGCTCCTCGGCGTCTCTGTGGTACGCCTCGTTGCCATACATGATGAAATTCAGGGGAAGCATCACCGCATCGAAGTCGAAACGCCTCAGGGCTTCTATCTGGACCATAGGCGCATACGGTCCGTGACTGGTGATCCCGATGTGCCGCACCAGTCCCTCGTCGCGCGCCTCCAGTATGGCCTCCAGAGGCCCTCCCGGCCTCATCCGCTCGTCAAGAGAGGATATCTCGTTCACCGCGTGAAGCTGGTACAGGTCGAACTTATCCGTCCTCAGCCGCTCCAAAGATCCGTGCAGCTCCTCGCGAGCATCCTCCTTAGTTTTTTCAAAGGACTTACAGCCCAGAAAAACGCTCTTGCGGATTTCCCCCATCCGCGGACCAAGTCGGATTTCCGCATCTCCATAACTGGGGGCCACATCGATGTGATTGACGCCGTGCTCCATGATCAAGTCGATCGCCTTGTCCGCTTCCTTCTGGGAAACCGTCCACAGCGCCGCGGCTCCAAAAATCATCACCGTGCTCATATGTTCAGTTCGGCCAAGCTTCCTCTTCTCCATCACAGCCTCCTCTCCATCATGATACCAACGGGGTCAGGGAAGAACTTCACGGCCATTATGCCATCTGTATCCACATCTGTAAAATGCACGAAGGGGATTTAGGCCTCATTCTCAGTAACCCCACAAGTCCGAAGAAAGCCGCCCCGAGAGAGCGCAATGGATCTGAGGCAGAGCGAGCCGACCCGCACACGTAAGGCAGCATGGGGATAAGGGTCGGAGAAAAGCCCCGGGAACCCCAATAACGGCTCCCGGGACAAAGAGGAGGAATCAGGCAGCCGTTTCCAGAGGCATGTCGATCGTTGGGCGAACCACAACTTCTCTCACATTGGCATCCACGAACTCGCGTCCCAGAGCCTTGGAGACCATCACCCGATGGTGGCCGTCCTCCACGTAGAACCCTCCATCTAGCTCATACAAGTTCATGGAGGGAAATTCCTTGCCTTCCCGGACCAGGCGCTTCAGCCTATCCACTCGCAAGGGTGTATCCGTCATCTGATGCCCCCCCCGAGGTCGGAAAGCCTCGTCGAAATCTCTCCAGCGACTTACACTGCCCACGATGCGATCGATGGGCACCGCCTTGTAGCGAGGAGCTTTGAGGTGGTAGCCCTGATATCGGGCCACCTCCTGCCGGAAAGACTTAAGCGGGGCTAGTTTCCGTCGCCGCCACGGCAATATCCGCTCGAACATAAAAACACCTCCTAGACACAAAATCCATTTGCCACCTTGGCATCATGGTATTTTGGTGCCTACGAGGTTAGCTGACGGGTTCGGGCGCTAGCCCTACCGGCTGAAGGCCGGATTCACCCCAAATCGTTGGACCCCCCGCTTCGCATCGGAATTGGGCACCGAACGCGAATTTTGATCCGCATCTATGCGATTGTAGTGGTCTCTCCCACGTGATGAATATTAGCACGAAGCCGCGCCTTTGTCAAGCCCCCGCCCTCTATTTTAGCCAGTTGCGAAACTCCTTGTAGACGCCAAACCAACCCGCCGACCCTGCTTGCCAGTGAGTCTCAAGACGTTTTGACATACCAGGTGCCCAGTGATAGACTGCTGACAGGAATTGCTTGAGACGGGAGAAGTCATGATGGCTGATAATTTTCTCTACTACGGCGACAACCTGGATGTGCTGCGGCGCTATGTGAAGGATGAGACGGTTGATCTGATCTACCTTGATCCACCTTTCAACAGCAAGGCCACCTATAATGTCCTGTTTGCGGAGCAGAACGGAAGCGAAGCAGCAGCGCAGATCAAAGCCTTCGAGGACACGTGGCACTGGGACCGGGCTGCTGCTGAAGCCTACCGGGAGACGGTGGAAGCAGGAGGCAGGGTCTCCGAGGCACTGCAAGCCTTCCGTAAGATGCTGGGTGACAACGATGTGCTGGCCTACCTTGTGATGATGGCCCCTCGCCTGGTTGAGCTGCGGCGGGTGCTGAAGCCCATGGGCAGCATCTACCTGCACTGTGACCCGACGGCGAGCCACTACCTCAAAGTCCTGATCGATTCAATATTCAGGCCGTTGTTCTTCCGTAATGAGATTATCTGGAAGCGACAGAGCGCTCATAGCGATGCTCGGGGCTACGGAGCGGTACATGATGTCCTGCTTTTCTATACCAAGAGTGACGGCTATCTCTGGAATGAAACCTATCAGCCCTACGGTGAAGACTATGTTGAGCAGTACTATCGGTACCGAGACCCCGATGGTCGTCGCTGGATGTCTGATAACCTGAGTGCGGCTGGCCTGACGGGCGGAGGCTACGAGTACGAGTGGCACGGTGTAACTCGGGTATGGCGATGCCCTCAAGAGACTATGGAGCGTCTGGATCAGGAGGGGCACATCTACTACACGAAGAACGGTATAGCGAGGAGGAAGAGATACCTCGATGAGGCCAAGGGGCTGCCGGTTCAGGACTTGTGGACAGATATTGAGTCATTGAGGTCCTGGCATGCAGAGCGCCTTGGCTACCCTACTCAGAAGCCCGAAGCACTTCTTGAGCGGATCATCGAAGCCAGCAGCAACGAAGGCGATCTGGTGCTTGACCCGTTCTGTGGATGTGGGACCACGATAGCAGTTGCTCAAAGGCTCAAGCGGCGGTGGATCGGCATAGACATCACCGCCCTAGCAGTGACACTCATGAAGCACCGACTACATAATACATTTGGGGATCAAGTTAAAGACGAGTATGAAGTGATCGGAGAGCCGGTTAGCATTCCTGATGCGAGGACTTTAGCGAAACAGGACCCGTTCCAGTTCCAATGGTGGGCTTTGGGGCTAGTAGGGGCGCGTCCGGTGAAGCAGAAGAAGGGAGCTGACAGGGGGATCGATGGCCGCCTGTATTTCCACGATGAGGAGAAAGGCAAAACAAAGCAGGTAATCCTGTCAGTGAAGGCGGGGAAAACCAGCGTGGGCCACCTCCATGAATTGCGGGGAGTGATAGAGCGTGAGAAAGCTGAGATCGGCGTGCTGCTCACGATGCAGGAGCCGACGAAGCCCATGCGTAAAGAGGTAGCGGGTGCTGGATTCTACGACTCACCAGGATGGGGCAAGAGCTACCCTCGGATGCAGATTCTCACAGTGGCCGAACTGCTTGAAGGGAAGGGGATCGAGATGCCCCCTATCGGCCAGGTCAGTGTAACCTTCAAGAGGGCTTCAAAAGTCAAGAGCAAACCGAGCCATGAGCAACTTACGCTGGGCGACAAGGGGGCATGACACACGGCCCACTTTCGCGGATGAAGTGGATGACAATGAACAATCGCTTTCTCAAACGGGTTTGGAAACCCCATCCAGTAGCCTCTGTATCGGTGGTGATTATAATCGTACTTGGTGTGGTATTTGTACAGAATCTCTTTGGTGAAACGAATCCAACGGCAGTCAGTATTGCTATAGGTGTGCTCCTTTCAGGCTTGATGGCTATGCTCATATTCGCGCTGAGCTCGCTCAAAGAGAGCCAGGAGCAGGAAAACCAACGCAAGAGCGCTCGTGCGAACGCGAGAATCGAAATACAGCACAACATTGAGCGGTTCGACCGATTCTGGAAGACTTTCCGTAGCAAAGCTCCGAAGGAAAAGCCCGGCGAGGTGATGGCTAATCGCATTGCAGTGATTCCCCTTCCCACCTTCTCGCACCACGTGTGGAGGAACCAAGCCTCAGTTCTTCCAGAGGTTCTGGAGGACGAAGAGCTTAAAAACGGACAGCGCCTTCACAACGACTTTGAGACGTTTGCCAACATCCATTCGCATCTAGAGGCTAACGTGCATCTAGCGAACCAGGACGCCAAGGAGTGGAAGAAGATCTCGATCGAGCCCTGGAAGGAACTTCAAGAAACCTACGACCGAATCCGTAGAATCGGCAATCCAATTTCCGGCAACTGACCTAAGCGTATTCCTACAGCGCCAAGCGCGTGAAACTTGCACCCAGTAGCAGTGTGAATTCTCCCTGCGCGCCCATGAGATTTAGCAGCTACGATGAGGAGCGGGGCACCCTCAAGCGGCGCTGTCTTCAGTCCACGAAGGAAGGCCCGGCGTGTCACTACTACGGGTGCGACGATAGCCTTGGGTACGCTGTCGATCTCAAGATCGCTGACGATTATAGGAGATTCTGCCAGGTGCCACGCGCATCTCGTGAATGGAACACTCTATACAACCTGAGAGTGAGCGTAGAGAGGGTTTTCGGTAGATTGAAGGGGTTTAGAGCGTTGGATTGCGTGACTCTTAGGGGTCTAGATAAGGTTGAACTACATTGTTTGCTGTCAATAATAGTGATGCAGGCAATGGCTTTGGGGAAAGCAACACAAGAAGCATTGAGCGAAGTAAAGAATAATGTGAGAAAGGTAGCCTAGATATGACCAGAAACGACGCTACGCACGGGCCGGGACAAATGCCCTATCTAGGGCTTCGAAATCAACGAGTTGGGCTTCTTCTGGGAGATGATAAGTTTGAGGAATTCGGGTTAGGGTAAGGCCCAGCGTTCCGGGCCTTAGTGCCTCAATGCCGAGCACGTTACCGTACTCGTCCAAGTCTACGAGAAGTTCGTCCTTGATTAGTTCGACAGACTTTGTGACTTTGGCATCGCGGAACTGAACGTAAAGGGCACCGCGAGGTTCAAATGTCACTACGATATTCATGGCCGACCTCCTGCTTAGAGCCAGACTGCAGTCACAACCAGAGCGTCGTGATTGTTGGGGGTCCAAACGACCTTGAGTTGTCGCTGTCCATAGGTTCTCACGTGAATGTGCCTTCCCTTTATCTTCTTGTCAGGCCACTTCAACTCCGGCTGTTCGATCGTTTCCTTAACTTGATCGTCAGTGATGCCCCGTCTCTGCATACGTAGCCTTGCGTGATCGCAGAAGATGTAAGCCATGGGAGAGCCTCATAAAGCCACGTCGGTTGCGGAGAGGCAGGGATAATCACCCTGTGCCAAGCTCGTTCACCTATGCTTTATTGACCCGCCTTTCTTTAGGAGATCTTCGCAGAAGCTCTTTGATGTCGCTTTTAAGCTCTTTGATGTCGCTTTCCACGATTCCCAATTGCCGCCATGTGGCGAATCCGTTCACAACCAGCACACCGATAAGAACACCCTGGGTTTGGTTACCGGTCGCGGGCGAACTGATTATTCCAAATTCCAAGAGCACTAAATAGATAACTAGGACGGCACTAAACCCCATAAGTCCATATCCGGCCCATTTCATGTCGGGTAATCTCCCTTCGCTCATTTCGGTCGGCCCAAAACACGGCCCGTTATGAATACCCTCGTCTCCGCTTCTCGGTGTCTTGCCCCGCTTTACCCCCCCCCTTGGTAACTCCTATTACTATTATGATTATTATAGGGAATCTGGGCAATAGGAAAATGGTACCGAAAAAAAATTAAGAATAGGCATACCTGTATACCATATTTCCCAGCGCTTGTCAATAGTACCGACCCCCTACTTTACATAGTATTACGCAACAAGCTAAACCTATACTTCTACATAACTACTCTGCATAAGCAGGCCTCCTAGGTGACTATGAAGAGCAGTTTTGTACAGGCACCAGCCAGGCGGTTCAGTCATGTAGGACGGCCATGTCCGCATCTACTACAGGTTGTATACAGCGTTTGAACGATCCCCGGAGGAACCATTTGACCTGCCCCCAATGATTGTACCACAGTTTATGTCAGACTCACCTGCTGAATCGGGAGGCCGACGCACCTGACCGCTTTGTACTGCTGGGTGGTCGGTGTTTCCGAAATTTCGCCTATTTCACCGTCACCCGGTGATATCGCTTCTTGCCTGCGCGAAGCAGCATCATCCCGTCTCGTACGTCGTCGTCCCCTATTCTCGTCTCGATGGAGTCCAGACGACGGTCGTTAACATAGGCGCCACCCTGTCGGATCAGCCTCCTGGCCTCGCCTCGAGAGGCACAAAGCCCGGTCCGACAGAACAACTCTGCAGCTGCGATGCCCTCTCGCAGCTCATTCTTCTCCACTATCGTAGTGGGCACGGAATCCGCCTCGCCTCGGCTGGCACCGAAGAGCTGGTCGGAGGCCTGCTGAGCACTCCGCGCCTCCTTCTCGCCGTGTGCCAGGTTGGTGGTCTCCAAAGCCAGAGCCCGCTTGGCTTGGCGGATGTCGGACCCCTCGAGTTCTCCCAGCCTCCTGACCTCTTCCATGGGCAGGAGCGTGAACAAGCCCAGAAAGCGCTCCACGTCCCGGTCATCGGTGTTCACCCAGTATTGATAATACTCGTAGGGCGAAACTCGCTCCGGGTCGATCCAAACGGCTCCGGCCGCTGTCTTACCCATCTTAGCGCCCGAAGCCGTGGTCACCAGCGGAAAGGTGGCGGCGTGGACGATCGCTCCTTCGGTGCGCCGGATCAGGTCAGCACCTGCCAGGATGTTGCCCCACTGATCGCTGCCGCCCATTTGAAGGGCGCAACCGTGGGCGCGATAGAGGTGCAGGTAGTCGTAGGATTGAAGGAGCATGTAGTTGAATTCGATGAAGTTGAGTCCCTTTTCGCTCTCGTAGCGCACCCGGTAGCTCTCGGCAGCCAGCATGCGATTGACGGTGAAGTGGACGCCATAGTCCCGCAGGAACTCGATGTAGTTCAGTTTCGTCAACCAGTCGGCGTTGTTGAGCATCAGGGCCTTGTCCTCGTCGAAGTCCAGGAAACGAGCGAACTGGCTTCTCAGGAAAGTCAGGTTGTCCCGGATCTGCTCCTCGGTCATGACCCGCCGCATTTCCGATCGCCCGCTGGGATCCCCTATGAGCCCCGTTCCTCCGCCTACGATGACGATGGGGCAGTGTCCGTGGAGCTGCATGTGGACTAAGGACATCACCGGAACCAGGTTGCCCACATGGAGGCTATCAGCCGTCGGATCGAAGCCGATGTAGCAAGTGGTGGGTCGGGAAAGGGTCTCTCGCAGCGCGGCTTCGTCCGTCGTCTTCTCGATGAATCCCCGCTCCAAGAGGACATCCAGGACGTTCTGCATCATCCTCCCTCGTGGATCTGAAATCTGCGACGGTTCAAAGAGGGATCTCCACCGTCTGGGGGGCAATTATATCTCACCCCAGTTCGCTCCACAAAGCCTTAGGTGGAGCCGCGCACGCCTCAGTCGATCGATGATGAGCTCGCGGTCGGGTCGGAGCCCTGTCGGTTGACAGAGGGTGTTTTTGAGGCTATACTCAAAACAGTATCCATGAACTGCATCTGCCATGAGGACTTGACGGAGGTATCCCTTTGACACGAGGGGTGCGCCGCGCTCGTTGGCTTAGGGAAAGCGCCGAGACAGCCGGGTCTTGGTGCTTTTGTATTGCCTGCCGCCGCTTCTCCCGAAAGGAGGCTGAGGATTGGATTCCGGAATGATCGGAAAGATCGAGAAGTCTAGGCGATATGCTCAAGAGTTGGATCGCGTCAGTTTCAACGCTTTTGAGGTCGAATTTCGAGGAGACCATGATCGCTATGCCGTAACCTACCGGAATGGGGAATGGACGTGTGAATGCAACTTCTTCGGTATGAGGGGGGTGTGCAGTCACACGATGGCCATGGAGAGGATATTGCCCGATATGCTGACGGCGGAGCCCGAGAGCTCCACTGAGGGAGCTGCTGGGCTCACGTCCTGAGGCTGCGGCTGGAGCCATGAGGATTGACATCGACGGCGCGACCAGCGGCGCTTTTGTTGGCGGAGTGCCATGCTGAGAACCAAACGGTTCTGGATCGGCTTGGTCATCAGCCTGGCGTTTCTGTACTTGGCCTTCCGAGGACAAGACTTCGGGGAAATCTGGCAGGCTCTTCGGAGCGCCAACTACTGGTGGATGCTCCCAGCGGTGGGCGTCTATTTCCTGGCCGTGCTGGCTCGCTCGTGGCGGTGGCACTATCTAGTTAGGCCGATCAAGAACGTTTCGCCCCTCCGGCTGTTCCCGATTCTGGTTATGGGTTACATGGGAAATAACCTGTTCCCCTTTCGAGCTGGCGAAGTGCTTCGCGCCTACTTGCTTCGCCGGAAAGAGGACATCAGCATGAGCGCGAGCTTGGCTACCATTGCGGTGGAGCGGCTTTTCGATGGGCTGACCATGATTTTGATCATCGTGGTTGTGCTGCCACTTATACCTTCCGGGGAAGCTTTCCGACAGCTGCTGGTGGTGGCCAGCGTCTTCTTCGTCGGCGCGTCACTGCTATTCTTGATGTTGATCTCTTTTCCTCTACGAACGCAGGCTCTCTACCGATGGCTGATCAGGCGTACGGTGCCCACTCGCTGGCGCGACCAGGTCTTGGGGATCGCGGATCGCTTCTTAGAGGGGCTGTCGGTCCTCCGGGATGGCCGACAGGTGGCTTGCGTGGCCGGACTCTCGGTGGTCATCTGGTTATTGGAAGCGGGGAAATACTACTTCATCATGTTCGGCTTCCCCTTTCGACAGCCGTTTCACGTCCTCCTCCTCACCACCAGCGTGGCGACCCTGGCCACCACTATTCCCTCCACCCCGGGCTACTTGGGAACTTTCGAAGCAGCTGGCATTGAGACCCTGAAGAGGTTTGGCGTGACCCAAGAGGTGGCCAGCAGCTACACGATAGCAGTGCACGCTGCTCTGTGGTTTCCCATAACGCTTTTAGGGATTTTCTTTGCCGCTCGTGAGAGCCTGACCTGGGGTCAGATCAAGACCATCGGACGATCGGGGGCTGCTTCAGAAGAGGTGATCCCTTGACCGTGGGGGTCGTGGGTGGCGGGATTGCGGGACTGTCGGCCGCTTACGAGTTGACCAGGACGGGGATCGAGGTCATCCTAGTGGAGCGGGAGCGCCAGCTGGGAGGGCAGGCGGGGACTTTTCTCATAGAAGGAACGCACCTGGAGCGATATTATCACCACATTTTCACCAGCGATCGTTACGTGCAAGCGTTGATCGAGGAGCTGGGTCTAGGGCCTCACCTGGAGTGGATCGAGTCGCGAGTGGGCACCTTTTACGAAGGGCAGATCTACGACTTCGTCACCCCTGTGGACCTGCTTCGGTTCAAGCCTCTGCCACTCCTGGATCGGATCAGACTGGGCCTGGTGACTCTGTATCTGCAGAGATTCGATGATTGGAGGAAGCTGGAGGACGTCACCGCCCAAGAGTGGGTCCGCAGATATGCGGGTGAGAATGCCTATAATGTCGTCTGGGGTCCTCTCCTCAGGGGAAAGTTCGGAGCCAAGGCAGATGAGGTTTCGATGACTTGGCTCTGGGGCAAGATAAGGCTTCGGGTGGGCTCCAGGGGCCGGCGCATGGGCAGGGAGAAACTGGGCTACATGCGAGGGAGCTTCCAGGGGTTCCTCGACTCCCTGGAGCACTCCATTCGATCGCGTGGAGCTCAGATCCTCACCGGGGTGGGGGTCAAGGGGATCGCAACCGAGGGCGGAAAGGTTTCGGCGATGGAGCTGGAGGATGGCAGGTCGTTTCCATGCGACCAGGTGGTGGCTACTGTCCCATCGACGCTGTTCATCAAGATGGCTCCCGACTTAGGGGAGGACTACGCCCGTCTTCTGCGCGGCGTTGGCTATCAGGCGGTCATCTGCCTGGTCTTGAAGCTCAAGCGTCCCCTTAGCCATATCTACTGGCTGAATATCAGTGACCCCGACATCCCCTTCGTGGGCGCAATCGAACATACCAACTACGTATCCTCCGAAAATTACGGCGGATATCATATCCTATATTTGACCAACTATCTGGAGAATGATGATCCCCTCTTCAACTTATCTAAGGATGAGCTCCTGCGCCAGTATCTCCCGGGGCTTCGGCGACTCTATGGCGACTTCTCGTTGAGCTGGGTGGAAGATAGTTGGCTGTTCCGCGATGAGGCCGGCCAGCCGGTAATCACCCGCCGCTATTCCGAGCGCATTCCATCCTACAGAACGCCTGTGGAAGGGCTGTACCTGGCCAACACAACCCAGATCTACCCCCAGGACAGGGGGATGAACTACAGCGTGTGGCTGGGCCAACAGGTCAGTCAATTGGCCCTCCAGGATCAATAGATCGATAATCTTCGTTGCTTCTTGGCGAAGGAGTGCCAAGACGGGAAGGAAATGCCTCGTGAAGAAAATCTGCATCATAGGTGTAGGCTATGTGGGCCTGGTAACCGGAACCGGCTTCGCCGATCTGGGAAATCGCGTGGTGTGCGTCGACCTGATAGAGGAGAAGATCGAGAAGCTGCGCTCGGGAGCGATGCCCATCTACGAGCCTGGCTTGGAAGAAATGGTGCAACGCAACGTCCAGGCGGGGCGGCTCAGCTTCACCACTTCCTATGAGGAAGGGTTGGGCGAGGCGGAATTCGCCTTCGTGGCCGTGGGAACGCCCTCCGGAGAGGAGGGACAGGCGGAGCTCAACTACGTGCGCATGGCGGCCAGGTCCATCGCCGATAACATGAAGGATTCCCTGATAATCGTCAACAAGAGCACCGTGCCCATTGGGACCGGAGATACGGTGGCCGAAATCATCAGGAACCATAGAGCGAATGATTGTGAGTTCTCCGTGGTCTCCAATCCAGAGTTCCTTCGAGAGGGATCGGCCATAGCCGATTTCATGAACCCGGACCGGATCGTGCTCGGCTCCACCGATCGAAAGGCTGCCGAGCGGGTGGCGCAGCTCTATCTGCCTCTCCGAGCCCCCATAATCATCACGGATCTCCGTACGGCAGAGATGATAAAGTACGCCTCCAATGCTTTCCTGGCGAGTCGCATCTCCTTCATCAACGAGATCGCATCGATCTGTGAGGAGTTGGGAGCCGATATCAAAGAGGTTGCGGCCGGCATGGGCTATGACAAACGCATAGGACATGCCTTCTTGGATGCAGGGTTGGGCTTTGGAGGAAGCTGTTTCCCTAAAGATGTGCGGGCATTGGCGCATATGGCTTCGGTACATGGCTGTCACCCTCAGCTCCTTCGCGCTGTCTTGGATATCAATCACGATCAGCGGCTTAAAGTCATCCGTAAGTTGCGGGACATCCTGGGGGCGCTGGAAGGGAAGATCATCGGTCTTCTGGGACTGGCTTTCAAGCCCAACACCGACGATATGCGGGAGGCTCCCTCGGTGGAGATCGCTCATCTGCTTAAAGCCGAAGGCGCGCATGTCCGAGCCTACGATCCGGTGGCGATGGAGGTGGCGCGCCCTATCCTTCCTGAAGTTACCCTATGTGATAGCCCCTACAGTCTGGCGGAGGGAAGCGACGCCATCGTGGTGGTTACCGAGTGGAACGAGTTCAAGCACCTGGATCTGGCCAGAATCAAGGCTCTGATGCGGGAGGCCGTCGTCATCGATGGACGCAATATCTATGACCCCGCCCAGTTGTGCGAGATGGGATTCGCCTATCAGGGGATCGGAAGGGCAGTAGGGCGGAGGACGGCACAGATCATCCCGCCCCTGGTGGGCGATGGGACTGAAGGTGACGCTGGCCACCCATCCTGACAGTGCGGTTTCCTTGGGCGAGGCGGCAGCTGCTGCTAGGAGCATCCTATGTTTAGCGTAGGCGTCGACATCGTTGAGATCCCCCGAATCGCCCGCGCTTTGGATCGCTGGGGCGATCGCTTCCTGAACAAGATCTACACTCCTGCCGAGATCGCCTTCTGCAAGGGCGGCGTTCAGGAACTGGCCGCCCGGTTCGCCGCCAAGGAATCGGTGTCCAAGGCGCTGGGAACGGGGATCCGTGGAATACGTTGGCGGGAGATGGAGATCCTGGCTGAGCCCAGCGGGAAGCCTTTGGTTCGCCTCCACGGCAGCGCGAAAGAAGTAGCCGATGAACTGGGCCTCCGCCATTTCGAGGTGAGCCTATCCCACTCCCGGGAGCTGGCCGTCGCCCTCGTCGTGGCGGATGACGATGAGAGTTCCCTCAGACGGGAGCGATCCAAGTGATCATCGAGAAGCTCGACCATCATCTCCGCAAAGCTCTCGAAAGGCACTCGACGCACTATCGATTGCCCATCATCGTGCGCTATCGCCGGGATAAGGTGATGCCAAAGGCCCTATTGCCCCGGATGAAAGTGCGTCATTACTTCGACCTGATTCCTGCGGCTGCCCTCACCATCACTATAGAGGAGATGGATGCATTCAGCGAGGATTCGAGGGTGGAGAGGATATGGTATGACCAGACGGTGCGTGCTTGTCTGGATGCCTCGGTTCCCCTGATCGAGGCTCCGAGGATTTGGGCCGCGGGGTATGACGGAGCTGGGATCAAGGTGGGGATCATCGACACAGGAGTCGATCCTCTCCATCCCGACCTGTCCGGCCAGATTGGTGAGATGATAGATGTGACCGGAGAAGGGGAGCTGGATCGAAGCGGCCACGGAACGCACGTGGCAGGAATCGTTGCGGGGCAGGGAGTGGCCAGCGAAGGGCGGTATCAGGGTGTGGCTCCTGGAGCTCAGCTGTTCGTGGCCAAAGTTCTGAGGTCGGATGGGTCGGGCGTGATGAGCGACACCATCGCGGGGCTGGAATGGGCGGTTCGGCAGCGAGTCGATGTTATCAACCTGTCTCTAGGCGCTCCGCCACCTGGCGATGGCAGCGACGCTCTCTCGGAGGCCTGTGATGCGGCCGTGCTGAAGGGCTTCGTGGTATGCGTGGCTGTGGGGAACGATGGTCCCGGCGAGGGGACCGTGGGATCGCCGGGATGCGCTCACCGTGTGATAACCGTGGGGGCTTCCACCATGCAGGATTCTGTGGCATCCTTTTCCTCCCGCGGCCCTACCCTCGATGGACGCAACAAGCCGGATGTGCTGCTGCCGGGCGAGGGGATCGTGGCTTGCCGGGCGAGGAACACCTATGCCGGCGAGGCCGTGGGGGAGATGTATACGTGCCTTTCAGGGAGCAGCATGGCTGCCCCCCACGCGAGCGGGATTGTTGCTCTTCTGCTTCAGGCCAAGCCGTCTCTGACCCCCCGGCAGGTGAAAAGGGCTCTCGCGGGTACCGCCCTCGACCTGGGCCTGAAAGCCTCAGAGCAGGGGGCGGGAAGGGTGCAGGCGCACGAAGCTTTTTTGGATGGAGCCGTGTCGCCGACTCCCGACCGAGGCTCAGAGGAACCGAGAGGCTGTTTGCTCTCCTCGATTTCGCCCTTGCTCAAATTTCTCAGATGAAAGCCTGCTTCGCGTAGCGGTGATGTTTCCTAGGGCAAGAACCCAAAGGGGTTGCGACGCACGCCGTTTTCGATGATCCCGAAGTGAAGATGAGGTCCTGTGGAGCGCCCTGTGCTTCCCACCTCGCCTATCTGCTCGCCCTTGGCGACTGACTGTCCAGCATCGGGATAATAGCGCGCTAGATGAGCATAGCGGGTTTGAAATCCGTTCCCGTGGTCTATGACCATGGTGTAACCGTAGCCGACGTCGGACCATCCTGCCACGATGACGAAACCCGAGTCTGAAGCATAGACGGGAGTCCCCGTGGACGCCCCGATGTCGATGGCTGGATGCCCGCTCCAGAACTGTTGGGTGATCCTGCCGCTCACCGGCCATCCGAAGCTCCCCGTGCCCTTGCTCGCATCCTCAGGGATGGGGCCACTATACGCGGCGACGAATCGACGCAGCGGCACGAAAGGCTTCTCCCCTCCAGGAATGACCAGCTTTTGCCCAATCGTCAGTTGGTAAGGTTCTTTGAGGTTATTCAGCTCGAAGTCCGTGATGGACGATGGATCTACTTTGTATTTTTCAGCGAGGCTCTCCACCGTGTCGTCCGGCTCCACGATGTGGTAGACCCCTGAGACCGGCAATATGGTCAGCTCCTCTCCGACCGAGAGCAGATCGGGTATCTTCTCCAGTTCAGGGTTGGACCACAGGATAGTTTCTCCGCTGATTCCGAATCGCCGGGCGATGTCGTAGACGGTGTCCCCCGGCTGCACGGTGTAAGTGACTATTTCTATCCGCTTCTCCTGCTCGGACGCGACGGCTACGGGTGCGCTTACCAGCTGCAGGAATCCCCCAGATCGCCTCGAACTCAGGCCTGGTGTGTAATCCGCGCGATCCGCCCTCATCGCCGGCGCGGAGAGGATTTGCCAGCGATGAGCGACCATGAGGTTCGATTCCCAGGCCAGCAGTACCAGGAGTATCAATAATACGAGGGTGATGTGTGAAGCATACCGCCATACCGGGGTGCTCTCCGTTGCCAATATGCCCCTCAGGTTCAGGAGACTCGCTTTGGTGGATAAAGGAGACGGCCACTCCCCAGAGATGACGCCATCCCGGGCGATCTCCAGGCCCTTCCGGAGGGCCAAACAGGCCGGGTGTTCCAAGAGGGGGAACGGAGCCCGGGACCCCGGAGACCGAGACTGCGATGGCGTTCGATCTGGACTCATGTATGGCTCTCGACCACGACCTGCGCCCTTACACGATGTCCATATTGAGCGAGTCGAGGAACTCTTTGTTCGTCTTAGTCTGTCGGAGTCGTTGCAGCAATGCCTCTGTCCCCTCTCCCCTCATCGCGCTCATCATCCGGCGCATGAGCCAGACCTTGGACAGCGTTTCCTTATCCAGGAGAAGTTCCTCGCGTCGGGTGCCCGATCTATCTACATCGATGGCGGGGAAGATCCTTTTTTCGGCCAGTTTCCTGCTGAGATGCATCTCCATATTCCCCGTGCCCTTGAACTCCTCGTAGACCATGTCGTCCATGCGGCTTCCGGTATCCACCAAGCAAGTGGCGATGATCGTGAGGCTGGCACCGTCCTCGATGTTTCTGGCGGCGCCGAAGAATCGCTTGGGGGGATAGAGCGCCGCTGGATCCAGACCTCCAGAGAGCGACCTGCCGCTCGGCGGGACGACCAGGTTGTAAGCGCGCGACAGGCGGGTGATACTATCCATGAGGATGACCACATCCATCCCACACTCCACCAGTCGTTTTGCCCGCTGAAGCGCCATCTCCGCGACCTTGACGTGACTCTGCACCGGGTCGTCGAAAGTGGAGCTGAACACCTCCGCTTGCACCGATCTATCCATATCCGTGACCTCTTCGGGCCTTTCGCCGATTAGACACACCATCATGTGTACATCGTCGAGATTCGCGGTGATCCCGTTAGCGATTTGCTTGAGGATGGTGGTCTTTCCGGCTTTGGGAGGGGATACGATGAGTCCGCGCTGCCCCCGTCCGATGGGGGATATCAGGTCGATCAGGCGGGTGGCCAATATGTCGGACTGGGTCTCTAGGACGAACCTTTGCGTGGGGAAAATCGGGGTGAGCGAATCGAACTGAGGTCTCTGCTTGGCCGCCTCCGGATCCCGCCCATTGATCGCCTCGACCCGCAAGAGGCTGAAGTATTTCTCCGAGTCTTTGGGCGGCCTCACCTGTCCGACGACCATGTCGCCGGTTCGCAGCCCGAAGCGACGGATCTGGGATTGAGAGACGTAGACGTCCTCCGGGCCAGGGAGCAAGTGGTCGGAACGTAGAAATCCCAGGCCCTCCTGGACGATTTCCAGCGTGCCGCCTCCGAAGATATGGCCCATTCGTTCCGCTTGAGCGCGCAAGAGGCGGAAGACGAGGTCATCTTTCTTGAGACGGCTGTATCCGGAGACTTCCACCTCCTTGGCGAGCTCTCGAAGCTCGTCCAAGGTCTTGTTTCCCAATTCTGCGATGTTCATGACTCTCTCCTCTGTGCTACGCTGCATACTTGCATCCTGCAGGCGTGCTTCAGAAATTCCTTGGAAGGATCACTTCACGTGAGGCGACATGAGCTATGCGGTCTCTGACAAGCGAGAATCTCAGAGGCCTATCTCCAATCATTGCAAAGCTCACCCCAGGAGGGAAATCTGGGGGAATGTCATTAAATGTTTCCCTGTGTCAGCACGACAGCTAAGGAGCGAAAAAGCACACTCAATGGCGACGACTAAAGTCTTGCGCCTGCGGCGGGAGAGACTGCCGAGACAGCCTGGGGTTTCAGTCTGACGTTTGCCATTTTAATAGACTTCCCCAAAACAGTCAAGTCGGCGGCAACGGAGAGCCTTCGAATGGCTGATCATCCTCGGGGTCCGAACGGGAGAATGTCGACTTAATCCTCCCTTGGTGAGATGGTATAGCCGTGATGCGAGATGGTTCGCAGGAACCTCGGGCGACTTGGGTCTTCCTCGATTTTCTCTCGCAGATTCCGGATGTGAACTCTGACCAGAGCGGGATTTCCCTGCCGGAGAGGATATCCCCATACCTTGTGGAGCAACTCTCTGCTGGTGAAAATCTGCCCCGCGTTGGTCATCAGGAATTCCAACAAACTGAACTCCCTGGGGGTCAGGAGGCAAACTCGATCATCGACAGCGACTTCGAAGGTGTGTGGGTTGAGAGTCAGCGACCCGACCGTTAGGGTTGTAGCGGCACCTTGAGCCCTCATGGCTGCGCTTCGGCGCAGAACAGCCCTGACGCGCAATTCCAGCTCTTCCAGGTCGAAAGGTTTGGTCAGATAGTCATCCCCACCCGCTAGGAAGCCCTCGACTTTGTCCTCCAGCTCGGCGAGTGCCGTCAAAAAGATGATGGGGGCAGTCGCCGAAGCGGGGCTGTTCCTCAGACGTCGACAGACTTCGAATCCATCCATGCCGGGCATCATGACATCCAGCACGACGAGGTCGATCGGGTTCGTTTCAGCTAGCTCCAGGGCCTCGCTGCCGTCGTTGCTGACCAGCACTTCATGGCCATCCTGATGAAGGCAGGCGGCAATGGTCTGGGCGACAGCCCGGTCGTCGTCAACCACCAGGATGAGCGGCAAAGTGTCACCTCCTGGAGAGCCGATCCCCCACCAACATTATTCTCAGGAAAGGTGCGATGCCAACCGACAGGATGGCAAGTAAGGCGCCAGCTACGGACAGGGGTAAGGATAGATGGCCCACCTTGGGGCCCACGTCCCACCATAGGCCTGCCAAGGCGCCAATAGCGCCCCCCACCAGGCCAGCGAGGAAGGACTGCCGCTTGCTATCGGACATTACCACTGGCATCCATCGATAGCCCAAGTACAGGATCAAGGTGACGGCAACTACAAGGGCAAAGACATCGAGACAGAATAACATTCAGCGGACCATCCCAACAGGCTTGAAGTACAGCGGATCGATGAAAGTTAACCAGCTATATTATACCACATTCTGAGCGGATTTCAACTCATCGCTCAGGGTGCACGGGCGATGTATCCTGACAGCCACACAACATCCCGGATAAGGCTTGCACAGGCGAAGGATCCAAGGTAAGATATTCTCCATATGGAAGTGTCGAGGCACAGATAATAGATGGCAGCGAAACTGAGATCGCTGCTCCTGCTCCTTCTCATTCATTCTGGCGGGCACGGGATGCGCCTTGTTTGGCCTGTTGGGGGGTCATCCCGAGGAGATGGTGGGACAGCCGGCTCCCGAGCTGACTTTAAACAGCTTGAGCGGCGCCAGCGTGTCCCTGGCCGATTTCATGGGCCAGGGACATGCTGGTCAATATGTGGGCCATCTGGTGCGGCCCTTGCCGCAGCGAGCTTCCTCACATTCAGGACTTGCACGAGCGATACGGTCCCGACAGTTTGATCGTCCTGGCCATCAACGTGGGGGAGCCCGAGGAAAGAATCTGGCAGTACGTTACTGAAGAGGGCTACACTATGCGAGTCCTCGTGGATCCACAATCCCAGTCCATGAGAGCTTTTCACACGTCGGGCATCCCCACCACCGTCCTGATCGACGGGGAAGGGATCGTGCGTCAGGTCCAAGTGGGTTATGATCCTAGAGCCGTGGGAGGCTTGGATCAGCAGGTCCAAGCCCTTCTGGCGGAAGGGTAAGGAGGATTCTCCTGGAAACGCGTGACCAGCGCATAGCGGCGGCCCTGGCGCATGGACTCATCGCTGCCAACTGGATGGGCATGGCGGTAGCCGCCGTGGTCTGGCTAACCGAGCGAGAGCGCTCGGAGGAAGTGGGATTTCAAGCGCTGCAAGCCCTGGTCTTCCAGTTCCTAGGGCTCATCCTGACCCTCCTGGGGGTGGGCGGTTACATGGTCGCGTTGGGAGTGGCGATAGTGATAGGCTCTGCATCGGGCGACGAGGGAGACTTGCTCATCGGGCTGGTGTCGATCTTGGGCATCCCCGCGATGATGGCTGTTCCCTCCGCCTTTCTTGTCTATGGCATCTTCGCCGCCTACGCGTGCCTCCAGGGCAAATCCTTTGAGTACGTGCTCATAGGCCCAGTCCTGCGGCGATTTCTATCCAGAAAGGGAGCGATGCCGTGAGCACAGGAGATCCTCAGGTTCTCCCTGGACAAGACGAGCGCTTCATGGCCGCCATCTCTCACGCGCTGGTCATCGCAACTGGCGTGGGGATGGTGGGCGGCGCCGTCATCTGGATCCTGCAGAGGCAGAAGTCGAGCTATGTGGCCTTCCAGACCCTCCAGGCCGTGACCTTCCAGTTCGTTGGGGTGATGTTAATGTGGGCGGGCTACGCCTGCTGGGGGTGCCTCTATGGGGTCTCCATGGTGCCCCTCCTCACTAATCCGGAGGCCTACGGCGACTCGCCGCCGGCATTCTTCTGGATCAGCCTACTCCTAGTAGGAGTGCCTCTTGCCCTCATGGGAGTTTGGATGATCTACGGCGTTTACGGCGCTGTTCGTTGCCTGCAGGGGAAAAGCTTCCGCTACCTCTGGGTGGGCGGTCTGGTCGAACGCCACCTGGAGGGAAACTGAGAGCCGTGTGCGATGCTGCCGCTACAGAGTGGCTAGCATGGGAACATCTCTCACTCTTGAAACAACAGTATGAACGCCAGCACGGCGCCCGCTAAAAGGCCGAAGGTCAATACCGTCGGCAACCAGATGGGAAGACCCTTACTGCCCTTTACTTCAAGCTCCCGATATCCTTGTTCATAGCGCCACAACGCGATGACGCAGCTGATCCCACCGGCGAGGATGAAGATCGCTCCCAGGACACGGGCTGCCCATAGTTCTGAGCCGGGATCCAGCAGTCGCGCGATCCCGAGACCAGCGATTACCGCCGCAAGGCCGGTGCGCAGCCAGGCGCTAAAAGTGCGTTCATTCGCTAGTAGATTGCGCTGCCTGGCTAGATCAGTGCGCTCTTCTGCCAGCATCGCTTTGTGGCTATCGTTCTTTACCATGGCATTACCTTTCAGACCGCTACGATCGTTCCTCGAAGTTCGGCTTCTGCAGGTCGCTTTCCATAGGAGCGCGGCTTGTCGGGCATTCTGTATCTCTCCTCTCGCGGCTCCTATGCCTTAGACAGAGGGGAGCTCTCATCTGCCGCCCTCAGGGTGCTAAAAAGGGTCAGCCATTGACGGATGACCCGGGTGGGATTCCGTTTGGACTTCGGTTGCAAACGCCGGAATTTGGTTGGGCTCGGCATGGGAATATTAGCACGATAGCGGTGGATTTGAAACGCCCGAGTACACAGGTCGGTCACATCGATAGCGAAGTGATCAAGAGGATGGTAGCATTGGCGGTGAGCAAGCCCAGAACTACCCAACTCAAGACCTTTGGGCGGGCGCGTCTGAAGATGCTGATGCCCGCCCACGCTCCCAGAAACAACGCCGGCAGCGCGATGAGCGCTTCCACCATGAATGGTGAAGACACAGCGCCGGTCACTGCTAGGGAAATCACCCGATAGAATGCCAGGGTAGCGAAAAAGGCTGTGAAAACCGCTTTCATCGTCTTGCTATTCCAGAAGCCAACCGCTTCCAGCAAGGCGCCGTACACGATTATAGGTGGCCCGGGAATGGCCACGGCACCTCCCAACACTCCGGACAGGAAGCCTGCCAGCACGCCGACCTTCCACCCCGGTTCGAAGCCAGTGCCCTTCACCCAATGGTTGAGCGAGGAAAGCTGACGTACGGCGGCGATCAAAATCACTGCCACGAACAGGGTGATGGCGATAGCAATACGCAGTTGAGTTTCATTCAACCGGCTGAAAAGGTAGACCCCAAGGGGCAATCCGGGGACCAGACCCGCGGCTGGAATCGCCCAGTCCCTCCATTGGAAGTCCTCTCGCACGCTCCACCATACCCGGGCGGTGCTCACG
>SDBU01002682.1_pt1 | contig 23403 bp, 22 predicted proteins | sample 2277071 | NCBI WGS metagenome assembly SDBU01 (sample SAMN10397929, study PRJNA504765) | marine sediment metagenome | isolation source: marine sediment core GS08_GC12, 126 cmbsf | place: Arctic Ocean: Gakkel Ridge, Loki's castle | collected 2008 | reverse complement strand
GAGGCTTTAAAGGAAATTTCTTCCAGGAGTTTTTCCATAACCGTATAAAGACGTCTTGCTCCTATATCTTCTGTTTGCTCATTGACCAGATATGCCAGGTAGGTAATTTCTTTAATAGCGCTTTTGCTAAAGGTGAGATCTATCTTTTCTGTCTTCATCAAGGCTTGATACTGTTTTACCAGAGCATTTTTTGGTTCAGTAAGAATTCTTTGAAAATCATCTTGAGTTAACCTATCCAGTTCCACCCGGATGGGAAACCTGCCTTGGAGCTCAGGAATCAGATCTGAGGGGGAGCTGGTATGGAAAGCTCCGGCAGCGATAAAGAGAATGTGGTCTGTTTTGACGGCTCCATGGCGAGTAGCCACGGTGGTTCCCTCGATAATGGGTAGAAGGTCTCTCTGTACCCCTTCTCGGGAAACATCGGCTCTTTCAAATCCTCCTCCCCCCGCTATTTTGTCTATCTCATCAATGAAGATAATACCGGAGTTTTCCACTCTATGAATGGCTTCCTCAATGACCTTATCTTTATCTATTAGTTTTTGTGCTTCCTCTTCGGTGATGATACGGCGAGCCTCATTTAAAGGCATCTTTTTTTCTCGTGAATGCCTGGGGAGCATATCACCCAATAAGTCCTGGAAACCCATTCCCATTTGCTCCACTCCCGATGCAGTAAATATCTCAATCATGGGGGAAAGTCTCTCTTGAGTCTTTATTCCAACCAATCTGTCTTCTAGCTCCTTGTTTTTGAGCTTTCGCTTCATTATCTCCCGGCTGCGCTCAGTTTTCTTCAATCTTTCGTTCTCCAAACTCCTCTTTTCTCCAGGCAAAGAAGGAGTTCTGGGAGGAAGGGGCAGAAGAATATCCAGTAGCCGCTCCTCCGCCAGTTTCTTAGCTTTCTTTCTTACCTTCGTTATCATTTCCATGCGCACTGTGTGTACAGCTATGTTGGTGAGATCTCTTACCATGGATTCAACATCCCGTCCCACATAACCCACCTCGGTGTACTTACTTGCCTCTATCTTTAGGAAAGGTGCCTGGGCAAGTTGGGCTAATCTCTTGGCAATCTCTGTCTTTCCTATCCCGGTAGAGCCTATCATGATAATATTTTTTGGTGCTACTTCATCCCGTAGTCGGGGAGGAAGTAGCTGTCGCCGCCATCGGTTTCTTAAAGCAATAGCCACAGCACGTTTGGCCTCTCCTTGCCCGATGATATGTTTATCTAGTTCTTTTACGATGGTAGGGGGGGTCAGTCTTTTCTCCCTCATCTTTTCTCCTCAATTTAAATTTTTGGTATTTTGAAGCTATAGTTCCTTAATTGTAATCTGCTCGTTGGTATAAACACAGATGCCAGCGGTGATGTGCATGGCTACATCTACAATTTTTCTAGGACTAAAGCTAGTGTGTTCAGCCAGAGCTTGAGCAGCAGCCTGGGCATAACCGCCACCTGAGCCTATGGCAATTACCTCGTGGTCAGGTTCGACAACATCCCCACTACCCGAGATCATTAAAGTTTTTTTCTGGTCGGCCACGATCATTAGTGCCTCAAGCCTGCGCAGTATCTTATCCTGTCTCCAGTCTTTGGCCAGTTCCAGAGCAGCCCGGGAAAGGTTCCCCCGATACTGTTCGATCTTCTTTTCAAATTTTTCAAAGAGAGTGAGAGCATCAGCCACTCCTCCGGCGAAACCAGCCAGAATTTTACCTTTATAAAGGCTCCTTATCTTGTTGGCCCGGTGCTTCATAATGATGTTCTGGAAAGTGATTTGTCCATCGCCCCCTATGGCTACTCCCTCTTTACTTCTTACTGCTAAGATGGTGGTGGAATGAATCATCTTATCTCCTCTTCAGGCCCTAGGATGAGCCTTTTGATAGACTTCCTTTAATTTCTTTGGGTAAACATGGGTATAAACCTGCGTGGTGGAGATTCTTTCGTGGCCCAAAAGTTCCTGAACGGAACGAAGATCCGCCCCCCGATTGATAAGATGAGTAGCGAAGGAATGCCGCAGGGTATGGGGACTGGCTGATTTATAGATTCCAGCTAGCTCTAGGTACTTGTTTAATCTTTTGCGGACAGCTCTATCAGATAGTCTCGTTCCGTACTTATTGATAAATAGAGCTTTTGCTCCTGGTTGGATTTTTCCTTTTCTTTCTTCCAGATAATGAATAAGGGCATCCAAAGCGTATTTACCCAGGGGAACAATTCTTTCCTTGTTGCCTTTTCCTTTAATTTTGACTATCTCTTCTCGAAGATCTACATTTTCCAGATTTAGATCTACCAACTCCGCCACCCTCATCCCCGTCCCATATAAAAGTTCCAGGGATGCCCTGTCCCTTAAGCTAAAGAAATTTTTCCTCCCAGCCGATTCTAAAAGGCGTCTCACCTCATCCTCCTCCAGAAAGGAAGGAATTTTCCTTTCTAGTTTGGGACCTCGAAGACTCATCAAGGGAAAATTTGTTATCTTTTCTTTAAGATAGAGATAATGAAAAAAACTCCTCAGGCTGGCTACACGGCGAGCTAGAGTAGACCTAAAGAGTCCTTTTTTCTGAAGAGCGGCCAGATATCTTCGCACTAGAGGATGATTCACATCAGTCACATCTTTTTTGCAGGAGGAAAGAAATTGTAAAAAATCTTTTGTATCACTGAGGTAGCTTTTAACGGTAAGAAAAGAGAGATTCTTTTCCTCCCTGAGGTAGATCCCGAATTTTTCAGCCCACTCTAGTTTCATTTGATCCTTTTTTTGATGATTTTATAAGTAATTTTCCCTATTCTTTTCTTTATTACTATCTCGTCTTTAAGGGTTTTTTTGCAAGCGGGGCACTTAAAACCGTCCCTGAATCGGACAAGGTAGGGACCGTTGCAATGGGGGCAGCTCTTATCTATCGGCTTCCCAGGAGAGCCGAACCTACACTCAGGAAATTTGGAGCAGCCGTAAAAAACTTTTCCCTTATGGGATGTTCTCTCGATAATTTCCCCCTTGCATCCAGCGGAAGGGCACCTCACCCCTATTTTTTTTATCACTGGCATGGTATTTTTGCAATCCGGGTAGTTTGAGCAGGCCAGGAACTCCCCCCAGCGGCCAAATTTAAGAGTTATTCTTCCACCACACATCTTGCACCTTGTCTCGGGAATCTTCAGACCTTCCTTTTTAACATCCCTCATAGCGGATTCAGCAGCTGTCAGTTCCTTCTCGAAATGTTTGTAGAACTCTTCTACCAGGCGGTTCCACTTCTTTTTCCCTGTTTCTACTGTGTCTAGACCTTCTTCCATGCGGGCGGTAAATTCTACATCCAGGATGGTAGAGAAATTCTCCACCAGGAGTTCGGTAACCACTCTGGCCAGGGGGGTTGGAATAAGCACACCCCTGTCCCAATTGACATATCTTCTCTGGCGAATAGTGGAAATAGTAGGGACGTAGGTACTGGGTCTTCCTATGCCTTTCTCTTCCAGGGTCTTCACCAGGGAGGCTTCGGTATAGCGAGAGGGGGGTTGGGTGAACTCTTGTCTTGAGGTGATCTCTTCCAACTTTAACTTAGCTCCTTTTTTGAGGGGAGGAAGGAGACTCTTCTTTTCTGCTTTTTCCTTATAAACTTTCAGGAAGCCGGGAAACTTAACCTGGGTTGCCTGTGCCTTGAAAATATATTCTCCTCCCTGGATATCCAGCGTTGATGTTTTTATTAGAGCTTTCTCCATTTGGGAAGCCAGGAATCTTTTCCAGATAAGAGCATAGAGTTTCAAATGATCCTTTGATAGATAGTTCTTAACAGATGCGGGGGTCCTGAAGACCTTCGTAGGTCTTATGGCTTCGTGAGCATCCTGGCTCGATTTTCTGTTTTTGTATATAGGTATCCTTTGAGGAATAAATTCTTTGGAAAACTTATCTTTAAGGAAATTCCTCGCCTCTAACTGCGCTTCTTTGGCTATCCTCATGCTATCTGTCCTCATGTAGGTAATCAGGCCCACTCTTTCCTTTCCACCAATGTCCTGACCTTCATAGAGGTCTTGAGCCAGCTTCATAGTTTTAGCGCTAGAAAATCCCAATTGATATCCTGCTAGCTGCTGTAAGGTGCTGGTAGTGAAGGGAGGTGAAGGTGATCTTGTTTTCTCTTTTTCCTCCCATCCAGCAACCTGGAAGACCGCTTTTCCTATTTTCTCTGCATGTTCCTCTGCTTCTTCTTCCCTGGATATCTTTACCTTTTTACCCTCTAGCGAATATAGCTTTGCCGCTAGGGATCTAGCTTTGCCAGATGGGCTGAATTTTGCTGAAATTGTCCAGTATTCCGTGGAGGTGAATTTCTCAATTTCTTCTTCCCTCTCGCAAATAAGTCTTACCGCTACCGATTGAACTCTTCCTGCGGAAAGCCCTCTTCTTACCTTCTTCCAGAGAAGCGGGGATATTTTGTATCCTACCAGTCTATCCAGCACTCTTCTTCCCTGCTGGGCATTTACTTTGTCCATGTCAATATTAGCGGGATTCTTAACCGCCTTCTTTAGAGCCTCTCCGGTGACCTGATTAAAAACTATTCTTACCTTTTTGGGGTGGCTCAGCTCCTGGGAGAGATGCCAGGAAATAGCCTCACCTTCTCGGTCCAGATCGGTAGCCAGGTAAATTTCATCCATCTTTTTACTCAAAGCTTTGAGCTTTTTTAACACCTTTCCTTTACCCGGGATAATCTGGTAGGTGGGCTCAAAACTATTCTCTATGTCTACCCCCAGTTTCTTTTTGGGTAGATCCTTGATATGTCCATAGCAGGATTCCACCCTAAATGATGGTCCCAGAATCTTTTCAATAGTCTTGGCTTTGGCTCCAGACTCCACGATAACTAGATTTTTAGCCACTTCAGGTTTCCTCTTCTTACTAGAACTTTCTTCCATGTACGCTATTGCTCATCTTGATAACATAAACCTCCTGGATTCAGGCTATTTATGAAAGCAGTAATTTTTGCGCGGTTTCTGGCTCAGTGATGAGAACCGAGCACAACCCTGCCCCCAGAGCAGCTTTTATGGCAGGGTATCGACGCTCGTCTCCTCCTACCACGAGCACAACCTGACCTCGTTGTGCTATTTTTATCAGATCGCTATATTGCAGTCCTACAGGTCTATATCTGGTCAGCACCTCCTGACCATGCTCGTTAATGAGAATTCCCCCAATAGCACCGATGGCACCATTCCTGACGGCTAGATTTATTACTTTCTGGTCAACTATCTTATCTTGTACAAGGTCAACTTCTTTGGAGTAGGTCCCATTCTTGGGAATTGGCCCGATGCTTGTGAGTACAATTCTGGTTTTCAACAGTTCTTGGTGCTGAGCTGGACTGAGGGGATCTGCTCCGGTAGTAAAAAATTCATACTCACTCAGTGAAGACTTACCTCCATAGGCCCTGGCTATGCGCTCAGCAATAGTGTTGGCACTGTATTCGCTACGGACAACCCCGGGTATACCAACCATTGCTTTTACGGTGAGTCTACAGATAGGCAAGGGCTTCATTTCCTCAATAGCCCTGGCAAGAATATTCATAGTTCGGCCCAGGTTGGCAGCTATCCAAATCTCCTCCTCTCTTTCCTGTCTGAGGATAATATCTATGTAACGAGCAGCCACCCCGCAGAGTTCGAATGTGATCTCTTGCCATGCCTTTTTGTGCCGAGACCAATCCTTATCACTGCGGCCCCACCCTTGCTCTTTAGAAGGAATATTCATCAGATATTCAAGAGCTTCATTCCCCATGTCCTCAGGAATTATCAGTGTCTCTTTAAGTTTAAATCGATTACGGACTTGCTCAGCCAGAGTTTGTTTGGGAGGGAAGGAAGTTGATTCTACCCAGGCATTAGATGACTGTACATCTGAGAGTAGGATGACTGAAATCCCTGGCAACTGGCATGTTCGCCGCAGAAGACTTATGTCCGAGTCATGGGGATGGGCAGTTAAAGGATCATGCAAGAAGATTACTACCTGGCAACGCCTGCTTAGAATTTCGTGTGCTATCTGGACGTCTCCTCCCTCGGGCCCAGAGTTTGCAAGCACTACCCTACCCGCAAGATCAGGAAATTCATAAAGCCAGCCTTTGATAAGCGCACCGGTAGTCCCGGTTGCGATAATCCTCTTGAATTTATTTAAAAATTCAGCATGTCTTTCCACGAACTTTTGCATTTCTTTCTTTTTTACATCATGGGCGATGAGTGCGATAGTAGAGTGTTCAGGGCCAAGTTTATGATAGCTACCGGCCTCACCCTCATGGCCCTTTAACCAATCGAGCTCTTTCGGAGGCTTATAGTCTGGGGATTGGTATTTTAGCCAATAATCTGCAGTAGCTACTGTGGTGAGCAGGGCCACTTGTTTGTGAATGCAGACCCGGGTAAGAGCACGTGTCTCAGGTGACTCACTTCTTATCTCCTCAGGGTCGTAGAGAAAAATCACTACTCCGCACTGGCCTGTAACCACGCGATACGCCACTTCAAGGATTCCCCCGTGAGCTCCAGGTGGAAGGCCAACAATGTGTTTCCCCTCTTCGAAATATCCGGTTTTTATGATGGTTTCGTGTGTACCCTCTGGTGCTATGAGAGTGTATCTTTTGCGGAGAATAGATGCATTATCTCTGATGAATCGCACGAAGGCTCCTTCTGGACGGCTGCGGGTAATTTTAGGGGCTATAATGGCAATCTGAGGGCCCAAGGTATGTGTTGTACCTCTAGATCTCATCGTTTATCCTCCAACAAGGTTAATGTTCTATCCAAGGATGATCCTGCAGTTTGCAAATCTCACCGGTGAAGGTGAATTCCTGAATGGCCTCGTATTTACATTACCTTTTCTGAAAATGCTCAATAAGATTTTTTGCCTTCTGGGAATCTTTCTCCCTAACCATCACTCTTATTCCCTTTTCGAAAGTGGCAGGAGGAAACATTGATCCCGCATACTCATCCCATAGTTCAGAGAAGATGTCGTCAGTTCTTAAAATTGATTTTATCATTTCTGCCTCAACGTAAGATCCGGCTGAGTATATTTGAATCATGTCTTTGTCCTCATGCTGGTTCTTGCTCCGGACAGAGCGTGTTTTTGTGATACTCTATACTTCCTTCACGAATTGTTGGCCAGCCAGCTGTCTTACCAGACCTTTTATCTCCAGTCTCATCAAAACCTCAGCCACCCTGGAGGCAGGAAGGCTGCTTTTTTGAACCAAAAGGTCTATGTGCGAAGGCTGTCCACCTAAAAAGTCCAGGATTTTTTCTTCTTCAAAGGAAAGGGATAGTTTTCTTTTGGCACTTTCCTCTCGCTTTTTCATCTCTCCCGGGAGGGAGAGATCCAGCTCTTCCAGTATATCCTGAGCATCCTCTACTAGTTTAGCTCCTTGCTTGATCAGTCGGTTGGTCCCCTGACTGTAGGGACTGTTGATATTCCCGGGAACGGCAAAAACTTCTCTTCCTTCTTCCAGGGCAAAATCAGCGGTAATCAAAGCCCCGCTTCGAAGGGGAGCTTCCACTACCACCACGCCTTTACTCAGTCCACTGATTATCCGGTTGCGCCGGGGGAAATTACCACCCTCCGGTGGCGTTCCTAAAGGAAACTCGGAGATAACCGCTCCACTTTCCATGATCTCGGCCATAAGTTCCCTGTTTTCCGGGGGATAGACCACATCCACTCCACATCCCAGAACAGCAATGGTTCTTCCTCCTGCTTCCAGAGCCCCGAGGTGAGCTGCCGTATCAACTCCTCTCGCCATTCCACTAACTATGGTAAGTCCCTCTTTAGCCAGATCTCGAGCTAGTTTTCTCACCATCATTTTTCCATAGGTGGTGGCTCTTCGGGTTCCCACCATGGCCACGGCATCCCTGTCTCTCTCCTCAAGGTTTCCTCTTATGTAAAGAAGAGAGGGGGGATTGAAAGTAGGGAGAAGATTTTGAGGATATTTATCATCCTGAAAGCTCATGAGGTGTATACTCAGCCTATCTATAGTTTTCAAATCCTCCTTTATCTCTATTCTTTCCCTCTTCTGGATGATAGAGTTCACCACTTTTTCTCCCATTTCGGGAACTCTCAAAAGACTTTTGGAAGAGGCATAGAGAACCTTTTTGGGGGAGCCGAAGTATTCCACAAGCTGGCGGCATCTTTTGGGACCGAGATGGGGAATCTTGCTTAAGATGATCCATTCTCTATAAGAGCTCATGCCCTTCCCTCCTTCTCAAACTCCATCCTTTAGGTCCCTCATCAGGATTCCGGTGAGAAGCTTAGGATAGAAATAGCTAGTTTTGGGGGGCATTGTTCTTCCCGAGAGGCAGACTTCCTTAAGTTTCTTTAATGATAAGGGCTTGAGCAGGAGGGTCATTTGATAGGTGCCTTTCTCAACCAGATTGACGGCCTGTCCAGCATCCTTTACAAAATCAATCTCTTCTCCCTTCCTCAAGGTTTTGTTTTTTAGGATTTCCTTTAGCACTCTGTCCAGGACAGCTGAGTCTACTTCCAGTAAGGACGGTTTTCTTTTCAAAGTTAGTATATAGTATTTATCATCGCCCAGGTACATGCCAAAGCGAGGAGGACCCTCAGCTATTCCTATCATCTGCATGATTTCCTTTTCCGCTGTTTTATCTTCTTTCTTCCTTTCCAGAATCTGAACCCGGAAGAAATCCTTTATCCTTGATTTTATCCTGGCCAGCTCCTCGAAACTGAGGTTTCGCAGTACCCTGTGGACAGGTAGAACGGTAACCGCATCACTTTCCATATTGAGGAAGTACATAAGGACAAAGTCCTCCCCCCGAGGGGATGATGATCTTTCTCTTTCCTCATTCCGGAAGGCAAGAGCAGTCTTGTAGCGGTGGTGGCCATCGGCAATGAAGATTTTTTTATCCTTCATCATCTGGCATATTCTTATGATTTTATCCTCGTCCCTTATTCTTCCCAGTCTATGTCCTACCCCATCTCTGTCTTTGAGGTTAGCTAAAGTCTCACTCACTTTAAGACACTCATCAAGGGAGAAAGAGGGATCCGAATATAAGCTGAAGATAGGACTTAGATTAGCCTGGCACCTCTTAAGGAGCATCAGGCGATCCTCCTCAGGCCCGGGGAAAGTTTCCTCGTGGGGGAAGACTACCCCTGACCCCAGATCTTCTAACCTCATCAGAGCCATAAAGCCTCTTCTTTTCTTTCTCTTTTCCCGGAGAGTATACTCCTGGTCATAAACATATATAGCCGGATCCTTCTCTTCTTTTAAAATTCCTACTTTGAGCCACTCTCGGAAGAATCTGGCTGCCCGGCTGTACTTGTTCTTCTCATAGCTGTCGTACGGGAAATCTTTACCCAGGATGATGCGAATGATATTATAGGGGTCTAGAGTATAATAAAAATCCTGCTCTTCTGGAGAAATAACATCATATGGAGGAGTAGTTACTTTGGTAAGATTATCTATTTTATCAGAATTATAGATGACTGCTGGAAAAGGACGTATCTCAAGCATTTATTCTCCCAACCTTCCCCTCCCTTCGGGGAACGGCGATTTTCCCTGTTCGGATAAGTTTTTTAATACCAAAGGGTTTAAGGAGAGTAAGAATACCTCTAATCTTTTGCTCTGAACCGGTAGCCTCTATGATGAAGGCATCAGGATTGACGTCCACTATTTTGGTCCGGAAGATATCCACTATGCGCATAATCTCAGCCCGGTCGCCTCCTCTAGCTGTTACTTTCACCAGCACTAACTCCCGCTCTATCCTGTCCTCACCGGTGAGATCCACCACCTTGATAACATCAATGAGTTTTCGCAGTTGCTTGATGACCTGTTCAATAATCTGATCATCTCCGGGGACCACCATGGTTATGGAGGAAACAGTAGGATCCTCGGTTTCCCCTACTGCCAGACTATCAATGTTGAATCCCCGGGCACTAAAGAGAGAAGCAATTCTTGCCAGAATTCCAAACCTGTTTTCTACCATCACAGAGATTGTATGTCTCATTGTTTCTCTCTTGACTTAATCCAGCTCATCATTCCTCTTAATTCTCTACCCACTTTCTCTATCAAATGCTGGGCATCTTTTTTAGCCAGGGCGTTGAAGACAGGTCTGGAGGCCGAGTTCTCCAGGATCCACTCTCGGGCGAACTCTCCCGACTGAATCTCACAGAGAATCTTTTTCATCTCACTTTTTGTCTCTTCAGTGATAATACGCGGCCCCCGGGTAAGATCTCCATATTCAGCGGTGTTACTTATGGCTGATCTCATCCCTGCCAGTCCACTTTCATACAAAAGATCTACAATGAGCTTGAGCTCATGCAAACATTCAAAATAGGCCATCTGTGGTTGATAGCCAGCCTCTACTAAAGTTTCAAAAGATGCCTTAATGAGAGAGGTAGCTCCTCCACAGAGGACAACCTGCTCCCCAAATAGGTCGGTCTCCGTCTCTTCCCGAAAGGTGGTCTCGATGACTCCGGCTCTTGTTCCTCCGATGCCTTTGGCATAAGCTAGACCTAATTCTTTAGCCGTGCCAGTAGCGTCCTGGTAGACAGCCAGAAGGCAGGGAATTCCCTTTCCCTCTAAATACATTCTCCTGAGAAGGGGACCCGGACCTTTAGGAGCCACCATAAAGACATCTATCCCGGCCGGAGGAATGATCTGGTTGAAATGGATATTAAATCCATGGGAAAAAGCAAGAGCCATACCTTTTTCAAGACACATCGAGATGTCTTCCTGGTAGAGTTTAGCTTGAAACTCATCGGGTACCAGAATTTGAATAACATCTGCGTATCTTGCCACTTCCTTTGGGCTTTTTACCTCAAACCCATCTTCTTTGGCTTTTTTCCAATTGGGGCATTCTTCCAGCTCTCCCACTATGATCTTAACCCCACTGTCGCGAAGATTTTGTGCTTGTGCATGACCTTGGTTTCCATATCCTATGATAGCGACGGTTTTTTTCTTCAAAATTTCCAGGTTTGCATCCTTCTCATAGTAGATTTTTAGCATTCAAATCCTCCTTAGTTTTCGTTGTCTCTTCCTTTAATAGATGGGAATTCCTTCTTTCCGGGTGTATTGCTGAAATTTCTCTATGAGTTTCTTGGTAATGGGCCCGGTCTTTCCCTCACCGATAATTTTTCCATCTACCTTGGTCACCGGGATTATTTCAGCCGCCGTGCCGGTAAGGAAACACTCATGGCAAGAATAAAGGCCAAAGGGGGTGAAGGTCTCTTCTTTGACAGGTATCCCCTCTTTTTCGGCCAGTTCTATGACTACATCTCGAGTAATTCCTTTCAAAATCCCTATCCAGGTAGGCGGGGTGAGGAGCTCTCCATCTTTGACCACAAAGATATTATCAGCCGCTCCTTCGGCTACATACCCATCCTGGCTTAGCATAATAGCTTCCCCCATCCCCTGGAGGTTTGCCTCCATTTTTGCCAGGATGTTGTTAAGATAGTTCAAAGATTTGATTCTGGCATTGAGGGCAGAAGGGGCGTTCCTGCGGGTGGAGGCAACTATAACCTCCAGTCCTTTCTCATAGAAATCTTTAGGATATACACTAATTTTATGGGCAATAATAATAAGGCTAGAATGAGAACACTTTCGGGGATCCAGCCCCAGATCTCCTTTCCCTCGGGAGACAAGCAGGCGAAGGTAAGCATCCTTAAGTTTGTTGTACCTTAAAGTTTCCAGAATTTTCTCTCTAAGCTCATTCTTAGACAGAGGAATGGTTAGATTGATGGCTCGGGCAGAATCCCAGAGTCTAGTAAGGTGCTCTTCCAGTTTAAATACTCTGCCCCCATAGGCTCTGATTCCCTCGAAAATTCCATCTCCATAGAGAAATCCATGATCGAAAACGGAAATTTTTGCCTCTTCCTCTGGAAGGAATTTTCCATCAATATAGATCCATCTTTTCATCCTTTCCCTCCCTTATGCTATTTTTCTTCCCTGAACCTCTTACCCTCCCCGGCTCTGGTCTAATTAATACTCCCCTGCTGGCTCTGCTGGTTTGCTTTTGAGCTGTGGAAAAAGAATCACCTGACGAATAGAAACAGAGTCGGTAAAAAGCATAACCAATCTGTCTATCCCTATTCCCAAGCCCCCGGTGGGAGGCATCCCATATTCCAGAGCTTCCAGAAAATCCTCATCCACTGATCCCTTCCCAGCTTTCATTTCAGTGAATCTAGCTCTTTGCTCAACCGGGTCGTTTAACTCTGAATAAGCGTTTCCTATTTCCTGTCCTCCTACAAATACTTCAAAGCGTTCAATCAAGGAAGGATCCTCTTTTTTCCTTTTGGCTAAAGGAGATGTCTCCACAGGATAATCTATGATGAAGGTGGGTTGAATTAACTTGCCTGTCACCCGATGGTCTAAGAGATGCTCCAGTATCTGGGCAAATGTTAGTTCCTTCACATTCAGGCCTGCCTCAGAAGCTATCTTTCTGAGCTTGGCCTCATTTTTGAGATCGATCTCAAGACCTCCTATCTCTCTCAAGGCCTGAACGAAAGTCATCTTTTTCCAGGGTGAGGAAAGATCTATCTCCTCTCCCTGGTAGCTTATCTTGAAAGTTCCTTTAATTTGTTTGGCTACCTGCTGGAAGAGCTCCTCGGTGAGCTTCATCATCTCCTCATACCCATCGTAGGCCGAGTAAACCTCTAACATAGTAAACTCCGGGTTATGAAACCGATCCATTCCCTCATTTCTGAAGTTTCTGTTAAGCTCGTAGACTTTCTCTATTCCTCCCACTATTAGTTTCTTGAGGTAAAGCTCCGGGGCGATACGAAGGTAAAGATCTTCATTCAAAGCCCAATGGTGGGTGCGGAATGGTCTGGCTGTAGCCCCTCCGGGGAGAGGTTGCATCATAGGTGTCTCTACTTCCAGAAATCCTCTCTCATTCAAGAAATTCCTTACGCTGTTAATTATGGCCCCTCTTTGAAGAAAAATCTCTTTTACCCCGGGATTGGAAAGAAGATCAAGATAGCGTTTTCGATAGCGAAGTTCTATATCCTGGAGTCCATGCCACTTTTCCGGAAGGGGCCTAAGGGACTTGGCCAGGAGAAGGAAATCGAAGGTTTCAATAGTTACCTCGCCGCTCCTCGTCTTGAACACTCTTCCCCTCACCCCTATAATGTCACCGATGTCCAGCTTTTCAAATAAAGCATACTTTTTCTTAAGTTTATCCTCCCGGGCATAGATCTGGAGTTTTCCTGTTGTGTCCTTTAGGTCAGCAAAGCTCGTTTTCCCATGGCCCCGTAAGGCGAGAATTCTACCGGCCAAGGAAACCTCCGTTTCTGTTCTCTCACCCGCTTTTAGATCCTCGCAGCTATTTCTTACCCACTGGATAGAATGTTGGGGTCTAAATCTTGCTGAATAGGGACTACCTTCTTTTTCAATCCATAAGCGAAGTTTAGCTTTTCTTTCCTCTACCAATATATCTTTCCGGGATTCCATAGTTCCGCCTCAAGATATTCAAGGAGAACCCTCCCTTTGAATATCTTGTATTTTAAGTAAAGATTCTTTGTTTTTCAATCGTGGGAATTTTTCAAATCCCTATAATTCGAGTCATTCTATATAAATCTGATGGCTTGTCAAAAACAAAAAGTTTCTGCTAATTAAAAATCGGAATTATACCCTTGACAATCCCAAATAATGTGCTATACTATATATAGACGTTATCAAGGAGGTTGTCAAGTGAATCTACTAAAAGCCGGGAAAATGACCGAGAAAAAAGCAAGAAAATATCTGGAGAAAGTCCTTTGGCCGAATGGCCCCGTGTGTCCCCATTGCGGAAATGGTGAAAAAGCCTATAGGTTGAATGGCCCTACACACAGACCGGGACTTTACAAGTGTGCCACTTGCCGGAGACAGTTCACCGTCACAATCGGAACGGTTATGGAAGATACACACCTACCGTTGCGTACATGGCTTATGGCCTTTTCCCTGATGTGCTCAGCCAAGAAGGGTATATCAGCCCTTCAATTGCAGAGGGATCTCAATATCGGCTCGTACAAAACCGCTTGGAGAATGCTGAGACAGGTCAGGAAAGCCATGAGCAACATCGAGCACGGCAAGATCTTTGAGGCCATTGTGGAGATAGACGAGACCTATATTGGCGGTAAACCGAGAAAGTCTAATCGAAAAGACGACAGGGACAAGCACAACCCAAGGGGAAGGGGAACGAAGAAGAATCCAGTGGTAGGAATAGTTGACCGAGAAAAGAAGAAGGTCTATGCGAAAGTATCATTACCTAATAAAGAAGGAAAGAAGCTATCAGGCAACCAACTGCTGGCAATACTGAATGAGGTCTGCAAAAACAAAGCCACTGTGATAACCGACGAGTTCACAGGGTACAGTATCTTAAGAAAGACCAAGTATGTTCACCTAGTGGTTGACCATACCAAGGGATTCGTGGATGATTTCATTCATACAAACAACGTAGAGAGCTTCTGGGCGATCCTCAAGCGTGGAATCTACGGAATCTATCACCATGTCTCTATAAAGTATCTTCAGACCTATGTAAACGAGTTCTGCTTTAGGTTTAACAACCGGGATAATGGAGATATGTTTGACCTGATGCTGAGCCAGGCGGTGGTGGCATGAAGAACACACTGTATAGTGGCGATAACCTAAATATTCTTGGCAATAGGAATTGGAGATTGGATTTGAGAACTTTTTCTACTTCTGGCAGTCTGGAGAGAAAAATATGTGGAATCTATTGTTTAGGAAGGACAGATGACCAAAAGACAGCCATAAAGATACCAACACAGACTACCAATAAAACATTGTTCCACCCTGCAGTGAGAGTCTTTTGGGAATCTTCTACTAAAACGTATAAAACCTGTTGTATCCGTATTTCTATTTTACTGGGAAAGGCAATTAATACTAGAATAAAGATTCCGGCTAAGACTTCAGCAACCAATTGAATATGCCATGGTGATCGTGTCATAGCGGTTTTGTCCCTCTATTTTTGCTTTTCTTCTACTATCATCTCAGTGGGCTGCTTCAAGGATGGCAGGCCAACGGAGGCTGAAAGTTCTTCTCCGATTTTCTTCAATTGTTTTTTTGACCTGTAAACGGTATACGTAGAAAATCCAATAAAAAAAACAAATCCTGAGAATAAGTACCAAGCCCCTAAAAGAACAAGAATTGTTGCAAGAAAGACCAAAATACCATCTAGGCTTATCCAAAAAGGAAGGTAAAGATACTTCAGTAAGACCTCCTTTTGCTTAATCTCTGCTAAGTATACAAGATGCTTATAAGGTATACTTGGGAACTCAGCTTCTATCGTAGTTTTTGTTTCTACCCTAGTGGCTCTTACTCTCGTTTTATTTTTATCTGTGTTTTGCACAGCTCATTCCTTTTTTAAATTACTGAGTATTTGACGTAATAACGTAACTATTTCAACTTGTCGCCTATCCACCGCAATACAAAGTGGAGATGTATATTTATCGCTTCCACTTTCTTTTGAAGGGTGCTCATAATATAGAATTTTCCCTTCTTTATCCAGCGATATTTGAAACACCAAGCTGAAAACACCCGGTTGACAAAGAAGACGGAGTGACTGTGATTGAGTTACTGATGCTTCTTTTAGGATTTCTGGAATTTCTAAGGGCGGGGTGAAAGACCAGTGGAGATATGGACCTCCTGGGACGGATGACATTCCAAATCTCTCTATTTTGCCCCCAGGAAACTTCTCACTCCCTATATTTGTGATTTTGTAAGTTAATTTAAATGACGAGTTTATAAATATTTCGTCAGGATAAAGATAGTTATTTAGTTCAGTGACTTTATCCTCAACATTTGTTTTAATTGACAGATGGTAAGTACGCACTAGAAATTCCTTTTATTAAATTCCCCAGATGCTATTATGGAAGGGGTTTGTCTTTCTGCTGTTTTTATCATATTGTTAATATTTTGTTAAGAGTTCCACACTTTTCTACTATACATTAAGTAGCTATTTATAGCAAGTGGGTTATCCTGTAGACCGTTAATAAAACAGAAGTGAGAATTTCTATGCTTGCAAATAATAGGAACCTATTGAATGATAAAAACACATAACAAACACATAGAGGAATTTAGAAAACACATTGAGCGGAGCTATAGGGCTTGTAGGTTCTCAGAGTACGCTAGCTTCGATGAGATATTATGTTATGAGATACACTCAGAGCCAGTCAATCCCCGTATGCGTATCAAGACACGTACTGATGGATTTGAAACCGGTTTGACATTTAAGGAGCTTGCTAAGAAATGGGGAATAAGTGTGAGCTTTCTCGGTGAACTGATAGCAGATCATTGCAGCAAACTTGAGAACTAATTCAGTCTTTTGCAGTGGTCGCATAGAGGGTAGCCTCCGGTGCCAGATACTCTATTGCGGGATTCGATATTGTTTCCTTCAGTGCACATGTTGTTATTGTGGTGGACTGTTGTGCCAGGTAATTTAGAGTGGAATGGCTTGACTTTCATTGTGTATCACCTCCTCAAAAACTATTTGCTTTTATTATAGCACATTATTTGGGATTGTCAAGGGTATAATTCCGTTAAAAATTAAAGGTGGACTATTTTTTGGTGCTTTAAAGTTTAAAAGTGACTCAATGGGCAAAGATACATAAGATTGTATCCTCGGGAGAGAAATGTACAAAGAGTTATCTCCTCTCTGGGGATGAGGAGGGTTTTTAACTATCTATTTTACAGGATAAGGAAATTCTTCTTGATATCGATAGTAGTTACCATGGCCGGGAAAGATTAATACAGATTTACCTCGTCTCTTTAGTTCCTTATCCAAAAGGAAAATAACATCCGTAAGAGAGCTCGTTTCTTCTTTGAAGACCCGGCTATTGGTGTTCGTACTTGTCATGAAGTATCGGGGTAAACTCATATAATCCTTTTCTTCAGTAGAAAGACTGGCGATATTTATCAAATAATCAAAGGAAAAGAATAGTCCGTGCTCTCTATTAAGAAAAAAGACTTGTCCAGGAATGTGACCTCCATGACTTTTCAACACTTGAAATTCCAAATTACCAACCGGGAAGGTGTCTATCACATTAAAAGTTTCGACCTTGTCAATGACTGATGTTGAGAAAAAACTAACTTTCTCTGGATACTTACATTTTGTGAATCTATTCACCAGCACAGTAAAATGCTTATTCAATTTTGAAAGTTTCGTATGGGTACCGTATGCCCTATTCTCATTACCTGTTATCCCTTTACAATCTGTATGCATAAACACCTGCGTACCAAATTCCTCGGCGAAATATCCAGCACTGCCTATATGATCTGCATCGGGATGCGATACGAATATTCGTCTAACATGACTTGGATCCATCTTCTTCCTTTTAAGTAGATTTTTAATATCCTCATAGTATAACCCGTATCCAGCATCAAACATGGTTATCTCACCATCGCGAAGAAAAATGAATATATTTCCTCCTGTTGGAAGGCGAAAAGTGAAAAGCTGAATATTATCCTCGAATTGCAAAGGAGGTAACTCTTTAACATGGAAATTCTTCCCAACTTTAGCTATAGATGTAGAGGCAAAAGTTAATATATCTTCAAAGACATTCCCCTTTTCCAGATGATTACCCATCTCAGAGTAAAAACGTACCAGCTCAGTATATAACTTCTTTGAAGAATCAACAACTGCCATGAGTTCCTGTACATCTTGGCTGCTAACTAACTTCTGTAGTCGCAGAAAGAACTTTTCTACTAACTTAAGACCAATAATGTGCTCTACTTCCTCTATATCCGAGCCCCTATAAACCACTTTATAGTTGTAGCCCTTGCTATTCATAGCACCAAGCAGACTGTTTACTTCTCCGGGGTTCTCTGTAGCTAAAGCTATATCTGCTGATTCGGGGTCAATATCCTCGTCGTAAAGCATATAGAGAACATTAGCTCGATGTTCTTTGAGAAGTAGTGCAAAAGCCGCTAAGGAACCGGGTTTATTGATTAATCTGACTTTCACCTCTAATACACTTTCCGGGGTCATTATCTGTATTTCATCTTTACGTAGCTCATTCTTAAGGGAATAATAATCTTTTTCCCGTAACAGTTGTAGGAATTTGAATAGGTTATTTTTATTATCATATTGCACTCCTGCAGCAATCCTATTGCAGTCTACGGATCTATCGTAATGAAAAAAACCAATATTCCCCTTTCTCTCAGCTATTAGGGAAGAGAAATCGGCCAGCGATCCGGGTTTATCCTCTAAAAAAACCTCACACTTAACCAGGAATTCTGTTTCTTGTTTCTTGCTGGATATCCCAGCTACTTTAAGGCGTCTGTAAACCTTTATGTAAGAGTTTTTATATTTACCCACTATCACACATCCCCGTTTTTTTGTGATCTTCTCCGGGTTTAATTTTTTCCTTTATTCAAGTATTTATAGCGTTCGATTTTCTTGAGTCTATTATGCTAGTATATTTTTTGAAAATTATTTTCAATAATACTATGCCGAGGTTCTTTGTCAACCTCAATAACTTTGCTGTTTACCCAAGATTCCATCAGCATTTCGTGAGGATCCTGAATTTATAATATATAGAGAAAATGGTGAAGTGACAGAGTACTTTTGCCTGAGAAAGCTGACGATTTCAGATAGGATTTGGGGAAACTTCAAGAAAGATGATTGATTTGCTTGACAGACGAGGGAGCAGTAGTAAAATAGCGGGGGTGCTCAGAATGACGGGGAGAAGACAATGAAGCTAGCTGAGCAGCGGAAAAGATATTCTCAATGGTGAAAAAAACCATAGGGATACTGGGAGGAGTGGGCCCCTATGCTACGGTGGATCTTTTTCTCAAAATTATAAAAGCCACCCCTGCCCAGAAGGATCAGGATCACTTAAGAATTATCATTGATGACAATCCCCAGATCCCTGATCGCACGGAAGCTATTTTAGGCAAAGGACCTAGCCCTTTGCCTAAAATGATAGAGACAGCTAAGAATTTAGAAAGAGCAGGAGCAGACTTTATTGTCATTCCCTGCAATACCGCTCATTATTTCTTAGGAGACCTTGAGGCTGAGATCAGCATCCCCGTTCTTAATATGGTCGAAGAGACACGAAAGACGGTAAAAGAGCAGTTTCCCCTGGCAGGAAAAGTGGGTCTTCTTGCCACCACCGGGACCATCAAAAGCAGAATTCATCATAAGGCATTTGAGGAAATAGATTGGCAGGTAGGGGTCCCGGATAAAATTAGCCAAGAGATGGTAATGGATGCTATTTATGGTGAGAGGGGTCTTAAGGCTGGCTATTTCGAAGAACCCAAGAAAAAAATCATCAAAATAGCTAGATCTCTCATAGACAGGGGAGCCAAGATTGTCTTAGCCGGGTGTACAGAAGTTTCTTTAGTCCTGAAATCAGAGGATCTTTCTGTACCAGTGCTTGATCCTACCCATATTCTTGCCAAGGCAGCGGTAAGGGAAGCCTATTCCCAAGACTAAGGCCTGATCCTGGTGGATTATTATGTCCCTAAAATGTGAAAAGAAGTAGCTATGGAACTTTGGTGTTCCAGTTGCCGGAGAAAATACGGAATCAATGAGCCTATTTGGCGATGTCAATGTGGATCGCCCCTGGATGTTCTCATTTGTTCTCAGTTCCCCCGGGAGAAAATAGTCAAAAGGAGACCGAGTCTCTGGAGGTACCGGGAAGCTTTGCCTGTGGAGGCCGAGCTAGGGATGATTAGCTTTGATGAAGGTTTTACTCCTCTGGTCTTTCGGGATTTTCAAGGCTACAGAGTCGCTCTTAAATTGGAATACCTCTTTCCTACCGGTTCTTTCAAAGATCGTGGAGCTAGCCTATTGATAAGCAAGGTAGGGGAGCTAGGGATCAAGGAGGTAGTGGAAGATTCTTCCGGTAATGCAGCAGCAGCTATAGCTGCCTACTGTGCTGCCTGCAGGATAATCTGTCACATTTATGTACCAGAAGCCATCTCATTTAGTAAACTGACCCAGATAAGGATGTACGGAGCCAGGTTAGTGAAAGTGCCTGGATCAAGGGAAGATACGGCCAGGGCAGCCTTTGAAGCTGCAGAGCAAACTTACTATGCTAGCCATTACTGGAACCCTTTCTTTTTTCAGGGAACCAAGACTTTTGCCTTTGAAATCTGGGAGCAGCTGGGATGGGAAGTTCCCCATAACCTCATCATCCCGGTGGGTCATGGCACTCTCCTATTAGGTGCCTATTTAGGCTTCCAGGAACTTGAGGCATCGGGGATGATCAAAAAAATTCCCCGGATTTTTGCTGTTCAATCAGAGAATTGCTGTCCCCTCTTTCGAATATTTCATGAGGGTCTTACTTATCTGCCTCAAATTGCCAAGAAGGAAAGCTTGGCTGAAGGGATTGGTATTAGTATGCCCCTTCGCTGGAAGCAGATTGTTGAAGCGGTAAAATCATCAGGGGGGACATTTTTGAAGGTTTCTGACGAGGAAATTGTCAGTTCCTTAAGGGAACTCTCGCACCAAGGTTTTTTCCTGGAACCTACCTCGGCCGCGGCTCCCGCAGCCCTGGGTAAGCTCATCAACAGGGGGTTGATTCATTCCTCCGAAGTTACCGTGGTTCCTCTTACAGGGACGGGACTCAAGGCAGCCGATAAAATCGCCTCTAAGATCCTTGATCCCTCAGGAAAATATTAGTATTTAGAAGATTTATACGGGTATGGAGGGAGAAGAAGAGTCCCTCGATATTCTTGAGATATTAGAACTTAAGCAATGCAAGGACAAAAAAAGGATGAGGCAGGGATGAAATACCGTGATCTTATAAAAGAGATAGGGGAGGGAAGAATTGCCTCTGTCTATTTATTTGAAGGAAAGGAGGATTATCTTAAGGAAGAGGCTTTGAGGAAGCTTAGAGAGATCCTAATTTTTCCCGGTTATGAAGATTTTGACTGCGAGGATTTTTCTTGCCGGGATACTTCCATCTCTCATCTTTTAGAATTGGTTAATACTTTTCCTTTTCGGGGAAAGAGGCGATTGGTTATTGCAAGAGATATGGATGAGTGCCTTCCGGCTTATGGGAAAGCTATGGTTGAATACCTGGATCATCCGATGCCCTCTACCTGTCTGGTGGGTCTCGGAAGGAAATTCAACAGAAAAACAAAGTTTTATAGAAGTTTTGAGGAAAGGGGGAAGATTGTTTTCTTTTACCCCTTAAGAGATGAAGAAGTTATTGATTGGATCAGGGGGAGGGTGAAAAAGGAGGGAAAGAAAATCTCTCCTCAGGCAGGGATTTATCTTCAGGAAAGGGTAGGAAATGACCTTCGTAGCCTGAGGGGGGAAATCGAAAAGCTAGTTTTGTTTTCTCATCCTAAAGCCTTTATAGAGAAGGAGGATGTGGAAAAACTGGTGGGAAAAGGAACAGATCCTGACATCTTTGATCTGACCAAAGCCATCCGGGAAAGAAGGGTACCTACAGCTCTCTTGAGTCTCTCCCAGCTTTTGGATAGAGGGGAGAAACCCACCCGAATCCACGCTCTAATTGCCCGGGAGATTAAGATCCTGCTGAGATTGAAGGAAAAAGGAGCTAGGACTACCCCACAGGACGCCTGTTCTATCATATTTCCCGCCAAGGGACATTATACCCGTTTTTATTGGGATATTGCCCGCTCATACATCCAGGCTTCTAAGGAGTTCACTCAAGAAGAGTTGATCAATGGATACCATGGGTTAGTGGAAACAGAGCTGTCAATAAAGACAGGTAGAGAAGATCAAGGAAGAGCTCTGGAAAAGATGATCTTAGATTTCCTTATTTAGAGAAGATATTCGAAGCGGGGAGTAGTTATCTTATCCTTAGCTTTATTGCTTCTATAGTATTTTTCAGGAGAATAGCCGTGGTAACCGGCCCTACTCCTCCCGGTACTGGCGTAATGTAAGATGCCCTCTCTTTGGCCCCTTCGAATTCTACATCTCCTACAATCTTTCCTTCCACCCGGTTGATCCCCACATCGATAACTATGGCTCCCTCTCTTATCCATTCTCCTTTGATGAGGTGGGCTTTTCCCACAGCCACGATAAGAATTTCTGCTCTCTTGACATACTCCGGCATAGTCCCCCTTTCTCCAGTAGCAATATGGCAGACGCTGATAGTGACAAACTTATCCAGGAGAAGGAGGGCGGTGGGTTTGCCCACAATATCACTGTGGCCTACCATGACCGCTTCTTTGCCATAGAGATCTACACCGGTAGATTTTATGAGCTCCATGATGGCCATAGCCGTACAGGGTCCCAAAATGGGACTGCCAAAAACTACCATACCCATATTAGCTGCAGAAACTCCCTCCACATCTTTGCCTCGATGAATGGTAGCCTGAAGGGTTCGAGCATCTAAAGCTTGAGGTAGAGGCATTTGGAGAATTATTCCACTAACATTTTTGTCTCCATTTAGTTTTTGAATAAACTCACTCATTTCCTTCCCAGAGATGGTAGTATCAAACTGATGCAGTTTATATTCAATATCCACCTTTTCGCATGATCTTCGCTGGGAGCGGATATAAACCGTAGATCCCGGATCTTCCCCTACCTGAATAGCAGCCAGAGAAGGAACATGTCCCTTTTTCTTCAGGTTTTCCACCTCTTCCTTTATTTCTTCTCTTATTTTTTCGGCAATTGTCTTTCCATCTATGATTTGAGCAGACATCTAAACCTCCCTATTTAACTCAAGTTGAATATCTTGAGTTTTGGAAATCTTGCGTTCTTATAAAGAACTTACATTTAAAGAACTTACATTTTAAGTAACGAAGTTTTTCCTCACTGCATTATCTTCCGCGAGAAAAGAAAAAAGCTCGAACTTCTATAGCTTAGAGGATCACTAGAACAATCCTATGGTTTTCCCTGTCTCGTCAATGTCTACATCTACAGCCGCTGGCCGGGAAGGGAGTCCTGGCATGGTAGGAAAGACACCACAGAGAGGATAGAGAAATCCAGCTCCTATCGAGGCTCGAACATCACGAACAGGTAAGACGAAATTCTTGGGTACTCCCTTTAGATTGGGATCGTGGGAAAGAGAAAGATGGGTCTTGGCCATGTTGATGGGCAGCTTATCAAATCCCAGTTTGGTGTAAAGTTTAATTCGCTCTTCCGCCAGGGATTCATAATGAACGTCCTTGGCTCCGTAGATTTTGGTGGCAATAGTGTGGATTTTCTCCTTGATGGGAATATCCATGGGATAAAGAAAATGGAAATGATTGGGTTTTTCACAGGCTGCCACTACTGCCTCAGCTAATTCCGTGCCTCCTTCTCCGCCTTTGGCCCATACCTCTACTGGCACAGCCTCTTCAGCTCCTGCCTCAAGAGCTTTTCTGCGCACTAGCTCGATTTCAGCATCGGTATCGGGGGTGAACCGGTTGATAGCTACTATAGCCGGAACGCCAAAAGTCTTTACGATATCTATAGCTTTGGCCAGATTCTCACATCCCTTTTCCAGGGCTGGCATGTTTTCCGTTTCGGCAAACTTCTTTATGGTTTGGTATTTTTGTCCTGGTTTGAGGACAAAA
>SDBU01002681.1_pt1 | contig 23404 bp, 20 predicted proteins | sample 2277071 | NCBI WGS metagenome assembly SDBU01 (sample SAMN10397929, study PRJNA504765) | marine sediment metagenome | isolation source: marine sediment core GS08_GC12, 126 cmbsf | place: Arctic Ocean: Gakkel Ridge, Loki's castle | collected 2008 | reverse complement strand
TCTGGATTAATTGCTTATTGTCATCAAAAGAAAAAACCCAGCTTAAAACTACCTAAACATTCCTTGCTCGTTTGATAAAAAAAACTCACAACTCACGTTAAATAAGGCAATAAAAGCTGGCGCTACAAAAGTAACGGACCCAATAGAAAAACCCTGGGGACAGATTATTTGTTATGTTAGAGATCCCGAGGGTTTTTTGATCGAGATAATAAAAGAGGCTGATAAAAAAAAGAGAGTTTAATTCATCAGAAATTGTTTAATTTTTTTCTAAATATTCGTTAAAAGGCAAAATAGAAATATTATTATAGCTATCTTTTTCTCCTTGATAAAGAAGATAACAAGTGTCATTTTTTGAGCATGATTTTTTTAGTGTTTGAATCATAGAGGATTTAAATGTAGAAGTTTTTTTTATTTCAATAAGGTCTTTTTTGGTTTTTCTATCAATAATTAAATCGATTTCATTTTTATTGTACGTTCTTAAATAATATAGGCTGGTATCTGATAGGGTGTGAAGTTCTTTTTTATAGATTTCACTGATGATATAATTTTCAAAAAGAGCTCCAGCGAGTGGGCCCTTATCATAGAGTTCATAAGATTGAATTCCTGTAAAATAACTTACTAGACCAGTATCAAAAAAATATATTTTTGGACTTTTGGTAACTCTTTTACCATGATTTTTATAGTACGGAGGGAGGAGAAATATTATATAACTTGCTTCTAAAATAGATATCCATCTTTTGATAGTAGGAACAGAGATTCCTAGATCTTTAGCAAAAAGAGACATATCAAGTGTTTGAGAGGTTCTAGATGCTAAAAGTTGTATAAATCTGCTAAAATCTCGAATATCTCCTATATTTGCTATGGTTCTTAAATCTTTGTTGATATAAGTGTCGATATATGATGAATACCAAAGATTTGATTCATTATAATTTTTTAATATTAATTCAGGATAAGATCCTTTAAAGATAGAATCTTTTCTTAGTTTTTGTGGTATTTCTTGATATTGAAAAGGAAGTAAAGATAAAAGACCAATTCTTCCAGCTAAAGATTCTGAAGCTGATTTTAAAAAAGAAAAATTACTTGATCCTGTAAGAACAAAATTACCATAATTTTGACGGTTTTTATCAACCATAAATTTAATAGTACTAAAAATTTCAGGAACATTTTGAACTTCGTCAAAAATAATTTTTTTATTGTAGCGATTAATAAATCCTATAGGATCATCTTCATAAAGATGAATTTTTCTAATATCATCAAAAGAGACATATTCATAATCTTTTAAAAGATGTTGAAGAAGAGTGGATTTTCCAGATTGTCTAGGGCCGGTAATTCCTACAACTGGAAACACTTTTAATAATCGTTTAACGGACTTTTCAGCAATTCGTTTTATATACTTCATGTATAACTATCTTCTTTTCTTTTTAATATAACGGAATTTGTGAAAATAATCAATGAAAGTTTCAGTAATATTTAACATTTGATATTAAATATTACTGAAATCATTTTAAGTAATTGATTATTATCTATTTACATTAGTATATTTTCAAGGTTTTAGCATAAAACACTCTCAAATCGAGGTGATTTAACCTAATTCCATAAGATTTTTAACATGATCCAAGTTTATTTTAAAATAATTAATTATCTTGCGTTGAGTTTTTTTATCTAGATTTTCATGATTAAATATTTTTATAATTGAGAAAAGGCCGAAAAGAAATTATGAAAAAAAAGATAAGAATCTATTCTGATAATGGCGTTAGTTTATTTTCGTTAAAGTGCTTAATAAATGAGCTTACGTCATTAAAACTAGATATAGATACTATTTCATCAAATGAGGTAATAGAAGAGAATTGGCAAGACAGTACATCTATTTTTGTTATGCCAGGAGGTAGAGATCTGATGTATCTTAGAAAACTGAAAGATAATGGCTGCAAAAAGATAAAGGAGTTTGTTGAAGATGGAGGGAGTTATTTAGGGATATGTGCTGGGGCATATTTTGGAGCGGAGTTTGTGGAGTTTGAAAAGGGAAATGATCTAGAAGTTTTGGGAAGAAGAGAGTTAAATTTTGTAAAAGCAAAAGCTATAGGGCCTGCATATAAAGAGCCTAAATTTAGCTATAAAAACCATGAAGGTTCAAAAGCAGCTTTAGTAGAGTATAAACCTAAAGACTTGAAATATTTGAGCTCCATTTATTTCAAGGGTGGGTGTTATTTTGAAGGTGATAGTCAGTTAGATGTAATAGGAAAATATAGTGATTTAAATAAAGCTGCAATTGTTAAATCAAAAGTAAAAAAAGGAAAAGCAATACTCTCTGGCGTTCATATCGAATGTTCATCTAATGATATTGATGGAATAGATGATAATTTATCTTTAATGAAAGAAGAGATAAAAAGGACAGAAAGTATTAGAAAAAAAATCTTTATAGATATTTTAGAAAATCTTTTGATATGAGAATTTTAAAAAACTACTTAAAAAAATCTAAAATTATTTTGTAGACTTCATCTGGTTTTTCTTTATACATCATATGCGCTGCATTTTCTATTATCTTTAGTTTTGAATTTTTTAATTTTTTATGAACTTCTTCAGCGCAATATAGTGGTGTATCTACATCTTCTCTGCCAGCTAGAATTAATATTTCACTATTTATTTTAGATATCCAATTTGTTGAATCAAAATTAGTTAAAGCAAAAGATTGACCTTCATACCCTTTAGGGTTGATTTCTCTTTTTGACATGGAGTCTAAAGTATTTTTAAAATTATCCTGATTTTTTAAGTAATCGGAGCTATAAAGCCAAGGCATAATAATTTTAGAGATGATATCTTGATCTAGTTTTATTTCAAATAATTTAGGAACCAACTCAAATAGCATTTGAATTGTGTAGGGGATTTTTAAAAAGGTGGCAGAGAGTATTGCTTTTTTTATTTTTTGAGGATAATTCAGACACATGGTTTGTAAAATTATACTTCCCAACGAGTGGCCATAAATATAAGCATTTTCGATATTCAAAATATTCATAAGCTCAAAGACATCTTTAGCTAAAAGATCGATTGAATATGGAGGAGGAGTCACTTCACTATCTCCAAGCCCTCTAAGATCCATTAAAAGCACTTTAAAGCGTTTTTTTAAAGGCTCTACAAATTCTTTTAGAAGTTTATGATCAGATGCAAACCCTCCAATTATTACTAGAGGAGGTCCATCTCCTTCATATTCATAATATATGTTAATATTGTTAGCTTTTATATGAGGCATTATTTTTTATCCTTTCTATATTGAATAGTTTTGACATTCTAATTTACTGTAAACTTGTTGCGACGTCGATGTTTTCTGATTAAAGATGAAGTTTTATAATGTTTTTTTGATGAATTCCATAAATCAATTGCTATCTGAGCATTTAGCCAAAAATCAGGAGTTGTTTCAAAAGAAAAAGCAAGTTTTAAAGCCATATCAGGAGTGATTCTTGTCTTTTCGTTTATGAGCCTGTTTATAACTTTATAATCACAACCAATGTGAGTAGCTAATTCTTTTTGAGTAATTCCAAGAGGAAGTAAAAATTCTTCATATAAAATCTCTCCGGGTGATGTTGGCTTTCTTTTAATCATTTTTTACTCCAAATGATAATCTATTATGGGTTACATCAAAAGGCTCTAAGATAAGGCATAATATACCTAATATAGGTATATTAAAACAACTTATAATAATTAGCAAGAAAATATAAAATACGATATTTATATCTTTTTAATTTTTTCTCTTTGCGTGCTAAAGAAAATAAATACGAATAAATTTTCATAAAAAGAGTAAAATTTTTTAATAAAGAAAATTTTTTAATTCGCTTTGTTCTTTTATGAAATTTCTTTTTTCTCTAAGATAACTTTCCTTCAAATTGTGATGAGGTTTAGATGAAGTATTTTTTTATCTCTTTATTTATTTTTTTTAAAATTTTTGCTTTTGCAAGTGCTAAAGATTTTTATGATAAATTTTTAAATGAAAAAGAGCCAAATGCACTATTTGATGAATGTGTAGATTTAGTAAATGGAAATTTAGCAATTGAAGATGAGATTATAGCTGATGGAAAAGAGCCGATAAAGATAAAAAAATCACAATTTAGTTTAAGTAATTTTGATCTACTTAAAAGAGAGGAGAAAGATCGCTTAGAATTTGTTTTAGCTGGCTTTTCATATAAAGACATAACGAGAGTATTATTTTATGGAGATAGAGTAGATATCATAGAGCCGACAGGTGAAATTTTAACATTTGCAGCTAACTTAAAAAATCATAAGAATAATCAAGTCGCGGTTTTAAATTATAAATCTCTAGATTATCTACCAAAATATTTTCATCAAAGAGATTTAAAAAAGGTAGATCCATCTAAAATAAGAGTTGAAGCTAGAGGAATCTATGATTTAGTAATTTTTTATCCTAATGGAGAAGAAAAACACTTTAGAAGGGATAATATTCATTTAAATGAATATTATCTAAGATCTACAAAGTTATTGAATCAAAACATTTTACATTACTCATATGATAAATTTAATAATTTAGAAGAGATCAAATCTACAAACTCTAGATCTACAAAAGTTTATGCTTGGATAAGATTTCATTATTTGCATCCTGAAGTTAACTATAGTGAAAAACATAAAGATAAATATGATTTAAATATCACGACATCTGATGGGAAATTTTTTCAACTGCGGTTTAGAGATTACTCTCCACTTATATCAAATAAAGAAAGAGCAAAAAGGCCTTTTTATATAATAGAGGATCTTTTTTCAAACATTTCAAAAGAGCATTTTGATTATCATTTAGATTACAAAAAGACTCATCCTTTGTTAAAAACTATTAAACTCAAAGATGGAAGAGAAAAAACTATAGAGTACTATCTTTTAGGAAATAAAAATCCTGAGGTGGGAGTTGAATTTTTCGATGTTGGGGATTTTCGTTTTGAAAGAGTAAAAACTATAAAACAAAAAACAAGCTCGGGGAATTTTTCAAATGAATATAGATTTTATTATGAAAACGGAGTTTTAAATGAGAGAGCTGGAAAGACAACTGTAATAGATTCTAAAAACAATAAGTACATCTATTTTTATAACAAAGATTTTAAGATTGAAAAGATTCAAAGATTCAGAAATTTTAATGGGCAAGTTTTATTAGTTAATGAAGAAAGATTTTATTGGCAGAAAATAAATAATTTTTCGATTTTAACCTCTAAAGAATTTTTAGATGAGAATCAAAAAACTTTAGTTCAAATCGATTATATTTATGATGGAAATTTCAATTTAATTGAAGAGAATATTTTAGGAGATATAACAGGTGAAAATGAAGCAATAGAAGAATTTTCAAAGAGAAATAAATATTCAAATGACAATAAAAATCTTATAGTTGAAAAAACAGATGGTGATGCTTTTTTCCAATATTTTTATCTACCAAATACAAATCTTATTTCAGCTAAATATTTATTATCTGATGGAAACATAAAAAAAAGAGATTTTTATGAATATAGTCCAGATTTTATTTTAATTAAAAAAATTCAAGATGATGGATCCTCTTTTGAAAAAGATGATCTAAAAGATATTACTTTTAGAGAAATTAAATATTTTTATCCTATAGAGTCAGGTGCATTTTTAGGATTTAAAAAAATAAAAGAGAATAAATTCTTAGATCTAAATAATTTTGAAGAAAAACTATTTAGAAAAAAAATCTATAATTATTCAGCTAAAGGAAAAGTAATAAAAAAAGATATTTTTGATAGTGAAAATGAGCATAAATATACCCTTTTTTATGAATATGATGAAAAAGGCAATTTAATATCTAAAACTGATCCCTTAAATAAAAAAACTACCTGTAGCTATGATATAGATGGTAGTAAAACATCAAAAATCTATCCAAATACACTTACTAAATTATATAAATATGATAAGGCCAATAATCTTCATAAAAAACAGATCAAAAAAGATGATCTCACTTTTGAAAAAAACACAAATTTTGATGAAAAAGATAATGAAACATATGTTTTAGATTATTTAGGCGATGAGACTTTTTATGAATATGATTCTTTTTCTAACTTAACAAAGATATCTACAAGATCTAAAAATGAAAAGACAACAAAAGATTCTAAAAATTTATCTTATGATAGCTTTGGCAACATTTCTAAAATAGAGCAAGGAAAAGATATTATAGATATTAAATATAATATCTTTTCAAAACCCACCTATATTAATCAAAACGGTTATATAAAAAGGTATATCTATAACTTAGATGGAACTTTAAAAACTTACATAAATGAAAGAGGGATTAAAACCCATTTTGAATATGATTTTTTAAAAAGAATAACAAACTTAAAAATTGCAGCTCAAAGAGATCAAATCATAGATGAAAAAAGCTATTTATATAATCTTTTTACGGTAATTGAGATGAAAGATAATAATCTTTCACAAAAGTATTCATATGACTTTTGTAAAAGATTAATAAAAGAAGAGATAATTTTTAGAAATGACACATTTAACATAGAGCATTTTTATGACACACTATCTAGAAGGCATAAAACTATCTATAACAATGAGATTGTAAAAGTAAAGTCTTTGGACTTATTAGATAGAACTCTTCAAGAAAGAGTAGAAATAAAAACTAAACCTTTTTATGAGAATAACTTCATCTACGATGATAAAGATAACTTTTCATTACCTTTTTACATAAAAAGCAAAATGAAAAATAAGAAAAATTCTCTAGATCAGCTAAGCTTTTCTTTGCAATTTGATAATTTTATTTTAGGTGATTTTGATCATTTAGCAATTTCAACTAAAAAGGATCAAAATCAAAGTTTCAGATCTTTAGAACTTATCTTTTATGATCTTATAGCAGAGAATTTATCAAAACTAAACTCAATAAATTTTATCTCAGATATTTTTAATAATATATTCATATCACACGCACAAAAGCCATCTTTTATAGATGAAGATTTATTAAACAATCCAAATATTTTTTCTGTCCATCTATTTTTATATGATGATTTAGATATAGAATCTGTATTTTCAGAAAATTCATTTTATGACTTTAACAAAAGAAAAATAAAAATTTTATTCACAAAAGAAGCTCTTTTAGGAATGCAAAATTATAGTTTACTTGTAAAACAGATTTTAGAGGTTTTAAAAAAGCCTCAGAATATTGAAAAAATAGATGATAGTGAATTTTTGATATCATATAAAAATATAGAAGCTATAGTAAATATTAAGGAAAAAGATCAATATATTATTGAAAACATTACTAAAATAAATAAATATAATAATCATTAATTTAATTATTATATTGATATTTATTTTTATATAACTTTATTTCTATTTTTATTGAATTTATTAAGATCTTAATCTATTCTGTATGCAAAAGTAAAAAAAAAGGCTGTTTATGGCTAGTTTAAGTTCTGTACAAAACAGAGTAAATGCATTAAGAAATTTTGAACATTTTGATTCCGCTTATTTTAATGAATTAAATCAACTTCGTTTAGGGTATGGCGTAAATTCTACTCCATATCTTATGTCAATAAATGATGAAGCTTGTTCTCTACATTCAAAAGTTGAAAAGTTCAAAAATCGTGAAATTTATTATCAAGCTTTTAAAAATGGACATGTTCGAGATGGGTATATAAATGTATTTGCAGTTACTATGAATTATTTCACAGCTCTATCAAATTTAAATAAATTTGTTAGAAATAATGATATTGATGATAAACCTACTTCTAAATTATTAAAGGGATATGTTAAACAATACTATGAAAACTTAAGAATATTTGTTGAGCAATTTACAGCTTTAAGACTAGAATATCAACGATATCTCTCTACTCTACCTCAAAGTTCAGGTTAATTAAATTAGTCTTTGTAGACTCAAGAAAATTGAATAAATTGTAGATAACAGTGATTGGAAAAAAAAAGACCACTTTTTAGTGGTCTTTTTTATTGTTAAAATTAACTGTTTTAATTCTAAAGATTATCTAGGATCTGATGCATGAATATTATCTAGCGTTTCTTTAACTTGTTTTTCTAGTTGTTCTTTTAGCCCAGATATATATAACTGTATTTTTTCTGTATCGTCATAACCCAAAGTTGCTTTTCCCATTAAAGAACTATCTCCACTCTCATAAGCTTGAGTTAAGAGCTCTGATGCTTCTCTTAAAATGCTTTCAAGTTTAACAATAGCGGCATTAATTTTTTCAGAATCACCTGATACGATAGAGTTCTGGAAAATAAAATTAAAATTCTTTTCTTCTAATTGTTTTTCATAAGAATCAAGAAATTCTTGTATTTCATTTGGAATCTCTTGAGAGGGTTCCTTCATAGTTTTTAGAGTAGCAATACAAGTTTCTTTAAGTTGTTTCAATTCTTGGAGTTTGTCATCAAGTTCTCTTGTATAATCGCTGGCATTTTCTATTTCACGTTTAATTTTTCGATAACTTACAACACTTTTTATATACTCTTTTTGCGCTAATTTGCCTAGATAATATTTTAGTTCAAAATCAATAATTTTTTTTGAGTCATTATCAGCTTTTGCTTGATAATCTTGTAAAATATCAACCAATTTTTCTAAATCTGAAATTCTGCTGCTATTTCCTAACGTTTGCTTATGATGGTAAAGCATTGATAAAGCTTCATCAGGTGCTCCTTTTTCTATTTCTTTTTTTTCATCTCTAGATTCTAGTTTTGATATCAATACTCCAGATTCATCTTTAAATGTTATTACAAAGTTTTTTTCCGGTGAAATAACTATGAATTCTTCGAAGTCTATATCTGATAATTCAACACTTTCGGATTTGTGATGTATATTTTTTAAGCCTACTTCATTCATTTTATTTAATAGATTACCAAAATCTAATCCTTCTTCGCTATATAGTTCGTTTTCATCAGAATATGGAAAAATAATAGTATATCTATGTGTTTTAGAATCATATTCTTCAATTGTAGCGTTTTTAGGAAGTTTTTTTATTCCTTCAGTAAATCTAACTTTTAAATCATTTGATACGGGCATAATTACCTTCTTGTTATTTATTAATTTATTACATATATATCTACTTATATTATACAAAAATACATATTATTATTCAAATAATTTTTTAATTATTTAAATTATTTCTATTAATTTAAGTCTTTATATTGCAATGGTTTATGATAAAATAAAAAAGAAATATGATAATTGTATATTACTAATTACCAGCCACTTACACAACTGCCTGATTATTAAATACTTTTGAATGATTATTCGCCTTTGAAAAAGGATTTAACCTTATCAAAAAACCCTTTCTTTTTAGGATGATTGGCTTCTGTCTCTAAACTTTGAAAGTTTTTTAAAAGCTCAATTTGTTTTGGGGTTAAACTGACAGGAGTTTCAACAGAGATGATAACAAGAAGATCTCCTTTGCCAGAACCGTGAACATTAGGAAAGCCTAAGTCTCTTATTCTAAAGGTTTTGTCGTTTTGAGAACCTTCAGGAATAGAAATTCTATAGGTTTTGCCATCTGGTGTGGGTATATCTTTTTTACAGCCAAGAGAAGCTTCAGTAAAGGTTATAGGTAGCCTTAAATAAACATCATCACCATCTCTTTCAAAGCTATCGTGGGGCGAGAGAGTTATGAAGACATATAAATCTCCTGTGGGTCCTCCGCCTTCACCTGCATCGCCATAGCCTGTCATTTTAAGACGCATGTTATTATCTACACCAGCTGGGATATGAATTTTAACGGTTTGTTTTTTTCTAATTCTTCCAATACCTCTACAAGTAGGGCAGGGATTTGTGATTATTTTTCCCTCTCCTCTACAATGAGAGCAAGTAGATGACATGCTAAAAAAACCTCTTGTTTGAAATACCTGACCAGAGCCTTGGCAAGTAGAGCAGGTTTTTATATCGCTAGAAGATTTAGCGCCAGATCCTTCGCATGTATCGCAAGTGAGGTAGTTTGTAATTGCAACTTGTTTTTCAGTGCCTTTAATAGCTTCTTCAAAAGTAATTGTAAGAGAGATTTTTTTGCTAGCTCCTTGTCTGAGAGAATTTTCTTCTGAATCAAATCCAAAGAAAGATTCAAAAATTGAGCCTCCGCCTCCACCCATAGAGCCACCGAAAGCTCCCATAAAAGTTTTTAGAGCTTCTTCCATTGATGAAAAGCCTCGGCCTCCCATTGAGCCCATGCCGGCAGCGCCTTTTACACCCTCTTCACCGTATTGATCGTAGAGTTTTCTTTTATTGTCGTTGGATAGAACTTCATAGGCTTCTGAGATTTTTTTAAAATTCGCTTCAGCATCTTTATCACCAGGATTTTTATCTGGATGATATTTTAGGGCTTGTTTTCGATATGCTTTTTTTATCTCATCAGAGCTTGAGCTTTTAGAGATACCTAGGGTTTGATAATAGTCTGTCATATTACTTTTTTTAACTTAAATTCTCATATAAATATAACAAAAGAGAACATTTTTTTAAAGGGAATATTAGCAAAGAGTGTTTTGAAGTGCTAAAAATTATGAGAAAATTCTTTTCTTAAAAGCTGTTTTTAATCTTTTTCTAGCTGCTTTTGATTTAGCTCTCTTCTTTACAGATGGTTTATCATAGAATCTGTGAGCTTTTGCGGCTTTCATAATCCCTTCTTTATCAAGCTTCTTTTTTAATTGTCTTAAAGCTTTGTCTATAGGTTCTCCGATTCGGACTTTAACTTGTGGCATCTAACATTTACTCCATCTTTTTGAATTTAGAACACTAATGATAATGAATATTAAATTATTATTCAACAATCTTTGGCCCTCTTAGATATAAAAGATTAAAAGAGGTGTAATCTTCAATTTTTTTTTCTATATATTTTTTGTTTGTAATATCTATTAATCTCAGAGGATCTAGCTCTTTAAATTCAAATTTATTTCCATTAGTTTCAAATTTATTTTTTAAAACATCTGCATGAGGACTAATTACAATTTCATTTTTTTCTATTAACTCTTTAGCTTTATTAAATGAGAAAAGACTAGGCTCAGATAAATATTTTATAAAATTTTTTGATTTTTCAGCTTCAACTAAATATAGCCCCTCAGATTTAGCATCAAAGGCTACTAAAAATTTTGAGTCTTCATCTGGAGAGTAGGCATGCATAGATATATAGCTAATTAAAGGAATTTTTTTTACATAGCTAAATGTTTTTGAGATATTTGCTCCAACTCTAAGCGAGGTAAATGAGCCAGGCCCAATACTAGTAGCTATATAGCTTAAGCTTGGAAGTGTAGTATTTGTCTCATTTAAAATATTTTGAAGATCTAAAAAAAGATTTTTAGAAAGATTGTTTTTAATTTTTTTTAGAAAAATAATTTCATTATCTTCTATTAAAATTATATATGAAGTTTCTAAGGTTGTATCTATAATTAAAGCTTTCATAAAATTTTTAAAAAAACCATTTTTTAATTTCTACGCTATAAATAATACTAAAAAATAGCTTAATTTAAAAGAGCTAGCTTGATAGATATAGCTAAAATTTGATATCATATAGCGTTTAAAATAATTAATTAGAGGTAGTTTTGATAGCAAATTATAATAATAATTCAGATGAATCTTCACCAGATGAAGAGTTTATATCAATTCCCGGTAAAGAAGAGCTAGTTTCGGATAAGCCCAAAGAGAAAAAAGGTTCACCTTTATTTCCTAATCAACTATTTATTTTACCTTTAAATAAAAGACCTTTTTTTCCAGGTATGGCAGCACCGATTTTAATTGAAAAAGGAGCTTTTTATGAAGTTTTGAAAATCGTTGCAAAAACTCCTCATAAATGTTTGGGTCTTTTTTTAACGAAAAAAGAGGATGCTGACATCTATAAATTAGAAGCTGAAGATTTATATGATGTTGGTATTGTCGCAAGAATTTTAAGAATTATTCCTTTAGAACAAGGTGGCGCTCAAGTTGTTTTTAATATGGAAAAAAGGATCTCTATTGAAGAGTTTACAAAAGGAAAATATTTGAGTGCAAAAGTAAAATATATAGAAGATCCTCCAGCGCATGAGCTTTCTAAAGAGGTAAAAGCATACTCTATTAGTATAATTACAGCGATTAAAGAGCTTTTAAAATTGAATCCTCTTTTTAAAGAAGAGCTGCAAATATTTTTATCACACTCGGATTTTACAGAACCAGGAAGACTAGCTGATTTTGCAGTTGCTTTAACTACGGCTACTAGAGAAGAGCTTCAAGAGGTTTTATCTTGTTTTGATATGCAAAAAAGAATTGATAAAGCTTTATTTGTTTTAAAAAAGGAGCTTGACCTATCAAAACTTCAAAGTTCAATTAATCAAAGAATTGAGTCGACGATTTCTAAAGCTCAAAGAGAGTTTTTTTTAAAAGAGCAGCTCAAAGCTATAAAAAAAGAGCTGGGATTGGAAAAAGATGACAAAACTAGTGATATCGAAAAGTTTGAAGAAAGGCTAAGTAAAAGAAAAGTTCCAGATAAAGTAAAAACTGTAATTACAGAAGAACAAGAAAAATTAAATACTTTAGATACACACTCTCCAGAATATGGTGTTTGTAGAAACTATTTAGATTGGTTAACAATAGTTCCTTGGGGTATTTATAGCGAAGAGAATCACGATCTTGCAAAAGCTGAAAAGATTTTAGAGCAAGATCATCATGGGCTCAAAGATATAAAAGAGAGAATTATTGAATTTATAGGTGTTGGAAAATTAACAGGGGGAGTTAAAGGTAGTATTATCTGTTTAGTTGGCCCTCCAGGCGTTGGAAAAACATCTGTTGGAAAAAGTATAGCTAGAGCTTTAAACAGAAAGTTTTTTAGATTTTCAGTAGGTGGCATGAGAGATGAAGCTGAAATCAAAGGTCACAGAAGAACATATGTTGGAGCTATGCCAGGGAAAATGATTCAAGCTTTAAAACAAACACAAACTATGAATCCGGTTATTATGATCGATGAAGTTGATAAAATGGGAATCAGCTTTCAAGGTGATCCTGCATCTGCTTTATTAGAAGTTTTAGATCCTGAACAAAATAAAGAATTTCAAGATCACTATTTAGATGTTCCAAGTGATCTATCGAATGTTTTGTTTATTGTAACTGCAAATATTTTAGATACTATTCCAGCTCCTCTAAAAGATAGAATGGAAATAATGAGACTATCTGGTTATATTAACGCAGAAAAAGTTGAGATAGCAAAAAAATATTTGATTCCTAGAAACAGAAAAAAAATGGGACTAATGGCTGCAGATATTTTATTTAAAAAAGATTCTATCTCTGAAATTATAGAGGGTTATGCAAGAGAAGCCGGAGTTAGAGGTTTAGAGAATAATTTAAAAAAAATCTTAAGAAAAGTTGCTTTAAAAAAAGCAAAAGAGAAAGAAAAAAGAAAAAAATCTAAAAAAGAGATTATTGATAAATCAAACTTAAAAGATTTTATTGGAAAACCTATCTTTATATCTGATGTATATTATGAGAAAACCCCTATTGGTGTAGCAACTGGTATGGCCTGGACAGCGCTCGGTGGCGTTACTTTATACATAGAGACTAGAAAAGCATATTCTGAAAAAACTCTTATGAAATTAACCGGCCAAGCTGGAGATGTAATGAAAGAGTCTTCTCAAATCGCATGGAGCTATTTAGCATCTATGGTTGATAAATATGCTCACCAAAAAGAGTTCTTTGAAAAAACCACAGTTCACATGCATATACCGGAGGGGGCTACTCCAAAAGACGGACCATCTGCTGGAATTACTATGGTTACAGCGCTCTTATCTCTTCTTATAGATAAGCCCGTAAAAGAGAGTTTAGCGATGACTGGAGAGATTACTTTAACTGGTGTGGTTCTACCAATTGGAGGGCTTAAAGAAAAATTAATAGCAGCTAGAAGATCTAAATTTAAAAATCTTATTTTTCCTAAAGGAAATGATAGAGATTATGATGAGCTGCCCGCTTATCTAAAAGAGGGTTTAAATATTAATTTTGTTGAGCACTATGATGAAGTATATAAAATAGCATTTGGAAAAAAAGATGAAAAATTTAGAAAAAGAGCTTCAAAAAAAGTGGCTAGAGCCGCATCTTCTAGGAAAAAAGATAAGAAGCTTAAGAGAAAAAAATAAGACTATAGCGACTCTTAATGGTTCTTTTGATTTGATGCACTCAGGGCATTTAAGAATTATTTATGAAGCATCCATACAAGCTGATATTTTAATTGTAGCTTTGAATACAGATAGCTCTATTCAAAGATATAAAAGTAAAAAAAGACCTATTATTGAACTGAAATATAGAATTGAGATGATCTCTTCTCTTTTTTTTGTAGATTATGTAACGAGTTTTGATGAAACAGATCCCATCAAAATACTTAGTATTATAAAACCTGATGTACATATAAATGGAAAAGAATATAGCGAAAATTGTATAGAAGCCGATATAGTGAAAAAAAACGGTGGAAAAATCCACATAGTAGATTTGGTGAATAAAAAAAATCTATCAACAACAAACATTATAAAAAAGATTAAGTTATGCGAATAGTTGCCAGTTTTGATGATGAGAGTTTAGCTTCTCGTTTTTCTATTTTTTTAAAAAAAGAAGATATTGAAAATGATATAGAGCAAGTAACAGATAAAGATACTCAAAAATTAAAATACTCAATATGGGTTAAAAATGAAGATTTTTTAGATGTAGCTCTAAGACATTTTCAAAATTTTATGGAAAACCCAAAAGATTCTAAATATGATGTAAAAATTGAAAAACCTATAAAAAACGAAGAAGAAAAAAATATTGATCCAAGACAAAAAGATCCCATTGCAATGAAAAAATCACGGCCTTATTTTTTAACATTTTTCTTTCTATTTTTATGCATAATTTTATATTTCGTAAATTTCATGCAAGAGATGAAAGTTATGAAAAAATATAATTTAAAACAGCAGATTATGCTAACTCCCATACAGATGTCATTCTTATATGACTTGCCAGAGCAAAGGCTTCTTTTGGATGATGTAATCATTAAATATCAATTAAGCGATGTAAAGAAGTTAGAGAATCCTCCTGCAGCTGCTCAAGAAGAGATTAAAAAAATTGAAAGTATGCCAGCTTGGATGGGATTTTATGAAATTATTTTGAAAAAATTTCAAAATAAAAATAATAATAATAAAGTTCCTTATAAATCTCCTCAGTTATTTGAAAAAATAAGAGAGGGGCAAGTTTGGAGACTTTTTACCCCAGCTATTTTACATAGTGGTATTTTACATATCTTATTTAATATGCTTTGGCTTTGGTATCTAGGAAAGTTAATGGAGCCAAGGCTCAGATTTGTAAGATTCTTCCTTTTTATTATCATCGTAGCCGTAGTATCTAACACCTTTCAGTATCTAATGGGAGGGCCTTACTTTTTAGGGTTTTCAGGTATTATTACGGGTATGATAGGATATATTTTTGTAAGACAAAAAGCAGCTCCATGGGAAGGATATAACGTTCCCAATGCTATTTTTTATTTTATTGGCATTTTTATTTTTGCCATGATGTTTTTGCAAGTAGGATCTTTTCTTTTTCAGGTTTTCAAACCAAAAGTAGGTTTTACTCCAGGAATTGCGAACACTGCTCACATAGTTGGAGCTTTAGTTGGTATGGCACTCGCTAAAGTACCTTTTTTTACTTGGAGGCCAAGTGAGTGATAAAGATATAATTATACTCGGCTGTTCATCTCAACAACCAACTAGAAAAAGAAATCACGGAGCTTATTTAGTAAGATGGAATGAAGAAGGGCTGCTTTTTGATCCAGGAGAAGGCACTCAAAGACAATTTATTTATGCGAATGTCGCGCCTCCTTGCGTAAATAGAATTTTTATATCTCATTTTCATGGAGATCACTGTTTAGGCCTCGGTTCAATGTTAATGAGACTTAACTTAGATAAAATTACACATCCAGTTCACTGCTACTATCCAAAGTCTCATCAAAAAAACTTTGATGCCCTACGATACGGCTGCGTTTATCATCAAAATATTACAATAATAGAACATCCAGTAGAAAAAGATGGACTCGTTGAAGAGACTGAAAAATTTAAAATTGAAGCTAAATTTTTAAATCATGGAATTGACTGCATTGGCTGGAGAATAACAGAGCATGATAAAATCAAATTTTATAAAGATAAATTAAAAGAATTTAAGGTTTTTGGACCAAATGTTAAAAAACTAGAAGAAAAAGGCTCTATTAAAATTGATGAGAAAAAAGTAGATCTAAAAGATGTTAGCTACATTAAAAAAGGGGATGCTATCTCTATTATTTTAGATACTAAATATTCAGATGATTTAGTTGATATTGCAAAAGGTGCTAAAATTTTAATCGCAGAGTCTACTTTTTTAGAAGAGCAAAAAGAAATAGCTAGAAAGTATTTACATATGACAGCTAGAGAGGCTGCTACTATCGCAAAAAAAGCAAAAGTTCAAATGCTTATTTTAACACATTTTTCTGCAAGATATTTAGATCTTTCACCTTTTGAAAAAGAAGCAAAAGAGGTATTTGAAAATACTTATATAGCTGAAGATTTTAAAAGATTTAAATTTCCAAATTAAAATTCTGATGTCGCCTAATTAAGTTATTTCATAGAATATAAAAATTTGTAAACAGGAATACTTTTAATATGATCGATGTATCCTTCATTTAATGATTTTCCTAAAATTGTAGAATTTTTAAATTGTTTTAGCATTTTTAAATCATTTGATTTAATTTGATTTGACCATTTAACTTCTAAAGCTTGAATAAGGTTTTCTTTTAGCCATATGATATCTATCTCTCCTTGCCCCTTAAAATAAAAAGTTTTTCCAAATCTATGACAATTAGATGCTACCAAACCTTCAATAAGAGAGCTATTTTGAAAATTCTCAATGGAATTAAGATAACCCTCCCTTTTTAGCCAATAAAAAATAGTATGATAGATAAATGGATCCAAAAAATGAAATTTTCTTGCTTTTTTTGGAAAACCACTTTTTTTTGTTTGATCGAAAGCTTGTAGATTTATCAAAACATCCATTCTTTGAAGCAAATTTAAATAGTCAATGCAAGTCTCTTTACTCATAAGGCCGATTTTTTGTGTTAGACTAGAATATGAAATTTGAGAAGCACCAATAGTTAATAATGCCTTTAATAATTGCAGTAAATTTTCTTCATTTTTTCCTTGTTTCAAAAAATCTCCACGAATCCATTGTTCATATGTTAAAAATGTGGACTCGCTTATATTCCCATTTTCTGCAAAATCATTAATTGCTCTTAAGTATCCTCCTGAGTGAGCATATTCTTCAAAAAAAGATAAAAGATTTTCATTGGTTATTTTTGATTTTTGTGTTCGAAGAGAAACATATTCAAAAAAAGTTAATGGATAGATATGAAAATCTATTTTTGATGATTTGCCTCTTCTTCCCGGAAAACGCATTGCAGCTTCTTTCAAAATTAAAGTATCTGAACCTGTTAATAAACATAAACCTTTATTGAAAAGTCCTTCATCAGCTAATGCTTTAATGGCACGATCCCAATCTTTAACAAAAGTAATTTCATCTATAATAAGTAAAAAAAGTTCTTTTTTAGAAATTTGATTTAAAAAAAATCTTACCTTTTGTCCAAGCTCTTTAGCATCATAAATTTCATCGCAAGGTAAATAAAGCATATTTCCAGGACTGAAAAGCTTTTTTTGTAAACAGTGTTTCAATAGAAGTTTGCAAGAGGTTGATTTGCCAATTTGTCTACCACCTGTTAAAATATAAATTCCAGGGATCTTTAAATTTAATTCCTTCCACCAAGTATCTGAATATTGATATTTTAATTGAGATAGAGCAAGCAAATGCGGATCTAATTTAATAAAATTTTTAAATCCTTTTGTGAATTGATTATGAACTTCATAGGGTTTTAACATAAAATTTTCTTCTTTTACTTTTTATATTAGCATGATTGGACAAATTTGTCCAGTAGGCATTAAACAAATTTGTCCAATCATCATTAGACAAATTTGTCTAATGACGTAGAAGTCTTTATTAATTAAGTATTTAAGATAGAAATTTAGGGCTCAAAATACTTTAAAAATATCATTTTGCCTTCAAAAAGCTATAAATTTGGGACGTAATTTGAAATAATTTTACATTTTTTTGTTAGGTTATAACCTAATGATATAGCGAAAAACATTAGGTTGCAGCCTAATGAATTATTTTTTTCTTTGAATAGTTAATAATTTTTGGCGTCTAATTTCATTTGAGCATATAGCAAAAGCAGAAGCAACATTTATTGAATTTTTAAAGCCTAGCATAGGAATCTCAATTAGATAATCGATCTCTTTTAGCATTTTATTAGATATTCCATACTCTTCATTTCCTAAAATTAGGGTAAATTTTTCAGGAAAAATAAACTCATGAATGCTAATAGATTTATTAGAGGTGTCTAGCCCTATAAATGGGCGAGGTAGATCCTTTAGTTTAAATTTATTTATGCACTTGGTTAATTGATACGAGCCCATAGATGTTTTTTGAACTTTTTCATTTTCAATATATGGAGTTTTATCATCGAAATAAATTTTCCCAATTCTCAAAGCTTCACAAGTTCTAATAATATTACCAACATTAAAAGCAGATCTAAGATGATCTAAATAGATAGCGTTTTCTAAAAAAGGTTTTTCAATATTTTTTCCATCTATAGATCTAAGTGCAGGTAATAGATTATGCTCTTTTAGGCTAACATCAGCTTTTTTTAGATGAAAATGATATCTATCTGAAATCTCTTTTAAGTCTTTGGTATCGATAAGATCTATTCCTATCCAATTGCATATTTGAAAATAGTGATTAAATAGATGCTCTGTATATTGTTTCAAAAGAAGTTTTTCATAAATCTCTCTTAGAATTTCAGAGAGTTTTTTATGCTGCTTTTTTGTATCTAACTTTAAAAACTTTTGTTTTGTAAATGTTTGATTAGACATAACTTTTTTTGGCAAGATATTCATCATAAGAGCCAAGAAAGTAATGAATTTTTCCATCTTCAAAAGCAAGTATTTTATTTGCGACGTTTGAGATTAAATCTCTATCGTGTGATGAAAAAATAGCAGTTCCTTTAAATTCATCTAGACCCCAACCGAGTGCTGATACTGCTTCTAGATCTAAATGGTTATTAGGTTCATCAAACACTAAAGTATTGGGCTCTGTTAGAATTAATGATGCTAAAATTAGCCTCGCTGCTTCTCCTCCTGAGAGAGCTTTTACTTGCTTGAAAGCATCATCACCAGAAAATAAAAGTTTTCCTAAAACGCCTCTTATTTCTTGTTCTAGTGCGTTATCTTTTTGAGATTTTAACCAATCGATTAAGGTCATGTTTGAGCTTTTATCTATAATATCTAGATGGTTTTGAGGAAAGTATCCAGTTGATACATTATGTCCTATTTGACAAGAGCCGCTATCTGGCGATAGAACATCTGCAATCATTTTTAAAAGAGTTGTTTTTCCCTGGCCGTTATTTCCAATGACAGCTATTTTATCTCCTCTCATAACATCGAAAGAGAAATTTTTAATTACATGATTTTCATCATATGATTTTGAAACTTTTTCTATTTTAAAAACTAGTTTTCCTGGATTTTTCTCAGGGGGCACAAATCTAATGTAGGGTCTTTGAATATTTGATTTTCTTAGCTCTTGAGGTTGCAGTTTATGAATTTCTTTTACGCGAGATTGCACTTGAGACGCTCTAGTTCCTGATCTAAATTTAGTGATGAACTCATTTAGTTTTTCAATTTTTTTCTCTTTATTTTTTGTCTCTTTTTCAGTTCTGTCTCTTATCTTTGTTTTAGTTAGCACCATATCATCATAATTTCCAGGATATTGAATGATAGTTTCATAATCGATATCAGAGATAACTGTAGCTACACTATTTAAAAAATATCTATCGTGGCTAATAACGATTAAAGTGCCTGAGTATTTAGCTAGAAAATTCTCTAACCATGTTATAGATTCTAAATCCAAATGATTTGTTGGTTCATCGAGTAGTAGAGCCTGAGGTTTTCCAAAAAGAGCTTGGCACAATAGAGCTCTAAACTGTTTATCTAATGGAATCTCTTCTAGTTTTTTTTCATGAAACTCTATTTCTATTCCCATTCCGATGAGAAGATCTCCAGCTTCAGATTCTGCAGAATATCCATCTTCATCAGCTATTATCTCTTCTATTTCAGCAAGTCTCATTCCTATTTCATCTGTCATCTCTTTTTCATAGAGCTGATCTCTTTCATGCATAGCTTTGTAGAGCTTGTCATTTCCAAAAATTACAGTATCTATTACCTTGAAATTTTTAAAATCTTCGATATTTTGTTTTAAAAAACCAACTTTTTTTGGCTTAACAGCTCTTCCAGATGAGGGTTCATCTAGCCCCATGATAATTTTTAAAAGAGTAGATTTACCACACCCATTAGGACCTGTAAGAGCATATCTATTTCCTTCTGTAAAAGATGTCGTGACATAGTCAAATAAGGTTCTAGCTCCATATTTTTTACTAAGAGAATCTAAAGTAATCATTTTTTTAACTTTTTGTCTTAAATTAAATATTTACTCTAATTTATTATAACTGATAATAAGTAGTTAAACAAGAAAAGTTTTATGGATTTTAATACTGAGGCCAGATCCTATCTAAAATACTTAGAAATGGTAAAAAATGTCTCTATACATACCATCAGAAATTATGCTATTGATTTAGATTCATTTAAAGATTTTGTAGAGCTAAAAATTTTAAAAAAGAAAAAATTGTCAAATAAAATTTTAAAATCTAATGAAAAAAATTTTTCAATAAAAGAGATTAATAAATGGATTATTAGAAACTATTTAGCTCATCTATATGATAGAAAGATGAAAAACAAAACCATTCAAAGAAGGATATCGTCTCTTCGATCCTTTTTCAAATTTTTAATGAAAGAGAAAAAAATTGAGATAAACCCACTAGAGGATATTCAAAGTCCCAAAAAAGAAAAACCTCTTCCAAATGCTATAAATTTTGATCAGGTAGAACATCTATTTAACATGTGCGATTTAGATACATATTTGGGCTTAAGAGATAGGGCTATAATGGAGCTTTTTTATAGCTCAGGTTTAAGGCTATCAGAGCTAGTAGATTTAGATAGAAAAGATTTAGATGAAGACTCTTATTTGATAAATGTATACGGAAAAGGAAAAAAACAAAGAACAATTCCTATTACAAAAACAGCTCTTAATTGGATACAAAAATACTTAAATCATCCATCTCGTTTGCAAGATACAAAAGAGACTAAAAAAGAAAAAGATAATGGGGCAGTTTTTTTAAATAGATTTGGAAATAGAATTTCTGTTAGATCTGTTGATAGAAATTTTAAAAGATATCTAAAATTAAGCTCCCTTGGAGCAAGCATCACTCCTCATACAATTAGACATACAATAGCAACTCATTGGTTAGAAAATGGTATGGATCTAAAAACTATTCAAATGCTACTAGGGCACTCAAATTTAGCAACGACAACAATTTATACACACGTTTCAACAAAGCTCAAAAGAAAGGTCTATGATAAGACGCATCCAAGAGCTTAAAAAAACCTCTTTTTTAATTTCTTTGAATAGTTACATTGTTTAAAGGAAAAAAAGTTTTAAAAGCTTTAGCTGTTTGAACAATTGTTGGAACAGTCTCGGTATTCCAGATAACATAGATATTTCTTCCCAAACTATCCATAGCTATTTGAGCATTTATTCCTATAGCAAGTGTTGGTGGAATTGTCCCAAATGGTGTTGAAGTTGGAGTTGACCAATTCAAACCAAAATCGGTTGAAATTACTGATTGAATATCTCCAGTGGCTAGATTATTCCAAGCTGCAGCAATATATCTACCCGATATATCTGTTGTTATTTGAGCAACAACTCCCACTCCTATACTAGGCGTTGTTGTCCCGGTTGGAGTTGAAGATGGATAAGACCAATTTAAACCAAAATCTAGTGAAGTTGCTACTTGAGCATTTCCAGGAGGAACATCCCAAATAGCATGAACATATCTTCCGCTATTATCTGTTGTTATTTGAGCATTTAATCCTGCAGCTAAATTGGGTGTATTTGCTGGTGTTGAAGATGGATTAGACCAAGTTATACCAAAATCAGATGAAATAGCTACTTGAACAGCACTTCCAGATGGGTCATTCCATATAGCATAAACAAATTTTCCTGTGCTATTAGTTGTTATTTGAGAAAGTTCTCCTGATGTTGATAGATCAGGCACAGTTCCTGTTGGGGTTGAAGTTGGATCAGACCAATTTATACCGAAATCAGATGAAATTGCCACTTGAATATCATCAGAGGCTGGAACTTCCCAAATAGCATAAACAAATTCCCCTGTACTATTAGTTGTTATTTCAGAAAATTCTCCTGAAGTTGCTAAATCTGGAGAGCCTGCTGGTGTTGAAGATGGATAAGACCAATTCTGGCCAAAATCAGATGAAAAAGCTGTTTGCGCAGCTCCAGGTGACACGTTCCATATAGCATAAACAAATTTTCCAGAGCTATTAGTTGTTATTTGAGCTCTTTCTCCAGAACCTAAATCAGGTGTTCCCACTGGCGTTGATAGAGGATCGGACCAAGTTGTAGCAAAATCCGATGAAATAGCCACTTGAACATCAGTTGCATTATTCCATATAGCATAGACATATTGACCAGAGCTATTAGTTGTTATTTGTGTTTTTCTTCCTGTGCCTATGTTTGTGGCAATAACGCTAGCCGCAGACCAAGTTGCACCAAAATCTGATGAAACAACAACTAAAACTTCCCCAACTCCTACTGGATTATCCCATATAGCGTAGACATATCTACCTGTAGAATCTGTTGTTATTTGAGAAAATTCTCCTCTAAGACCTAAGTCTGGACTACCGAGTGGTGTAAAAGTAGGATAAGAAAAGTTAACATTTAGCGCTGATAAAGCGGTATTTAAAAATACTATAAAAAATATGAGCCAATATTTTAGGATTCCAAACATAGTCTTTTCCTATGAAAAAAAATATAAAAATATATATTATTTATTTTATCATTAAAAAAACATCCAAAACTAAAAATTAAAAAAATAATTGCTTTCCGTTTCAAAGCTCTATAATATTTACAAAAAAAAATTATAAAGTTTCATGAATATTCAAAGATCATTAAATAATTTAGAGAGTTTTTTTTCTTATAAGCCTTGGGAATTAAAAGTAACAAATGAAAGCCTTGAAAAAGCTTCATTTATTTATAAAACTTATTATTGGGTAATATCTTTTTTTTCTACAAAACATACATACGATGTAGATATATACATCTCGGGAGTGAAGATTAAAAAAAACCTTTTACAACGTGAGTTGTGAGTTTATCTCATTGAAAATCAATGATTAATTAAAATTATTTATTTACAAAAGACCTCTTATGGTTAAAATATTTGTTTTTTAAGCG
>SDBU01002680.1_pt1 | contig 23410 bp, 24 predicted proteins | sample 2277071 | NCBI WGS metagenome assembly SDBU01 (sample SAMN10397929, study PRJNA504765) | marine sediment metagenome | isolation source: marine sediment core GS08_GC12, 126 cmbsf | place: Arctic Ocean: Gakkel Ridge, Loki's castle | collected 2008 | reverse complement strand
GAGGAATTCTATGAGGTGACTGAGAGTTCCTTTAACCTTGCTGAACTAAGGGACGAGCAATTAGAATGAGAACAGGTATATAATACGGTAAGACCCCACCAAGCACCGGGTTATGTAACACCACTTAAATTTCTGGAGCAATGGACTGCGGTCACCGCAGGGGACAAGAATATCCGAGAAAGAGGTCATGTCTCACTAATCATATGCACGAGCACAAAGCTTTTACAAAATCATCCAAGTAAAGTATAATTGTTAAGAAAGAGGAAGGTTATGAAGGTTATTTTTCTTCAAGATGTGTCCAATGTGGCTAGAACCGGTGAGATAAAAGAGGTGGCTAATGGCTACGGCAGGAATTTTCTCATTCCCCGAAAGCTGGCCTCACTGGTTAGGTCTGAGTCTATGAACACTGTGAGGGCACAGCTTGAAGTGAACGCCCACAGTCAGGCTCAAACAGAAGCTGAGCTACTTGAGATGGCTAACCATCTAAACGAGAGAGAGGTTATGTTGGAAGCCAAAACTGGGGTCAAAGACCGACTATACGGCTCAATCACCGCTGCTGATATTGCCGCCGAGCTAGAGAGCATCACCGGGTTTACTGTTGACAAAAGAAAAATTGACTTAGCCGAGCCAATTCGTCAACTTGGTAGCTATGAGGTAGCCATTAGACTAGCTAAGGATATAGTACCCCAAATAAGGGTTACGGTGAGTGAAAAGACCGCCTAAAAATACAGTTTTTCAGCAGTCTAAAAAGGAGGCGGGCTAGGGTTGTATAGCGAAAAACTGCCACCGCATGATATTGATGCCGAAGAAGCAGTAATCGGTTCGCTCCTGATAGATGGCGATGCCATTTATAAAATTGCTTACCGTCTGGAGCAGTCAGACTTCTACCATGAACAAAACCAATGGCTATATGGGGCATGTCTGGCACTTTACAATCAGCGCCCCGAGCCGGCAGCTATAAATCAAATTACATTAGCTCAAGAGCTAGACCGGCAGGGTAAACTGGAGACATGTGGGGGTGCTGCCTACTTGAGTCACCTGGTATCTATAGTACCTACCTCGCTCGATATCGAGCACTACGCTCAAATTGTTTATCGCTTGTCAATTGGTCGTCGTTTGATAGAGTCCGCTCGGCAAATTGAGACTATCGGCTATCAGGCAGACCCTGATGTTGAGGACAGTCTTGGGCAGGCGGAGAATATCCTGTTTAAATTGCGCCGCCGAGAGGGTGCTCGAGATTTAACACATATCCGCCAGGTGCTGGACAAGTACTTTGAGTCTCCCACCTCACCAGAGGGGCGTACTGATGCACAGTTGCCTTATGTGCTCTCCGGTTATACCGGTCTGGATGAACTTTTAGGTGGATTTCAGCGCTCTGACCTGATTATCGTTGGCGGCCGGCCAAGCATGGGTAAAACCAGCCTGGCTCTTTCTATTGCCAGAAATGCTGCCATGGAGCATGGGGCATGCGTGGCTCTGTTCAGTGTGGAGATGGCGCGGGATTCACTGGTCTTGCGTCTGCTGTCCAGTGAATCTGGAGTCAATTCAAAAATGGTTCGTCTGCATACGGAATATGGCAAGGGGAAGGAAGAGTATACGGGATGGGAAGATGATGAAAGACGGATTATGGAGGCTGCTGGTGCCCTGTCTGAATCACCAATTTATGTTGATGATACCCCAATGCTGCGTATGGGGGAAATGCGAGGTAAGGCTATTCGCCTGAACTCTGAGCGCGGTATCGACCTTATTATTGTTGACCACTTACAACTGATGCTGGGAGACAGAAAGTTCAATAACCGAGTTGAGGAGGTCAGTGAAATCTCCCGCTCCCTTAAGGGGCTTGCCCGTGAGCTCAATGTGCCGGTGCTGGCGGTATCACAGCTCAGCCGTGCCCCGGAGGGACGGGCGTTACATGAACCCCAGCTCTCTGACCTAAGGGAAAGCGGCAACATTGAGCAGGATGCTGACATTGTTCTGTTTATCTATCGTGAAGAATACTATTATCCAAATGAGCAAGAATGGGAAAATCAGCATGGGGGTGAGAAATATCCCAGAGAAGTGGCCGATGTTATAATTGCCAAAAATCGTAATGGACCTACCGATAGGATAAAATTGCGTTTCATACATAACCTGGCCAAGTTCGAAAATAGTGGTAGCGCAGAGCCGAGTTTATTATGAAGCAGTTTAGCGGTTTTCCGGCCAGGATGCAGTTTACACCTATACCTAATGTTTTCTTCAGCAGTCTGCTGTCGCAAATCAGTGACATTACCGAGTTAAAGACAACCCTCCACATTTTTTGGTCGCTTTATCAAAAACGGGGTTTCCCTCGTTTTATTACTTATCAAGAGTTATTGAGCAGTAGAAGCTTGATGAGCGGTCTAAAGGAGGAAGACAAACCACCTGGTGAAATACTGGGTGATGCCCTGGAAATGGCAGTTAAACGGGGAACAATCCTACATTTAGTATTAGAGAGAAACGGAGCACCAGAAGACGTTTATTTCCTCAATACTGAATCTGATAGGCGGGTTGTAGCTAAAATTCAAAATGGTGAGCTTACTCTCGCTGGCCTGAAAGCCGGAGGGCAAGCTTATCCTGATGTTGATATTGAGCCGCTGCCGGATATCTTTACCCTTTATGAACAGAACATTGGTATGCTAACCCCAATGATTGCTGAAGAATTACGTGAGGCGGAGAAGCTCTACCCTGATGTCTGGATTAGGGATGCCATTAAAGAGACAACCAAACAAAGCATACACAAGTGGAGCTACATTTCGGCAATTTTAGAGCGCTGGTCAACAGAAGGTAGAGGTGATGGAACATATAGGCGAGATTTTAAGAAAACAGACCCGGATAAATATATCAAAGGTAAATATGGACACATCGTCCAGCGCTGAAGCAGAAGAAGCCCCACCGAGTTCAGTTTGTCCTATTTGCAAAGGGGCCAGATTTGTTCATCCACTTCTGCCCTCAGGAAAGCCGGATTTTAGACGGGTTGTTCCCTGTCGCTGCACTCAGCAAGAATTAGATGAAGACCGTCAAGCTCGTTTACGACAGTACAGCAATCTGGGCTCGCTGACTCGCCTCACCTTTGACAACCTACTCCCTCAAGGCAGAAGTGAGAATCCGCCTAATCAAGAGCAATTTAATGTTGCTTATCAGGCAGCCAAGGCGTTTGCCGTCGAGTCTAAAGGATGGCTGGTCCTAGCCGGTCCCAGTGGCTGTGGCAAGACTCATTTAGCTGCGGCTATTGCTAACCAATGTATAGAAAACAATCATCCTGTTTTCTATATCACAACTCCAGACCTTCTTGACCATCTGCGCTCTACCTTTAGCCCAAATAGTGAAGTGCCTTACGACGAGTTCTTTGAACAAGTGCGCAATACTCCTTTACTAATTTTGGATGATTTAGGCGCTCAATCCAGCACCCCCTGGGCTAAAGAAAAGCTGGACCAGTTACTGAATCATCGCTTCAGTAATCAACTGCCTACGGTAATTGTTTCTATTGTCCCTATTGAAGATCTGGAGGAAAGAATACGCACCCGCCTGATTACCTCCAACCTTTGCCGAATATATACTATAGGTAAAGACCCACCAGCTATGTTTACCTCTAGCTGGGCTCCTGAGTTTAAGAAAGAGAGAGAGATGACCTTTGATAACTTTGATTGGAAGCGAGTTAATCTGCTGCTGGAACAGCGCCAGAATCTGGAGGCAGCCTTCCGTTTAGCCAGTGACTTTGCTAAGTCACCCGATGGCTGGCTGGTGTTTCAAGGTGATAATGGCTGTGGTAAGACCCACTTGGCGGCGGCTATCGTCAATTATCGCTATAAAATAAAGGAACCAGCTCAATTTGTTGTGGTGCCGGACTTCCTTGACCACTTGCGTTCCACCTTCAGCCCGGAGAGCAAGATATCCTATGACCAGCTCTTTGAAAGTGTAAAGAGTACCCCATTGCTCATTCTGGATGACTTTGGTAAGCAGACAACCACACCCTGGGCGCAGGAAAAGCTCTATCAGGTAATTAACTATCGCTATAATGCCCTGCTACCGACCGTGGTTACTACCAACTGCTCACCAGATGAAATTGATAGCCCTATAATTTCTAGATTCGCCGACTCCAAAATAAGCGTTTTATTTAATATTACGGCTCCGGACTATCACTCTGGCCGGCCCAGTCAAAAGAGAGTATCTCGCAGTGGTAAGAAAGAGCGCTGGAGCTAAGAAGCGAAAGAAGCTTGCATGTCCAGAAGTTTTTTAGTAAAATGAGCTAGGTTTTGTGTAGAGAGAAGATTCGGTGATGATAAACCTTCCTGTCCTGGTGCTAAATCAAAGCTATGAGCCACTTAACATTTGTCGAGTCCGGCGAGCGGTAGTTTTGCTTTATCAGAGTAAGGCCGAGATGCTAGAAAATGGCTCCGGCTTTATTCACTCGACCAACTTTGAGTTCCCAGTACCTTCAGTAATCCGACTAGCTTCTATGATTAAGCGTCCCCGCCGGTCTGAGAGAAAACTGACCCGACTCGAGGTTTTCAACCGTGATCGCTATACCTGCCAGTATTGTAATAAGGAAACTCGGCAGCTTACCTTAGATCATGTCATCCCTCGGTACCGAGGCGGACAACATACCTGGGAGAATGTAGTTAGTGCCTGTGTACCCTGTAATCGCCGTAAGGCAGGTAGAACCCCTCAGGAGGCCGGGATGAGATTAGTTCACCAGCCCTCCCGGCCACGCGGTAACGGCCTTTTTTATATTCCCGCTCACTACCCTCACACTCGGAGTGAATGGCAAAAATACCTCCCCCAGTAAGCGTATTTATCAACCTTCCCTTCTGATATCGTCATTGTCTTACTATTGGCTATTTTGTCAACCAAAACTTAAAATTTCTTTTGGCCATGAGTATAGTATGTTATTTTTGGCGAAGACAATCATTCAGAATGAGTAACCCGAGTGTGCTTGCTTGGGTATTTCCGATCAGAAAAAAGTCTTCGGGGGTATTAACAAGGCGCTAAATAAGGTGCATGTTAGAATTATATGACTACGAAAGGCGATATTATTATAAAACAAAGAGACTGTTCTTAGCCGTTTCTATTACTGCCCTGGTAGGGGTTATCATTCCACGGATGGTGGCGAAGTTTTTTCGTCCGAAGTACTCCCCTACTATTGCCACTACAGACTATGAGAGCCTGGTTTACTCTCCTCTAACCGGGAAAGGGCGAGGCTTTAAAAGTGGAATTATTACCGCCGAAATCAAGCATAGCCCTGCTAGACCTATGAAAGCCAGCCAATAGCTCCCAGTGGTATCATACAGATGTCCAGCAAACCACGGCCCGAACAGCGTAAATCCCATCTGGATAATACTTTGTATGCCCATGATAGTACCATAGCTTACGCGCCCAAAGAACTCGACTCTTAGAGCCGGCCCCAACCCCATAGCGCCTCCGTAGAAAGGGGAAAATAGTGCTATGTAAAGGAAGATATGCCATTGGGTAGTAGCATGGGCTAAAATCACCATACCGATAGACATGCCAACTAGGCATATTGCCATGACATACCTTCTGTTCCAGACATCTCCTAGCCAACCAAATCCCAGCCTACCCGTGATGCTGACTCCAGCCACAGAGCCAAGCGCTGTAGCCGCCCACGTGGGAGAGAACCCCATATCTGTAAGGTAAGGAATCTGATGTATTACAAAAACGCCAGGCACCATGTAAGCTGTAGCAAATACAATGACACTCCAATAAAAGATGGGCAATTTTATGGCTTCACGCCAGGTAAAACCTTCTACTTCTATTTCTTTGGCTGCGGTCTCGGCCACTTCGGTAGGAACATCACCGTCTGGCAAATAGCCATACTGTTCAGGTCTGTGTCTCATTAGCGCAGTAAGGGGGAAAGCGACAACCCATATTAGAATACCAGCTACTATTGCGCCCATCCGCCAACCATAGGAAGCGATGATGAAGCCCAGTAGTGGCACAAACACGGCGCCCCCTATAGCAAATCCTGTCTCCACGATACCAAATGCCAAACCTGCCCTTCTCCTGAACCAGTTGGCTACAGCTATGTAGGTGACCCTACCAATACCCATGCCAGCGCCAAGCGTTATCAGGCCGCACATCACCAAATAGAACCCCAGCATGCTATTTATACGAGAGAACAACATATAGCCTAAACCCACTATGAAAATGCCCAGGATCATTATCTTTCTGAAGCCATGCCTATCACACCACCAGCCAACCAGTAGCCCCTCAGGGCCGACTTCCAGCCTCGATAACCCAAGGGCTAAAGCCAAGCCTCCCCTGCTCCAGCTAAATTCCTTACTCAGGGGCATGAAGAAGGTACCGAAGCCATAGAACCATATCCCACCATTAAGCACAGTGAGCACGGTTACGGCAGCTAATAGCCACCATCCATAGAATATCTTTTTCGGACTTTTGACTAGTGCGTCAAGTTTCATCGGTTCCTTCCTTCAAGAGAACGCTGAAAATGACGACTTCCGTAGCACTTGATATACTTTTCTGGCTGCTTGTCCTCTATGGCTAAGCTTATTCTTTATCTCTAAAGGTAACTCGGCCATTGTCTTATCAAGCTCAGGAAGGTAAAAGATTGGGTCATAACCGAAGCCCTGTTCGCCCCTCGGCTCAAAGGTAATAAACCCCCGACACTCGCCCGAGCAAAAGTCTACTTCTCCATCAGGTGTAGCCACCGCAATGACACACCGGAAACAAGCAGAGCGCTTCTGCCAGGGTACGGTCCTCAGTCGTGACAATAAGTAACTGACCCTCTCCCTATCGGAAGCGCTTTCTCCAGCATAACGAGCCGATAGCCGACCAGGCTCACCACCTAAGGCATCAACCTCCAGCCCCGAATCATCAGCCAAAGCCAATAGCTGGCTCTCAGCAGCTAAGAGTGTTGCCTTTAACCGCGCATTCTCTTCCAGGCTTGCTCCCACCTCATCAACTACAGTAGTGATACCCAGTTCAGCTAAAGTAACCAGCTCAAGTGGAATGTTTGCGAGGAGACTCTTATACTCGCGGACCTTAGCTTGATTATTTGTCGCCAGAAGAAGTTTATCGCCCATGCAATCCCATCTCTAGTCGGAAAGTGGCTGCCAGAAGCGCGCTGCTGGCGCTTGTCTGCCAGGTAGATATTCCGTCGTATTGAAGAACCAAGCTTGAACCCAGTGACCTAAGAGCAGCCTTGAGGAAGCCCCTTCAAATCAAGAGTCTGCTCTTTATTTAAGTTAATTTTACAATCATATTCCCCTTGGGAATTCCCGCAAATCTATTAAAGAGCCACTAGATTTGTCTCTGAATCCATCTCAGACCTGTCGCCTCTCACTGGTCACTGCACTAAGGGTCTCCAGGCACGCCATTCAGCTATCTCTAGCCTAAGTGCTTCATAGTCTTCCTTGATAGAATCATAAAGCCTCGCACTTTCCAGAGCGATAGCTCCCAGATTAGCCACCGCGCTCACGAAGTGAATAGTAGACTCAGTAAAATGACGTGGCTGCGCAGTATACACCCGCAGCACCCCTGCCACTTCTCCCCTTAGCATGACCGGGACAGAAAGAATAGAAACGATCCCTTCCTCTTTAGTTTCCTCCTGATACCGCATTCTATCATCCTTAGTTGCGTCCTCAACAGCGACCGGCCGGCCCTCTAGCACTTCAGTAATAATGTTATCGGCGAATACCGGGCCTTTTTTGATATACTGGTCGCTCAATCCGTAGGCTGTCGTATGAAGCAAGAGTTTCTTATCCGGCGTAAGAAGCATCAGGGAGCAACCCTTGGCATCTATAGCCTTTGCCACTCTCTCCACGACAGATTGCAGTATATCCTCAGGAGTACGAGTTGAGTTTAGCGCTGCTGCCACTTCATATAAACTCTGATAATAGTCGCGTCCAGTTTCTTCCACTGTAGCACCTCCTTATCTTCACCGATGACGAACTCCCTACCCCCATTACATAGTTATACACACTTAGCTCCAAAGCTCTGAAGAACGTGGATCCACCGTGTTACCTACCACCTACTACGAGCGTGATACCCTGCTCAGCAAAGTAACCAGCTTAAGTAGAATATTTTCGAGGAAACCCCAATATCCACACACCCTGGCTTGATTATTCATCGCCCAGAGAAGGCTCATAGCCCATGTAATCCCAGGATAAATAATTATCCCGGAGGGCTACTTAATAAGCTCGTCAATAGTCATGGCAGCCATGGTCATGGTCTGGAGAGTACCTCTTGCCCCTAGCTCTATAGCTACTTTACTTACAGTGCTATTGTCTGGGGCTTCTAGGACGTTTATGAAGTCGTATGGGCCTAGAATAGCGTACTGGGCTAGTATCTTAACCCCCATGGCCTCGACCTCTTTATTAACCTCCTTAATTCTCTGTGGATTACTTTTTAAAGCTTTCCTTCCTTCACCAGTTAGAGTAGTAAGCATAACATAGACTGCCATCTGTCACCTCCGACTCAAATATTCTGTAATGCTATAATACTTTTTCAGCACATTTATGTCAAACGCGGTTGGCAACTTGATCAGTCGAGATGGGTAAACCTTCCTTCCAGTTTTTTCATTACTTGAGGCATAGTGGTGTATTCCATCTCTTCTAGGGGCAGACGGTGTGGCTCAAAAGGACCGTGGCGGCGCATCATGTCGGCCATCTCGTTTGCCTGGTGGCGGGCTAAGCTAAATGATTTGTCAGCGAACATGTCGCGAGGTCCTACCAACATGCCTCTTGAAAGCTGGAAGCCAGCAGCCACCACTCTAGGCGGTCCATCAAAGCGGGTTGGGGTGCTATCTGGGATAGATACCGGCATGAGAGGTCCCATGTGGGAACCCCGCATCCATCCCTCTACCAAGATAGGAGAAGCAAATGGTTCCAGCACTTCTCCTACTGCCGGGAATTGCCCTTGGGAGCGAACAATGCACACCGGGTCATCCTTGCCCACATATCTCCCAGCAATTAAAGACAGACGCTGGGTGGAGGATACAGCGGCTATCTCCTTGGTCTCTCGGTGATAGATTGCCTTTATCATATAGCGTGAAGGCGCCCCGATAAAGACCAGCATGTCATAAATCTCCTCAGGAGCATTAAAGGTTACCTTCCTATGTTCTTTTACATCGTGTACCTCAAAGGCAAAACCCTGGTGCATATTTTCAGCAATAACCAGCCCAATGGTATTAAATGGGTCGGCAAACATCTTATATAGCGGCATATTCCATGCTCCAGATGACGTTTTATCCGCCATAAAAATAATTATGGTCTCAGCCTCTCGCTCCTCAAACTCCATCTCAGCCACTCCTGGCCCCATCCCCCTGACATTACCCGAAAAAGCATCCGCCAGCAAGTCCTGCCCAGCACCATGAAGTTTTAACTGCTTAGCCACCTCTGTACACTCAACAAAGGTATCCCAGGCTAACTTATGGATTTTCTCGTTGTCTTCACCTTGTTGGTGAGTCATAATCAGTTGTAGGTCATCCCCACACTTGGTTACATGGTAGTCAACCAGTAGCCTCTCCCTCTTAGCCTTAGCCATATACTCAACTGCCTTAGCTATAAGATCAGGATGAGTCTCAGAATGGCCTACATAACCGCCAACATCAGCCTTGATTACGCTCAGCGTGATATTCATAATTTCCTCCTTTATGGTTACAGTTAGTAATCAATCCCGGCTCGTGCCATTATCCCCCTATCATAGGGGTGTTTAATCTTTAAGCACTCAGTGACTAGGTCAGCCAGTTCAATTAGCTTGTTGTCAACATGGCAACCGGTAAGGATAAGCTCTACACTCTGAGGCTTATCCTGAATAAGCCTGACCACTTCATCCAATTCAACCAGCTTCCAAGCCACAGCTATATTTACTTCATCCAGCACTATCAGGTCATAATTGCCGCTAAGCATAGCCTCGCGAGCAACTGCCAAAGCCTGCTTTGCCTGCTCTATTTCTTCTGGTTTAATATCTGCTGGGTCAATGAATTTTAGGCTACCAAAGCTGGCAAACTTTACATTTGGTAACTTAGATAAAACATTGTGTTCACCATAGGGGTGGTCACCCTTCATAAAATAGATAATATACACCCTTAATCCATGACCCAATGCTCGGAGCACAATACCTAGGGCTGCTGAAGTCTTGCCCTTACCATCACCGGTGAAAATCTGAACGAGGCCCTTTTTGAGAGGTTCTGATGACGACAAGCTGTGTAATGATGATGCTTCTGTCAATAAAGCTCCTAAAACGAAAGACTGGTAGAAAATCAACCAAGAATTATGACTCAAAAGGCAACGACAGTTTATCAATCTGACCCAGCCATGTCAAGGAACAAGCTGAGACGTTCTCTCATTTTGGGTGAAAATGGGTATTCTTGTGGTAAGTCCTGTTTGATGGTAAAATGTAAACCTGCGTCAAGAAAAGCATTTAGCCGTGCCCAGCGCATTAAACAAGTGGAACAGGAAGGCAAAGTGATTATTGAAAAACTTGAGTTAGGACCATTTGCTTCTAACTGTTATATTGTGGGCGCCGAATCTAATCCAGAGGCAATAATAATTGACCCTGGTGCTGAGGCTAATGAGATTTTGAAGAAGGTTGAGGATTTGGGGCTTGAGATAAAGTTTATTATGTTAACACACGGGCACGTGGACCACGTTGGTGCTCTAAAGGAAGTCAAAGAGGCAACCGATGCTGAGGTTGCCATTCATGCTGACGATGCCGAGTCTCTCCAGAAGAAGCCTTTCAGCACTATGTTTGGCCTTTCCTATCCTTCCCCACCTCCCCCTGATCGGCTACTTAAGGGTGGCGATAGTATAGATGTTGGCGACCTGCATTTTTTGGTTCTTCACACGCCCGGTCATACATCAGGGGGTATTTGTCTCATGGGGGAAGGGGTGTTATTCAGTGGTGACACCCTGTTTAATTTTGGTATAGGAAGATTCGATTTGCCCGGTGGCAGTGGTAGGCAGCTAATGAATAGCATTCATACCAAGCTTATGATACTACCCGATAACACTGTTGTTTATCCTGGTCACGGCCCTGAAACTACTATCGGCACTGAGCGCCAAGGAAATCCCTTCCTGCGCAGCTAAGCTAGCTAAAATCCCAGTAATTTTGCGAAGATTAGGCTAAAGCTTGCCGCAGCTCCAGCAAAAACAATTGATACCATTGACATAAGTTTTATTAGGATATTCAAGGACGGACCTGATGCATCCTTGAAAGGGTCTCCCACTGTATCGCCCACGACGCCGGCCTTGTGTGCCTCAGACCCTTTACCCCCAAGGTGTCCTGCTTCAATGTATTTTTTGGCGTTGTCCCAGGCCCCTCCGGCGTTATTTTGCATGATAGCCAGCAAAAATCCGGATGACAGTCCCCCAACAAGGACTCCCATAACCGCTCCTGGCCCCAGAACAACCCCTACCAGTATGGGGACAGTAATCGCCAGCAGAGAAGGCAATATCATTTCCTTCTGGGCACCCCTGGTTGCAATCAAAACACACCTGCCATAGTCAGGCTTACCCGTTCCCTCCATGATGCCGGGTATCTCACGCCATTGGCGCCTTATCTCCTCTACCATCCTCCCCCCATTCCGTCCTACTGCCTTGTTAATCAGGGCACAGAAGACGAAAGCAAGCATACCGCCTATAAAAATCCCAAAAAGGATTTTAGGGTTCATAAGATGAATTTCATAAACGCTTACGAAGTCGGCAATGGTTGCCTTTTCCGCCTGTTCAGCAGTCCAGAAAATGCCGGGCACAACCTCGGCTATCCCGTCAGCAGCATGCTCGGCAATACGAATCAACCCTGCCTTTATTTCCTCAATGTAAGCAGCTAAGAGAGCAAGGCCGGTGAGAGCTGCCGAACCGATGGCAAAACCCTTGCCGGTAGCGGCAGTTGTGTTACCTATAGAGTCCAGTTTGTCAGTACGCTCACGCACTACTGGCTCCAGTCCACTCATGGTAGCATTTCCTGAGGCATTATCAGCGATAGGACCGTAAGCGTCGGTGGCTAATGTAATCCCCAATGTTGAAAGCATTCCCACAGCGGCCAGCCCGATTCCATAAAGGCCTTGCATGGGCTCGGCAAATCCTCCAGCAAGGCCAAAGCTAATCAGAATGCCAACGGCGATTACTACCATAGGGATTCCGGTTGAGAGTTGCCCGATAGATATCCCGCTGATAACTACCGTTGCCGCACCCGTAAGTGACTGGTTGGCAATCTCCTTGGTAGGGCCAAAATCGTAGGAGGTGTAATATTCAGTCGATTTGCCAATGATAATGCCTACGATAAGCCCTACTATCATGGCACCCCAGATTTTGATAGCCGGCATGATGCCAATACCCGCCTGCGAACCCAGCATATATACCACGATTACCCCTGATGTTAGCGCAATAAGTAGGGCACTAATATTTACCCCTCTTCCCAAGGAACTCAAAAGCTGCGCAGTAGAAGCTCCTTCTTTAGTCCTCACAATGTAGATCCCTAAAATAGAGAACAGGATACCCAGAGCCGCGATAAGCATAGGAACCATTATTCCCATGATACCAAACCCAGCAGCGACACCTAATGCTGCTGCTGCTAGGATAGAGGCACAGTAGGATTCATAAAGATCGGCACCCATACCAGCTACATCCCCAACATTGTCCCCAACATTGTCAGCAATAACCCCCGGGTTTCTTGGGTCATCCTCAGGAATACCAGCTTCCACCTTCCCTACCAAATCAGAGCCGACATCGGCAGCTTTAGTGAAGATTCCTCCCCCCACACGAGCAAAGAGAGCCTGAGAGCTGGCCCCCATGCCGAAGGTAAGCATGGTAACTGTTATTGTACTGAGACTGTAGTCCGTAAAGTTCAACATTACCAAAAGCCATATACAAATATCCAGAAGCCCGAATCCCACTACGATAAGTCCCATTACTGCTCCACTCCTCAGAGCGATCTTTAATGCTGAAGGCAGCGAAGTTCGGGCGGCTTGAGTAGTTCGAGCACCAGCATAGGTAGCTGTTTTCATCCCTAGCCACCCACATAGGCCAGAAAAGAGGCCGCCGGTAAGGAAGGCAAAAGGCACCCAGGGATTCATTACCGGGACTCTCAGCCCAAAAGCTAAGTAAGCCAAGATGCCCGCTAATGCCACCAAGAATATGGCGACAACCAAGTATTGCCGTTTCAGATAAGTATTGGCACCCTCTCTGACAGCGCTGGCGATATCCTTCATTCTGTCGGTTCCTTCGGGTTCTCGCTTCATACTACGGTAAAAATAGAGGGCGAAGAGAAGAGCAAGAACAGATGCCACAGGAGCCAGATACCAAAGCAGCGGAATCTCCAAATTGCTTTGAGCTGCGAGGTCTCCCCCTGCCGCCATCACACTCCCTCCAGAGAGAAACCAAAATCCAAGAATTATAGCCAGAGTAATGATGAGGCTGAGTGGTATTAGAACCCTCTTCTTGAAACACATTTTCATGATATTACTATTCTTATTGAATCTTTTTACGAAGTTGCTATTTTTACAAATTTAACTTTTCCAACTTTTCCTCTAACTCTTTTTGCCTTATAACCAGGGTCAGGTCACTACGTGTCCTTTCTAGGACTCCACGAACCATATCGGTGGTGCGGCGAAGTCCACCGGTTATAGCATCGGGGAAGTCCATAGTAACTAGAACATTGTAAATATCATCCATAGCTGACAGTAGTTCCTCACCACGCGAGAGGTCTCCCTTTCTCATACTATCCAGGAGGTAACGCCGCAGCTCGCCTACAGCTTCGCCTAATCCGTTCAGGTAAGCGGCTGATTCAATGCCCAGTTCACTAGGGTCAGGGGGCGGTTTCCCGGTAACTAGGGCCAGAGTGATGCTTCCTTCAGCAAACTCCTTTTGAGCCTCTCTAACAAAGCCGGTATAGCCAAGCTCATTGCATTCAGCAATAGCCTGCTCAACATCGTTAAACAAGTTGCGAGCTGATTGGAGTAGTTCTTTAGCCTGCTCAAACTCCTGACGGTGCACAGCACGGATAGCATGGCTACTATAGCGAATTATTTCGCGGCATAGGGGCAGTACCTTTTCTCTAGCTGTGTCTTTAGACGATAAGCTCAATCGAACCTGTTCAGCAATCGAATCTAGATTATCTGTTAATCTACTCACTTTTGTATCTCAAGGCTATTTACTATTTGTCGGGCAGCTTCTTCCGGGGATTCGGCGCTTAATACAGCACTGATTACGGCTACCGCATCAGCACCAGCGGCTATAACCTCAGACGCATTATCTTTAGTAATACCACCGATAGCAACCAGCGGCAAGGATACCGCCTGTCTAATCTGGCGTAGTCTTTCTGGGCCAACTACCGTTGCCACATCCTTAGACGAGGTCGGGTACATTGCACCGACACCAATGTAGTCAGCTCCTTCAGATTGAGCAGCAGTAACCTGTTCTATGGTGCGCGCCGAGCAGCCCAGAATTTTACCCAGCGGTAACAGTTTACGAGCTACTTTAATGGGTAGGTCATCCTGTCCCAAGTGCAACCCATCGGCATCAGTGTCTAGCGCTAAGTCAAGGTAGTCGTTCATTATAAAAAGCACATTGTGTTCAGCGCATAGTGTTCTTAACTGTTGGGCTATAGGCAACAGTTTTCCTTTACTCTGGAGTTTATCACGCAGTTGGATTGTCCTAGCGCCACCACGAATTGCCTGGCGGGCAACTTCAACATGATGCCGCCCTTTCAGTAATTGTGTATCGATAATAACATAGAGCCCGGATATATGCTTTAGTTTATCCTGACAAAGCAACTTGGACAGCAACTTCTGCTCTATCGTGTAAAGGTTAAAACGAGCGTGTTTGAACTTGTCTGAGTCTAATTTGGATGTGATGCCTGGAACTTTAGCCAGCTCTTCCAGGATTCTCAGTGATTCCTGCACCCTCCTGGCGTTAGCCACTAATAGTATAGGTAGCTCCCTCTCTTTCTCCTCTCCAGGAACTTCAATATCAATACCAACGTCACTTTCTGAGTTTCGGGACTGAAGGAGCTGCTGATGGAATAAGCTATCACCTCTTATTAGCTCATGGCGCATAGTTTTTAGTTGCTGAGTTAGAGCAGCATCGTTAAGTAGCAAGCGAGCTATTTCTTCAAGAAGGCGAAGCCCTTCGCCAATCCGATTAAAGTTAGCGTCAACAATGCGTAAAGTTTGATGTGATATTGCATCCGATGAGGTCATATGATAATCTCGCAGTAGTTAATTCTAACACGATTAAGTTCAGAGAGCAAACCAGTATAAGCAGGTCTCAATCCTCGCCCACTGCATTTTCAATAAGCTCGATCCGTGACGTTTTTCCCTTTTGATCTAGTTCTATAGCTACCAGGTCAATACGCCATAGTGGGGGTAGATTGTTGTGCGTTTGCTGGTAGTGAAAAGCGGCGGCTCTCATCCTTTCTTTCTTGGTTGGCGTGATTGATTCTTCAGGGCTACCGAATTCCAGACTTGTTTTTGTTCTTACCTCAATAAAGACCAGCGAATCCTTGTGCTTGGCTACGATATCAATCTCACCTTGAGGGCAACGGTAGTTAGTTTCTAAGATGCGATAGCCTCGTTTTTTGAGAAAATCTCTGGCCAGTTTTTCACCTTGGATACCAGTATCCCTTCGCTTCACTTCTCTATTATGTCCTTAATTGGTTTGAAGGAGTGGCGATGGATAGGGGATGGTCCCAGTCGGTATAGGCAGGAAAGATGCTCTTTGGTGCCGTAGCCTTTGTGGCGAGCTAATTCATATCCAGGATAAGCTCTATCAAGCTCCATCATTAGGTGGTCGCGTGTCACTTTGGCAATTATGGAGGCACAGGCAATAGAGAAGCACAGGCTATCGCCATTAGTTATTCCTTTCTGAGGTAATTTAACATCAGGAAGGTGCATATAGTCTATGAGGAGAGTTTCGGGTGGTGGTGAAAGCTGGTCTATGGCTAACTTCATAGCCAATTGTGTTGCCTTGATTATACCCTGGGTGTCAATTACTTCATGGCTGACTAAGCCAGTACCTATGGCTACAGTTGCTGTATGGATGTGATGAAACAAGAATTCGCGCTTGGCTGGGCTCAACTGTTTGCTGTCTCGTACTAGTTTTAGCCAAGGGGTGTCTATATGGGAGGATATGATAACGGCGGCGGCTACCACTGGACCAGCCAGAGCACCACGACCAACTTCGTCAACACCAGCAATATACTGGCAGCCTCGCGCCTCAAGTATTCTTTCTTCAGCAAAAGATGGTATCTGAAGATTATTTATCAACCTTACCCCGCTCAGGCGGATGCTCGTTCTCAATATTAATCTGGCTAAGGGGTAATTCCACAGTTGCCTGGTTTTCCAATTCAACCACTACCGTTTCTTTTAATGGGTTACTACCAACTACTTTAGCTTCTCCCATGGCTGTGGATACCCATTGACCATTTTTAGGCAATTTCTCCTTCATTATGCGATATTGCTCACTCTCATAGACCAAGCAACACATCAAGCGACCACAGACACCTGATATCTTCATCGGGTTAAGAGGTAAACCCTGCTCTTTGGCCATTCTGATAGAAACAGGAGCAAACTCACTTAAGTAACTCATACAACACAGAGGACGCCCACAACGGCCAAAGCCACCTATCATCTTGGCTTCATCTCTAGGCCCTGTCTGTCGCATATCTACCCGTACCGCCAAACGGCTGGCTAATTCCCGAACTAGTTCACGAAAATCAACCCTTTCAGCAGCACTAAAGTAAAAGGTAATGCGGTTACCCTGGAGATTATATTCAGCAGATATTAGCTTCATTGGTAGGTGGAGTTTATCAATTAGCTTACCGCATTCAACTAGAGCTTCTTTTTCCTTAGCCTTAAGTTCTTGCGCATGCTTTATATCCTCAGGTTCTGCCTTACGCACTACTGGCTTTAACGGCTTGCTTACCTCACTGGCTAATACCTGCTTGGGGGAAATGACCACTTGTCCTAGCTCTAGACCGCGGGTTGTCTCGACTACCACGTAGTCATTTGCCTCCAGGTCAATACTTGCCGGGTCAAAATAGTATACCTTACCAGCCCTTTTGAATCGTACTCCAATAATCTCAGCCATAGTTCACCTCAACTTGGGCTGCAGGATTTCCATCACCACGTCTATCTACCTCAGGTATACTAAGCATTAACACCTCCAGCACCAGCCGTGGGTTGGCATTCTGCCTGAGATGGTCTCCAGCCGCCCGAATACTATTAATAAAAGCTTTTATTTGAGCTAGACCGTAGCTCTTTGCCATGTCAGTAAACGTGGCTAACCGGTCGACATTAGTAATGTCACCACTGCAGCCTACCTTAACCAGTAACAGGTCGCGCCACCAATCAAGCCACAAATTCAATCTCTCCTGAACTAATCCCCTATTTTGGCTAAACTGAGCCACCAACTGGGTGACGTAAGCAAAACGTTCCTCATAATCAGCGTTAATAATCTCAAGCAATTTATTCAGGTGCTCAGCACGCTGCCGAAGCAGGCCATCATCGAGGGCAGCTGTTACTGCCCAACCCAGGCAGCCATGAGAAAGCCTGGCTAGAAGATTAGCCTTTCGCCGGTCAATGCTCCAGCTTCTATTAAGAGCAGCCTCTATCTCGGTAACTGGCAGGGGAAGTAGCTCCACTTGCTGACAGCGGGAAACAACTGTCGCTGGCAAAAGCCGCTCATTTATTGTTAGTAATATGAAGATTACCTTTCCTATAGGCTCTTCTAAAGTCTTAAGCAAACAATTAGCCGCTTCAATGGAGAAGAACTCAGCTCCATCAATAATAAATACCCTATACCTACCTTCAAAGGGCGGTAGGCTAGCTGAGTGCTGGATTTGTCTAATCTGGTCAATACTGATTTCCATCCGAGGCTTAGCTTCGGCTGAATCCTCATCACGGCTCAAGCCTATAATCTGAACATCGGCATGCTTGGCTGAAACTACTTTTTGACAGGAAGCACACTGGCCACAGGGAGGCTCAGTCGCTTCGCAATTCAACGCCTGAGCTAGATTTAGAGCCAGCGTCATCTTACCCACATGGGCAGGACCAACAAAAAGATAAGCATGAGCCAGAGAGTCCATCTCCAGGCTACGCTGAAGTAAGGATACAGCTCTGGTTTGCCCAATTACCTGCCACACCCTAAAGTCTCCTTTCCTATACCTAAAATTGATGGGGTATTCATCAAGAGAGGTTTGAAGGTGATTTTTAATATTCAATCTCTAAACCAAATCACACCTGGTCAGGTCTTCAAGGGTTTCCCGTCGTCGAATAAGACGAGCCTTATCCTCCTTGACCAGAACTACAGCTGGCTTAAATGATGCATTGTAGTTCATCGCCTCTGGCAAGCAATAGGCACCGCAGCCTGGTACTGCAATAATATCGCCAGCTAAAACTGGCGGTAAACTAATGTCTCTGATTAATATATCGCCAGATTCGCAAAACTTGCCGGCCAGAGTAACCTCTCCGGTCTCCTTTTCTGTCATCTTATTAGCGACTACCGCTTCCTGCTTAGCCTCATAGAGGGCAGGACGGATATTGTCAGCCATGCCGCCATCTATCGAGACATAACACCTGATGCCAGGTATATCCTTCACCACTCCCGCTGTATATAATGCCACTCCAGCCTGTCCTACTATTGACCTTCCTGGCTCGATAATAAGCCACGGTAGTGTCAACTTCAGCTCCTGGCATCTGTTAATAATACTGGAGGTTATCGCATCGGCATAGACCGAGATGGGTGGAACCGGAGAATCCAGGGTATACTGGATAGCATACCCTCCACCAACACTTAATTCCTTAAGTTCAAAACCATGTTTCTGCCTCATCTCGGCGGCAAAGTTAAGAATAAACTCGATAGCCTGCTGATACGGCTCAGTCTCAGCTATCTGGGAGCCTATATGAAAATGCAGCCCGACCAGATTAAGTTCAGGCATAGACATGGCTGTAGCTATAGCCTTCTCACCGTGAACCATGGGGAAACCGAATTTACTGTCCAAATTTCCGGTAGTAATATAGTGGTGAGTATGAGGGTCTACTCCGGGAGAAATTCGAATTAATATATCAGGAGTATAGCCCTTTTCCCTGGCGATTTCGCTCAGCATTTTCAGTTCATGAAAGTTGTCTACTACTATGCGGCCTACACCTAACTCCAAAGCTAGAATAAGTTCCTCGGCTGACTTATTGTTACCAGGGAAATAAACCCTATCCATAGGGAAACCAACCGACTGGACGATACCGATCTCTCCGCCGGAAACAACATCCAACCCCAACCCCTCCTCCATAAAGAGAAGTGTCAGTGCTTTATTGATAAAGGCCTTACAGGAGTAAATAACAGTGGTCTTAGTGTAGCGCTGACCAAATTCAGTCTTAAACTCGGCACACTTACTACGCAAGGTAGCCTCATCAAAGAGATATAGCGGTGTGCCGAACTCAGTAGCTAGCTCTACGGTATCACAGCCACCAATTATAAGATGACCTTGGTTATTTACCTTGGCAGTCAGTGGAAATAGAAGAAGTCTGTCAACTTGCTCTGTCATAGTTTGTTCTTTCTTTAATTCAATATTACCAGCGCTCATCGGCAAAGTCAACGGAAGATATAGCTATTCCCAGTGCCGAAGCTTGTCTTTTTATCAGGGTGTCAATGGTCAAAAATTACAATTTGAAGTGTTGCTTAAAATTAATTTAAGGTGTAGAGTATGTTTAAATATTATGGAAAACTGGAAGAATAAACTTTATCTTGGCTACTCAGAATATTTTACGACAAGGATAAAAAAATATGACAGACGAAGAAATATCTAAGGAAATTGTACCTATAGATAATTCCTCACAATTGTCTAAATCTATTGATAGCTTTAGTTACCCGCTAGCTCAATATCTAGGAGCATTAGGCCTTCCACTCGATAATGTTCTTTATCCTATTTCAGAGCGAAAAAAAATAATTGATTCTTTAGAAAGTGCCTTAGCTTTGCTTCCCATTGATGAACGTACTACGGCATACTACTTAACCAAATTTACTGTAGCGGTATCAGTAGGCTTATTCGATGGAGCGCTAAACTATCTCTGGAATGAGACAATTGGAGCTTTACGCCGTTTGGTGCTTAAATTTGACCTTCAATACTTTTTCTCAATAGCAGAGAAGGTCAGTTCTCGTTATAAAAACTTGTCTTCCCCAGATAACCTTGACCAAATTCAAGACCATGACCTACTAGAATCATGCCGCCGTATTGGACTTCTATCTGATGTTAATTATAAGAGATTAGAACACGTGAATTTCATGCGTAATCATGCAAGTGCTGCACATCCCACAGACCACGAAATAGATGGGTTTGAGATGTTAGGATGGCTAACCGTTTGTTTACGCTACGCAATCATAGCAGAGCCAGACCACTCAGTGATTTCAATAAAGCGACTTATCGATAATATTCGAACTGTATCAATACCTGAAGGCGATATTCCAGTTATAGGTTCTGATATTGTAAAACAACCACAAGAAAGAATCGACGACCTTCTTTGGGCTACGTTTAGTATGTATATTGCCCCATCTATGAATATAACGGCAAAAACTAATATTTCTAACTTAGCAAAATATATCTGGAATGCTACTTCTGAAGATAGAAAATATGAGGTAGGTGCACGATATGGTGTCTTTCGTAAAAATGCCGAAGTAACTCGAAAAGACGCAACTCAAGAATTCCTAGTATTCGTGGATGGGATACGTTATAAGGACGAAGATAGTCTCGCTGGCGAATTACTTGAGAAACTAGAACTACTTAAGAGTGTGCATTTTGGAATGAACAACTTTTATAACGAATATATTCATGCTAAAGCTTTATCAATTTCTCTTCCTGTTAATGGCAAAATACCTCGTTCCGCAAGAACCCTTTGGGTTAAAGTTATATCCATATGCTACATTGGTAATGGTTTTGGCTATCGCGAAGGTGTAGATGAAGGAGCCTTATCTTACTACGAACAGTACATTAATAACTTCTCAGAAGCTGAGACAGTAGTACTTCTGAGGTTATTCAAAGACCCTGAGTTTACTTCTCCCTTAGACCTGAAGAAGTGTGACCGGAGAACCAAACAACTCGCTACAATTCTTAAAAGTAAGCATACTAATGTTTTTATACAGAGGACACTTGACCTTATACTAAAATGTCCCGAGTGCAAACTTGATATTGTGGCAGAAACAGCACCTTACAAGACCATGCTTCCCAACTTACCTAAACATCTTTAATATATTTTAAAACTCATAATTAAAATATAAGTAAGGTGTTCATTTATAAAGGTTGCTAACATTTTTGCTGACGAACTTTTGTGCTTGGATAAGTACACAAAAATTCTGATATAGTTCAAGATTATGGGAAAGACTCTAGCTGAGAAAATCCTAAGTGCCAAGTCAGATTCAGATGCCTGTGCTGGTAATATCGTTGTTGCCCGGCTAGACTTAGCCTTTGCACACGATAGTACCGGTCCCCTGGCATTGAGACAATTCAATGAGGCCAACCTGAATACTATTCACAACCCTGAAAGAACCATCTTGTTCATCGACCATTCCTCACCCAGCTCGGTTAAAGAGCTTTCCAATGACCATATGTTCCTCAGAAGTTTTGCCAAAGAAAAAGGCATCGTTTTAAGTGATATTGGCCAGGGTGTTTGCCATCAAATAGTGGCCGAATCATGGGCTAACCCGGGAGATATTATTGTCGGGGCGGATTCTCATACAGTCACTGCTGGAGCTCTAGGAGCGTTTGCCACCGGAATGGGTTCTACAGACATAGCCATTGCCATGGCTCTGGGTAAAACCTGGCTTCGCGTACCAGAGACAATCAGGGTAGTAGTCCACGGTCGCTTGTCTAAAGGTGTCTACGCCAAGGACCTTATCCTTAATCTCATCGGCCGGATTGGAGCTGATGGAGCAACATATAAAGCACTGGAGTTTAGCGGTGAAACGGTATCTACCATGCCAATATCAGAGCGCCTCACCATTGCCAATATGGTGGTAGAGGCTGGGGCTAAGGTTGGACTCTTCCCCTCAGACATTGTCACCGAGAACTATTTGAGAAGCCAGGGGAGAGGGGAGCGATATATCGTTCTTAATCCAGACCCCGACGCAACCTACGAGAGTACGATTGAAGTAGATGCTGCTCAGCTTGAGCCTACCGTCGCCAAGCCCCACGCAGTTGACAATACTGCTCTAGCCAAAGAACTCAAAGGGATTCACATCGACCAAGTTTTTATCGGCACCTGTACCAATGGGCGCCTGGATGATATCCGTATTGCTGCCAGCATACTACAAGGCAAGAGACGCCATCCAAATACCCGGCTCATTGTTGCTCCAGCTTCTCAAAAAGTCCTTCTGGCAGCCATGGCTGAAGGGTATATCAAGACTTTGATTGAATCAGGGGCAACCATTGTCCCGCCCGGCTGTGCTGCCTGTCTGGGTGTACACCAGGGCGTGTTGGGGGATGGTGAAGCATGCTTATCCACAGCGAATCGCAACTTCAAAGGCCGTATGGGAAATGCTGATGCTTTCATTTACCTGGCCAGCCCGGCAACAGCCGCGGTTACAGCCATCCGTGGCGAAATCACTGACCCCCGGGAGTTTTTGTAAACTTAGTGAGGCGAGGTGATTGAGATATCTTTATAAATACTAAAAAGTAAGGTATTGAAAGAGTTTAAAAATGTTAAGAGGTAAAGCATTTAGGTTCGGAGATAGTATCTCTACTGACCATATCGTACCAGGAAGGCTGCTATACCTGCGCAGTAATTTGCCGGAACTGGCCAAGCATGTACTTGAGGACGCTGACCCCACATTTGTTCAGCGGGTGAAGAAGGGCGATTTTGTGGTGGCCGGCAAGAACTTCGGGCTTGGTTCAAGCCGGGAACATGCCCCACTTGTTATCAAGATGTCTGGGGTAAGTGCCATTCTGGCCAAGTCGGTGGCTCGTATCTTCTTTCGTAACGCTATCAATATTGGGCTTCCAGTGCTTATCTGTGACACCGAGAGTATCAATGATGGTGATGAGCTAGAGGTAGACCTGGAGGCCGGGAAAGTAAGCAACCTGACCAATGGGACTGAGCTTAACTTCAGCAGGATACCAGAGATCATGCTCCGTATCCTGAATGAAGGCGGACTCATCCCCTACATCAAGAAGTACAAGGACTTCGTTATTAGTTAACCAGAGCTCTGATTTAGGTATTGACAGCCAGCGAGCAGGGCTCTTAAAATACCCAGAAAGGTTGACATGGGAAATCATGGGCTACAACACAAGCAAAATAAGTAAGGAGTATAAAAATGAATTCATACAGAAAGAACGCCAGAATTGTGGGAGTATTATTTATAACTGCGACGGTTGCGGGAGTGCTAAGTCTACTTTTTACAGGACCTCTAAATGCTCCAGATTATCTTCTTAA
>SDBU01002679.1_pt1 | contig 23413 bp, 25 predicted proteins | sample 2277071 | NCBI WGS metagenome assembly SDBU01 (sample SAMN10397929, study PRJNA504765) | marine sediment metagenome | isolation source: marine sediment core GS08_GC12, 126 cmbsf | place: Arctic Ocean: Gakkel Ridge, Loki's castle | collected 2008 | reverse complement strand
CGGCACCGCAGCAGGTCTTTGAGCGGGAGTGCGAAATACTCGGTGTAAGGCTGCTATTCGGTGATGCTCCCAGTGGCATGGATATCGGCAGTCAGTTTGTCCGGTCAGCACTGACCTTCAGCAACAAGTTGGCCAGGTTAGCTACCAACAGAAACGCTCGTACCGGAAATGTGGGTCGGGTGCTCAAGGGATGAGTACCCTCGACCAAAGCGGCACACGGATATAGCTATCGGCGGGACGCGGAGATAGCGCAGGATGGCAAAGTACGGATTAAGCGTGCATGGTGGGAAGTGGATAAGTTAGATTCAGGGGGCAAACCCGCACCCCATAGTCCCGCGGACACAGTCATCAATATCTTTGTCTGGATAGGTAATGAAGGACGAACTCCTTATTGGGTAGCGGATAAGCTTAATCAGCTTGGTATCAAGGCACCCGGCGGTGGCATATGGTCTCCGAGTAAAGTCTACAGGATAGTCTATAGCCGCTGTTACACAGGTAAGCATACCTACAATTCCAAGATGAGGGTACCTAATCCCAGGAGGCCACTGGGCGACGTTACCGGTGCTGTAAAGAGGACACTGCTAAGAGCGAAGCCTGATGGTGAAGCTGTGGAGTTTAATGTACCTGCCCTCATTTCAGATGATCTTTGGGAGATGGCTAATGAAAACCTGCAGAGTCGAGGACGTGGCCGAGGCAAGCAGGGAAAGGTGATTCTGGCATTACTCCGTGGCCGTATTTTCTGCCCGCGGGGCAGTAAGCCGATGGTGATAAGAAGAAAGAGTGGTAAGCAAGTAATATATTACCATTGCTCACGCATTATCGATCCTGGTCTCCTGACCGATGCACTTACCGTGGCTTCGTGCCGGGTAGTTAGGATGAAATGGTCTGGGACTGTGTTTACGCGCTGCTAATGCAGGATGCCTGGTTGGAAGAGTATCTAAGTAGCATAGAAGATCAGGCAGAGGATGTGGAAAGACTAATAAAGTCCGAGCAGCAGAAGATACTAAGGGCTCAATCCAGGATAACAAAGATAAGAGAGGGATTCGAGGCTGGAATATACAGTATTGACGATGCCAAGGTAAGAATTGCCGGTTGCCAGGATGCGATCGGTAAGGCAGAACAAGAAATCAGACGGATCCGGGAACAAGTGAATAATTACAGTGCTTCAGCGATAGACCGTGATACCCTAAGACAGGAACTACAGCAACTGGCTACGAAGAATCTGGGGGAGGCAACTTTTGAAGAAAAGAGGGACATCATAAACGAGCTTAGTATCAGAGTTCATCCATCAGAAGATTTGAAGACGATGCGGGTAAAATGTGGACTGAAGCTCGTGATCGAAGGTGATAACAATGGGTCTGTCGGTGAAGATGGGTGTGGAATAGTTATGTTTGGCCTACTTAAGCTGGAAGGCCGACCCTCTTGGGGTATTTTGCGAAGAATCAGGGTGTCATGGCACTAGGTCAACCGACACCCTGATTTTATTGCTTTTGCAGCCAGAATTTCAAGTTATCATAACTTGCATTCACATAATTTTACAAAATACTATCTTGTGACCTTTGGAATGATTTGATTTTGGCATTATTAAATATGCCCACTGGAGGAGAACCTTAAGCTTAAACGGCTAGTGGCGGATTTAAGTCCGGATAAATGGCAGTCTGCCCCGCGTTCATTTGACAAAGGGGTTTTCTATAATATACAATATTATGTAATTAGTTCCAGTTTAGGTTATCACAAACTTTTTGAAATCATTCCAGACCGATAAGTATTGGGTGACCGGACTCTAATTAAAATATATAAGAGAGAAGGTCATCCAATGAGTTTTCAGGACAAGCCTCTCCAATGCTCCGATTGTGGGGCTACCTTCACTTTCAGCGCTGAGGAACAAGAGTTTTTCCAGTCTAAGGGCTATACTAACGAGCCCAAGCGTTGTCCAGAATGCCGCCAGGCAAGGAAGTCAGAACGTTACGGAAGCAGTAACTACGGTTCCAGACGTCAGATGTTCCCTGCGGTATGTGCCGAGTGCGGCAAAAGCACCGAAGTCCCATTTGAACCTCGCGGTGATAAGCCGGTTTACTGTAGCGATTGCTACCGAAAAGTCCGACCTAGTAGATAAGTGAGGTTAAGCCATGAGTAATATCCGGGTTGGGCAACCGGCTTGGATGTGACCCGGGTAAATTTGAGTTTTGTCTTTAGAAGTATCACTACATGAAGGTGAATCACAGGAATCGTTGTTGCGTCGTTTTCAGCGAATGGTGCAGCTGAGTGGTGTCTTGCGGGAAGTAAAAGCCAACCGCCATTTCGTGTCGAAGGGTGAGGCAGCCCGCATCAAAGCCAGAAAGAACGCCCAACGGAGGCGGCGGCGGGGATATTAATCAGAAGACGGAATAAAAACTAGGATTAAGAGGGAGAAAATCATGAGAATCTATGTGGGGAATTTATCTTATGAGGTAACTGAACAAGACCTGCGGCGAGAATTTGAGGCTTTTGGAGGGGTGGACTCGGTAAGTGTCATAACAGACAAGTATAGCGGGCGGCCTAAGGGATTTGCCTTCGTTGAAATGGCATCAAAGTCTGAAGGTGAAACTGCAATCACGAGCCTTAATGGTAAAACGCTAAATGAGCGGACCATTGTGGTTAATGAAGCTCGTCCTCGCACTGACAACAGAAGTGGTGGCTCCTATGGTGGCAGGGAGAGTAGCGGCTACGGGGGAGGAAGACAGGGAAGATACTAGAATTACTTTTAATTTAGCTCTCCTCAAGAAACATAAAGCATATTTATGACTCCGAAGAACTATTGGTGAACGTTAGTGGCAGACCGCTACTCACCCCAATCATCAAGGAAGGACAAATGGCGTGAATATCTATGTGGGGAACTTATCACTTGAGATGACTGAGGATGAACTCCGACAGGTATTCATAATTTCCGGGGAAGTAAAATCTGTGATAACAATGGATGACAAATATATCGGCAGCGGCCAACCCAGGGGATATGGCTACGTTCAGATGGCCTAGAAGTCTGAGGGCCAAGCCGCAGTTATCAGCCTTCGAGAAAAAAGTCTAAGAGGATAGGTGATTAAAGTCGTCGAGGCACTTCTCTTTCGGATAACGGACATAACAAACCCCTCCATAGCAAAAAGGGCAGATATTTTAATTTGAAAACAAGACAGAGATGAAGCGGAACGATTATTCCTGCCTTTTAATATATCGGGAACATATTGTTTCTTAAATTTAATTAGGAGTATTAATGAATTTCGAAAATTTGAATCTTCATCCAGGTATCATGACCGGTGTGCATGAGCTTGGATACACTGAACTCACACCAATACAAACGGAATCAATCCCCCCAATATTGCAGGGCAGAGATGTCATAGGGCTGGCCCAGACAGGAACCGGCAAGACAGCGGCCTTCGTATTACCAATTCTGCAGCGTCTACTAAAAGTACCGAGAAGGCAGGTCGGCGCCGCCATTATTACCCCGACACGTGAACTGGCCGAGCAAATCAACGGGATTATCAACAGGCTGGGGAAATACACCGGCCTTAAAAGTATCGCCGTCTACGGCGGCACTAATATCAAGCAGCAGATTCTGGAATTGGGTTGCGGCATTGAAATAGTCGTCGCCTGTCCGGGACGGTTGCTCGACCACCTGTGGAGAGGCTCTATTGACCTATCCAGCCTGGAAATTCTGGTCATCGATGAGGCTGACAGGATGTTTGACATGGGCTTTCTGCCGGACATACGTAATATATTAAAGTGTCTGATGAAAACACGTCAGACGCTGCTTTTCGCGGCGACAATGCCTGATGATATCCGGAAGCTGGTTAAAGAGATACTGCATAACCCGGTTACAGTGCAAATCGGGCATGTGGCACCGGCAGCTGCGGTGTCACATGCGCTGTATCCGGTTAAGCAACATCTCAAAACTGCACTACTGACGGAAATACTGTACCGGTTAGAATCAAAATCAGTACTCGTATTTACTCGAACCAAGCACCGCACCGAGCGTATTGCCCGGCAACTTAAGAGAGCGGGATTCAGAGTCGCCTCGTTACAGGGAGACTTGTCTCAGCCCAGACGTCAGGCTGCACTCGATGGCTTCCGTACCGGCTCGGTTAAGATACTGGTAGCGACCGATATCGCCGCCCGTGGTATCGATATCCTGCACATTTCACACGTTATCAACTACGACATGCCTGAGAATACAGATGCTTACATTCATCGCATCGGGCGTACGGGACGGGTCAACAACAACGGAGACGCACTGACGTTTGTAACAAGTGCAGACACAGCTATGGTAAGCTCCATCGAGCATATCCTGAATAAGAAAATCGAACGCCGTATACTGGAAAACTTTGATTACACGGTGCCTGCGCCGGAAAAAACGGATAACCGCCAAAATCGCAGAGTACCTCGTAGACCGGGCACTCGAAACAGAATGGCAGCTGTAATAAATGCGATATAAAAATTAAGAGGGGCGCTGATATGAAAACACTGCTTGTATATCCTCAGAATCCGGACACTTTCCGGAGCTTTAAGCATGCCCTGAAATTCGTCTCCTAAGAAAGCCGCACCCCCCCCGCTGGGTTTACTGACGGTGGCAGCGATGCTACCGGGAAATTAGGAGAAAAAGCTGGTGGATATGAATGTCACCAGACTGAACGATAGCGATATCAAGTGGGCCGACTACGTATTTATCAGCAACCATGGCGGTGCAGAAAAAATCGGTCAAGGAAGTAGTCGTCCGGTACAAGCATCTGGGCGCAAAAATCGTAGCCGGAGGCCCTTTATTTACTGCCGGATTTGAAGAATTTAACGGTATGGACCACTTTGTCCTATGCTCTTTAGTACAGAAGCGTCCACCGTGGGCGACGACCTACAACGGACTGCAAAACCCTTATCACCGGTTCGAATCCGGTCGTCGCCTCCAAACTTAGTTTTGACCTGTTCGGCCGAAGGTTGTTTTTTAAGGGTAACTTAAATTCCTCGGTGCTGTTTAGCCGGTTGTATCTCTATCCAGTTCTTGCTGCCTCTTTGCAGCCAGAACTATGCTGCCTATGGCGCCAACCAGAAAAGCGGCTGGGCAAATAAAAACGGCTATGATAAAAAAGAAGGGCTCATCTGGTAGCCCAATTCTCTCCCAGAAGTCTGGGCCAAACCAGTGAATAAGCAGACCGTAAATAGCATTGTGCAGGAGGATACTAACCACAAGCCCGGCTGAGGAAGCCCCGGTCAGTATGAGGAATTTCTTGAGTTTGCCTCTCACCTTTTCTTTCACCGTTAAGAATATTAAGGCCGCACCTAAGAAAAAAAGAACCCCGGAAATAATAACAAAAGGAATACCGCGGATTAGTTCTCTTATTGCTGGAATGAAAAGCCCAATTGCTATTACCGCGGAGACGCCGACTAATGCCCAAAATATCGCCCAAATCAGTTTCCCGTTCATTTCCCCCGCCTCACATTCTATTTTCGGTGACAACGAGTGGACTGATAGACATCATCGCTTCCTTACTTCCTTCGTCAGCCAGAAGTAGAAAGGGTACCAGTTGCTGTTATTTATTGGTCGACTGTAGCGGCCCATACAGGGGCTATTACCCATCCGACGAGAGTCCATCCACCAAGGAAATTCAACAGGAAGATAGCTAGGATATTTCGTTTACGCCTAATGAGAGCGACGATTGTTGGTAAAAAGTATAGCAATATCCCTAATATAACCCAGAAAAACATTAGGCTACCGATAACAGCTTCCATTGGTTCAAATCCAATTTAGTCGATAGAGACTATTGTATTCCTATAAGTTGGATTGTCAATACCCCGAATTAGAGGTTAATTTTGGGCTGCTCGGGATGTGGTCATGGCTTGGGAGTATTTACTTAACTAGAGCCTTTGTTCCGATAATCTCTTGTTTTTGGTACCACCTCTGGACAGCCTCAACTACCTCATCCGGCGTATCACAGACCCTTAGCAGGTCAAAGTCCTCTTCAGAAATAAACCCTCTGGATAAGACCAGGTTCCGTAGCCAGTCCAGAAACCCCTGCCAGTATCTAGAATCAACCATCACTACCGGAAACGGTTTTATCTTGTGCGTTTGCATCAGAGTTAAGAGTTCCGTGACCTCATCAAGTGTGCCTAATCCTCCAGGCATGATGATAAAGGCAGAGGCATACTTTACCAGCATGATTTTGCGTATAAAGAAGTGATTGAAGGTAATTGACTTTGTGGTATAGGCATTGGCAATCTGCTCCTCAGGCAGTTCAATATTTAGTCCGATTGAGCTAACTCCAGCTTTAAGAGCGCCCTTGTTGGCGGCTTCCATAACACCGGGTCCACCGCCGGTTATAATGGAAAAACCCAGCTCTCCAAGCCGACGAGCTATCTCCTCTGTCTTGGCATAAAGTTCATCACCCTCTCCGATTCGAGCTGAACCGTAGATGCTTACGGCTGGTTCTATATTCGCCAGTTTATCAAACCCCTCTACCAGTTCACCTATTATCCGGAACATCCGCCAGGATTCTCCCTTGGTCAGATCATTTATTTCATATTCGTGCGGCATATCGTCCTCCCACAACAAATAGATAATGCTTCGTGATGGTCTAGACTAACGGGAAGTGTTGCTCTTGGTTTTATCGCCAGCTCACTTCACTATAATACCACCTGACCATGTGAACTGCTAGTGCGTCTAGGACGTAAGCAAAATGGCACAGATATTATAATTGGGAGCAATCAAGGTTTTAATTAGCTTATTTTTCGAAAATGACTTTAAGCCACAGATGTCGCGGTAAAATAATGAATATTCGTCCGCTAATCGAAGGCAACTGAAAAACCTTCGAAACTGATAAGGTACCTACGCTATATATGACTCCAGCTCGTCTTCGTGTAAAATCACCTCGTCGTAGCCTGTACCAACTCTTACAGTGTAAATATAGAAGACTTTAGAGCCCCTATCCAGGCTTATCCAGTAATAATCTGCAACTTCGCCGGGTTGACCTGTATATCTTGCCAGATCAGAGTCTCTCGGGGATAGACGCGGATTCTTGACTGGCATTATGATGACTTTCTGCCCTATCTCGTATTTTGCGTTGGGAACCATTGGACTACCTTTAACAAATGTTTGGCGAATGATAATCCCAAGCGATGTGTTTGTCAATACCCCCGAGACAAAATAAGGAAAGTCTCGATTTTTGGAGGCTGTAAGCAGCATATAGTGTGCAGCCACTGGAGAGACCCTTTTTATTCAAATTGCGGTGTATAATGGTATTTGATATTAATTTCTCAAAGTAATTCTAAGGGTAGCAAGGCTCAGGCTTTCAAATTATACCTGTTATCCGTTATAATAATCATCACGGTGATGACCATGTATTCAACCAAAGAAGCAGCGGGTAGGTTAGGACTATCTCAAGACCATGTTAGATTGTTAGCCAGCAAGGGTATCATCGAAGCCAGGAAACTGGGTCATGACTGGGTAGTGCTGAATTTGGATTACCAGAGGAAAAGAAAACCAAAAGGAGGTATAAGATGTTCGTACTAGCAGTTAAATTTAAGGCGGCCAAAGGCAAGGAGGAAGAACTAGTACAGTTGCTGCGTAAGGTGGTAGCGAAAGTTCGTCGGAATGAACAGGATACTCTGATGTATGACCTGCACCGTAAAATTGGCGACCCGACCGAAGTATTCCTTTACGAGCGATATAAAGATAGACATGCTTGGGAAGTCACCCATATGTCAGCGCCCTATATCAAGGAATTACTAGCTGCAATGCCGAACTATCGAGAGGGTGATGTCGAAGTCACCGAGTATGAAACAGTTGAAGTAAAATAGAAGGACAGCGCGGTGAAGTAGAAATCGTTGCGATAGGTAGCCAGGGAATTGGGAGTAAGCCACTCCTGCTTATCATAAATTAATCACGCCAAGCGTCCAGCCAGTGCTAAGGTGGTAAGCAGTGTTGAGCAAAAGATAGTTGACACTCATATTGTTAATACCTACAATAATCTCAAGGCCGGGGTGGCGGAATGGCAGACGCAGCGGACTTAAAATCCGCCGGAGCAATCCTTGCGGGTTCGAGTCCCGCCCCCGGCACCAGGGAGAGAAAATGCCAGTCGGAATGTCCTGGTTAATAGTTTTGCTCGGCTACTTTTTAGGCTCAATACCTACTGCCTTTCTGGCTGGCCATCTACTTAAAGGTAAAGACATCCGGCAGATGGGTGATGGCAATATGGGAGCTAGAAATGCCTTTCATGAACTTGGGGCAAAAGTCGGGATAGGCATCTTTCTGTTTGACGCTGGTAAGGGAGCCTTGGCTATCTTGGTTGCTCAGAGCACCCAGATTCCTCAACTTGCAGTATTGCTTACAGGGGTAGCGGCTGTTGCCGGTCATAACTGGCCAGTCTTTATCGGTTTTAGGGGTGGGCGTGGTGAGGCGACAACCATTGGTGTACTTTCGACTATAATCATCCAGCCAATGCTAATTATGGCTGTACCAACAATTGCTGCCCTGCTGCGGCGAGGTGTGACTATTACCAGCGCGGTTTTATTTATACCTCTCCCTTTGGTTTGCTGGCTAATGGGTGTGCCCGGTATTCTTATCACTTACAGTATCGCCCTGCCCTGTTTGGTCGGCTTTACCCATTTCTTGAGAACTAGGCAGCCAGTGATACGCCGAGCCTAATTATAAACCCTTTTCCCCAAGGGAACATCCCTATCCGGCTGAATCAAGACCACTTTACCGTTGTCTAATATCACACCTAGTAGAAGCACCTCAGATATAAAATCGGCAATTTGCCGGGGGGGCTCCAGCTTTGAAGCCTGCCACCGAATTGATTTTTATGCTTATCTCTGCTTAAATTATTAGAATAGAAGGAGGGGGAAAGTGAATGAGTTGACCCTTGAAGCCAGTAAGCGAGATATATTGGGTAAAAAGACGAAATTCCTACGCCGTCAGGGTATTGTTCCAACCCATCTCTACGGGCGTAATGTTGGGTCACTGGCTCTCCAGTGTGATTTGGCGGAACTGGAGGGCATTATAGCCCAAGCCGGGGTGACCCGACTGATAAATCTTGAGATTGACGGTGATAAGAAACCGAGGAGCATCTTCATCCGTGAAGTTCAAAGGGATGCAATCACCGAAAAGCTACTGCATGTTGACTTTTACCAGGTGAAAAAGACGGAGAAGATAAAGGTTGACGTGCCTATTGTTTTGGTCGGTGAAGCCCCGGCAATGAAGCTGAAGGGACGAACCCTGATGCAGCAGCTTTCAGGCCTCAGTATTGAGTGTTTGCCTGACCAGATTCCGCGCACAATTGAGGTTGACATCAGTTCTCTTGAAGGATTGGAGCAGTCAATCCTTGTCAGAGATATCGCCTTAAGCCCGGAGATTGCCGTTCTCGTTCACCCGGAGCAGATGGTGGTCAAGGTGAGTGAGGTATTTGTGGAGAAGGAGGAGGAAGTTGCCGAGGTTGAGGCTGAAGCGTTGGCTGAGGCTGAAGAAGTCACTGAAGAGGCTGAAGAGAAGCCGCAAGGGTAATTAAAAATCGGGGCGAGAGGATTTGAACCTCCGACCTCAGCGTCCCGAACGCTGCGCGCTAACCAGGCTGCGCTACGCCCCGTTAACGAATATTATAGGCGGATTCAGTCATTTAAGCAACAGTTTTGCACAGTAGAGGGCCAACGTCTGATGAAATACTGTATTGTCATAATGGACGGTGCCTCTGGCTTGCCACTGGCAGATTATGGTGGGAAGACCTCCCTTGAGCTAGCCGCTACCCCAAATTTAGACGCTTTAGCCAGAGAGGGCACCCTGGGACTGGTGCGCACCGTACCTGAGGGTATGGAGCCATCCAGTGCCTGCGCCTGCATGTCAGCCCTTGGCTATGACCCGAAGGTCTATTACCGGGGGCGGGCGGCCATTGAAGCCAAGAGCCTGGGGATTGGGCTTGATGAAGGGGAGGTTATCTTTCGCTGCAATCTGGTTGCTGCCCGTGACGGCAGGATGTGGAGCTACAGCACCGGCTATATTCCTACCCAGGAGGCAAGGGAGCTTATTGCTGCATTAAATGAAAGCCTCGGCAATAACCAGATACGCTTTTACCCCGGGGTTAGCTATCGCCATCTCTTAAAACTTAGGGGATTTGAGCAAACCATTAAGGCTATCTGTACTCCGCCGCATGATATTCCGGATAAACCGATTAGTGAGTATCTGCCCCGGGGGGAGGGGAGCCAAATCCTGAAGGAGCTGATGCGGCGCTCCGAGGCTGTTCTTTCAGACCACCCGCTAAATTTAGCCCGGAGTTCTCGGGGTGAGATACCAGCCACCATGATATGGCTCTTCTGGGGTTCAAGCCGGGCGCCGAACCTGCCCGCTTTCAAAGAGGCTTATGGCATTGGTGCCGCCATGACCTCCGGGGTTGACCTGCTTCGGGGGCTTGCCCAGATGCTTGGCATGGCGGTGCTTAATATCCCGGGGGTAACCGATGGACAGGACAACGACTATTCAGCTCAGGGTGAAGGGGCGGTAAATGCCCTTCGGGACCATGATTTGGTGGCGATTCATATTGAGGCGCCCGATGAAGCCGCCCACGACGGCTCGGTTGAAAGTAAGGTAAAGGCGATTGAGAGGATAGACGGCGAGATTTTAGCTCGGCTCCGAGGATACCAGCTAGATAACCTTCGGCTTCTGGTTCTGCCTGACCACCCGACCCCGATACCGGTCAGGACCCATACCCCAGAGCCGGTACCATTCCTGCTCTGGGGTATGGGCTTTAGCTCAAACGGGGCAAGGAGATTTACTGAAAAAGAGGCTCAAAAGGCTGGTCTTTTTGTTGAGGAAGGCTATAATATTATGAAGCGGCTGGTAGGATAAAATGGCACTAATTGTACAAAAATACGGTGGTTCGTCGGTGGCTGATGCCGAGAAGATTAAGAATGTCGCCCGGCGTATTGCCAGGGTTAGGGAGGAAGGCAAACAGGTGGTGGTTGTTGTCTCGGCGATGGGGGATACCACCGATGAGCTGATTGAGCTTGCCTATGAGGTAACGGAACACCCGGATAGTCGTGAGCTTGATGTGCTCCTGTCCACGGGTGAGATTGTCTCGAGTACCTTACTGGCGATGGCACTTAAGAGCCTGGGTTATGAGGCAATCAGCTTAAGCGGTGCTCAGGCCGGGATACGCACTGATGCCTCATTCAGCCGTGCCCGAATCCTCAAGATTGACCCCAAGCGGGTCTTGAAGGAACTGGAGAGGGGCAAGGTTGTTATCGTGGCTGGCTTTCAGGGTATTACCGATGAGATGGACACGACCACCCTGGGGCGGGGTGGCTCCGATACCACGGCGGTGGCACTGGCAGTCAGCTTAAAGGCTGAGGCTTGCCAGATATATACTGATGTTGAGGGGGTCTATGCAGCCGACCCAAGGCTTGTCCCCGAGGCAGAGAAGTTAAATGAGATTGGCTATGAAGAGATGCTGGAGCTAGCTACCTATGGGGCTAGGGTAATGCATCCCCGGGCGGTAGAACTGGGTGAGCTGTTTGGTCTGCCGATTCAGGTTACCTCAAGCTTTAACCAAAGTCCGGGGACACTAATTCATGGAGGGGTTTCAATGGAAGTTAGAAATAAAGCCAGGGCAATTGCTCATGATCTTAATGTAGCCAAGATAACAGTGGTTGGTGTTCCTGATCGACCAGGAATTGCGGCCGCTCTCTTTGAACCCCTAGCCAGGGCAGGTGTCAGTGTTGATACCATTGTCCAGAATGCCAGTATCGAGAATATCACCGACCTCACCTTTACCGTAGCTAAAGGTGAGCTAGCTAAAGCAATGAAGGTAGTAGAGCCTATTGCCAAATCAATCGGTGCCAGGGAGTGCTCAAGTGACTCCAAACTGGGTAAGGTCAGTATTATCGGTACCGGGATGCAGAATACCCCTGGTTATGCCGCCAGGATGTTCGGTGTCTTAAGCAAGCAGGGTATTAATATTCAGCTTATAACTACCTCGGAGATAAGGATAACCTGCATTATTAATGAGGCTAGAGTTAAAGATGCCGTTCGGGCTTTACATAAGGCGTTTGAGCTTGAACAGGATTAAGCGGCGACTACTTCCTTAATATCGGGAAGTTCCTGCTTTAATATCTGCTCAATACCCATCTTGAGGGTCATGGTTGACATCGGACAACCCATGCAGGCACCGGTCAGTTTCACCTTGACCACACCGTCACTGACATCAACAAGCTCAACATTACCCCCATCAGCCACCAAAGATGGGCGGATTTTATCCAGTACTGCTTCTACTTTTTCTCGCATCTTGTTTCTCCCTTCAATTAATTAAATCATATCTGGCTGGGCCATGTCAAAATGACTTGTTAAGTTGGGCTTACCTAGAGTAGAATAGTGAGAAACGTAGTTTGCACCGGGACATGAAGATGACCTACGAAGAAGAAAAGCAGGTCAGGTTAAAGCGTCAGTACAGCAAGCAGGCGATTGCATTGGCGATGCAGGGGCGATGGAAGGAAGCGTTGGCGGTCAATAAGAGCCTGATTGAGAACTTTCCCAATGATATTGATGCCTATAATCGGCTGGGTAGGGCTTATATGGAACTGAGGGAGTATGCTCAGGCTAGGGAAGCCTATGGCAGGAGCCTTGAGATTGACCCTTACAATGTTATTGCCAAGAAGAATCTGCAGCGTTTCTCGTATTTGAATGAAATGGCGCCGGCTTCAGGGAGTTCCACCTCGAGGGTTGAGCCACGTCATTTCATTGAAGAGACTGGCAAGGCCGGGGTAGTTGACCTCCAGCACCAGGCACCGGATGAGGTTCTGGCCAGGTTGGTTGCCGGCGACGAAGTATTCTTGAAGATAAACGGACCTGCTTTGATTGTAACCGATGCTCAGGGAGAATACATCGGACAAGTCGCCTTTAGATACGAACAGCGACTTATTCGGTTAATGAAGGGGGGTAATGAGTACTCCGCTTCAGTCATCAGTTCCAGCGAAGAGAAGGTGACGATTATGATCCGGGAGGTATATCAGCACCCTTCCCAGACTGGGCAGCTTTCCTTTCCCTCAAAAAGACGTGAGGCTTTACACCCTTACGCCACGGATCGAGTCATTCGACGTGAGCTTGAAGATGAAGAGAGTGAAGTTGAAGAACTAGGCTATACCATAGTCGGTGGTGAAGATATTGTGGTACCCCCTGAGACAAGTAGTGAAGAGGAGAAGGAAGTTTAAGGAGTTGGCTTGTTATGGTTTTAGGTAAGGTGAGATCGGTAAATATCGAAGATGAAATGAGGAGTTCCTACCTTGACTACGCAATGAGCGTCATTATCTCTCGTGCCCTGCCTGATGTTCGGGACGGCCTAAAGCCGGTACACCGGCGTATCCTTTACGCCATGCACGGTCTGGGACTTAATTACACCAGCCCACATAAGAAAAGTGCTCGTATTGTTGGTGAGGTGCTGGGTAAATATCATCCCCATGGTGATGTCTCGGTCTATGATGCCATGGTTCGTATGGCACAGGACTTTTCCATGCGTAATGTTCTGATTGATGGACAGGGTAACTTTGGCAGTATAGATAATGACCCGCCAGCGGCAATGCGTTATACAGAAGTGCGCCTGGCGGCGATATCAGAGCAGATGCTGGTTGATATTGATAAAAACACGGTCGATTTCACCCCAAACTTTGATAGCAGCCTGGATGAACCGGTGGTTTTGCCCACCCGGTTGCCTAATTTGCTCGTCAATGGCAGCTCTGGAATTGCGGTTGGTATGGCAACCAATATACCACCCCATAATCTTGGAGAGGTGTGCGATGCTGTCTCCTATCTTATTGAGCACCCTGACGCGACCGTTGATGACCTCATAACCTTGGTTAAAGGTCCTGATTTCCCCACGGCCGGTATTATTCTGGGACAGGATGGAATTAAAAATGCCTATGCTACCGGGCATGGGCAGGTTGTAGTTCAATCCGTGGCACATATTGAGGATATACCAGGCAGTGGCCGGGAGCAAATTGTAGTCACTGAACTTCCTTACCAGGTGAACAAGGCAGCTCTGGTTGAGCGGATTGCTCACCTAGCCAGAGATAAAAAAATCAGCGGTATCAGTGAGCTGCGTGATGAATCGGATCGGCAGGGTATTCATGTTGTCATTGAACTTAAGCGAGAGGTTCAACCACAGCAGGTCTTAAACAGCCTCTATAAATACACCGCAATGCGGCAAACCTTCCACGTTAATATGCTGGCTTTAGTTGATGGTCAGCCTCAGGTAATCAGTCTCAAAGAAGCCCTGCAGTATTTCGTTGATTTTCGCCGCGAGGTTATCACCCGGCGCTCCAAGTTTGCGCTAAAGGCGGTTAAGGAAAGAGTCCATATCCTCGAAGGCTTTAAAATTGCCCTGGATAATATCGATAAGGTGATTTCAATCATCCGAAAATCCGAAACGGCTGAAATTGCCCGACAGGGTCTGATGAGCAACTTGGGTTTAACCCAAGTTCAAGCCCAGGCCATTCTGGAGATGCAACTACGCCGCCTGGCTAACCTGGAGCGCAAGAAGATATTTGATGAGTATGCTGAGGCGCTAAAAACAATTGCTTACTTGGAAGACCTGCTTTCCAATCCCAGGAGGATACTCGTCTTAATCAGGGAGGACATGGATGAATTAAAGTCCAAGTATGGCGACTCCCGCCGGACCCAGATAAGTGACCAGGAACTGGTAGAATTTCATGAGGAAGACCTTATTCCCCACCAGAGGGTGGCGGTAACACTTTCCAACCGTGGCTTCATCAAGCGAGTCCCTTATCACACCTACAAGCCACAGCACCGTGGTGGTAAGGGTATTATCGGCATGGTAACTCGTGAGACGGATGCGGTACGACTCCTGGTCGGTGCCGACACCCATGATACCCTGCTTTTCTTTACCAATCGTGGCAAGCTCTTTTCTCTTAAATGTTATAAAATCCCCGCCGGTAGCTCGCGGACTGCGAAAGGGATGGCGGTAGTTAATTTCTTTCCTCTGGCTGATGGTGAACAGGTGACAGCAGTGCTGGCCGTGCCGGATTTTAAACCCGATACCTATCTGCTTCTGGCTACCAGCGGTGGGGAGATAAAAAAGACTGCCTTGGATAGTTTTGCTTCGGTGCGCTTAAACGGGCTTCTGGCTATGGACTTGGAGCCGGGGGACGAGCTGGTATCCGCAGGGCTGGCAACTGCTCAGGACGATGTCTTACTGGTGACTCAACGAGGACAGGCGATTAAATTTACTGTCTCCAGCTTGAGGGCTAGCTCCAGAACCAGTGGTGGGGTTCGGGCGGTTCGCCTCAGTTCGGGTGACCGGCTAGTCAGTATGGATATCGCCGATCCGGATGCCTTCATTTTAGTGGTTACTAGCGGTGGCTTTGGTAAACTGACCAGGGTCTCAGGTTATCCGAGGCAACGTCGTGCTGGCGGCGGTGTTAGAACCTTTAAGGTTACCGAGAAAACAGGTGAAGTTGTGGCCAGCCGGGTGGTTGCGCAATCAGAACAACTGATGATTATTTCGGCGGATGGTATTGTCCTCAGCACCCCGGTTCGGGAAAAAGACACAAAGCGAGGCATCTCAATTCAGGGGAGGAGCACTCAGGGTGTGAGGTTAATGAGACTCTCAGCGGGCGATCGGGTGGTTGCCATCGCTTGCTTCGACCAGAAAAAAGGATAAAGGCATTGTCTAAAGAATATTTAGGAGGTTAAGTCGATGAGTTTGCCCAGTTTTTCGCTGGAAGGTAAGGTGGCTCTGATCACCGGAGGTAGGAGGGGAATAGGTAAGACCTTTGCCCTGGCTTTTGCCGAGGCCGGGGCTGATGTCGCCGTCTGTGATTATATGGACGATGGCGGCGAACTTGAGGCGGTAGAAGAAGGTATCAAGGAATTTGGCCGTAAAGCCTTAACCATGATGGCTGATATCACCATCAAGGATGATGTTGAGCGGCTGGTAAAGGCAACGGTGGACAGGTTGGGTACCATTGATATTCTGGTAAACGACGCTGGCATCATTTCCTCCAGCGACATCGCTAGTGTTGAGGAAGAAGTCTTGGACAGGATGTTTGATACTCATGTCAAGGGTTATTATCTCTGCTCTCAGGCGGCCGCCAAGATAATGATACCGAAGGGAAAGGGCAATATCCTCAATATGGGTTCAGTCTCGGGTCTGGTGGCAGTGCCTCAGGGCCGTACTGCCTACTGCGTGGCTAAAGCTGCTGTACATATGCTGACCAAGAGTCTGGCGAAGGAACTCGCCCCTTATAATATCAGGGTTAACGCTATTTCCCCCTGGATGATAAAGACCCAGATGAGTATCCGTGCCCAGACCGATCCTGAGATACGAAAGGACGCTATGGCTCGGACGCCACTCGGACGTTTTGGTGAGACCACCGATCTGGTCGGTGCGGCTCTGTTTTTGACCTCGGATGCCTCAAGCTGGGTCACCGGTCACTGCCTGGTCGTTGATGGCGGCATGATGGCCTAGCTGGTTTCCCGAGAAACTAATCATTAAAGGGCAGCTCAAAACTTTTTTGTCTTGACAAGGGTGGCTCTTTTAACTTAAACTATTAGAACAGGTGTTCGCCAAATCGAGGTAATTAGTGGAAACGCTTTCGTCGAGACAAAAATCAATCCTTGATTTTACCCATCGGTTCCTTCAAAAAAATTACTACCCCCCGACGGTCAGGGATATTGTAAGTGGTTGTCAGATTAGCTCAACATCGGTGGTGGATTATAACTTAAAGATACTGGAGCAAAGAGGGTTTATTCGCCGCCGGCGTGAGGTATCGCGAGGCATCCAGTTACTCACTCAATCCGGTCTCTTCGGACGCCGCGGGATACCTGTTATTGGTCAAATCGCGGCTGGCCAGCCAATATCGGTACCTGCGGCTGATACCTGGAATACTGCTCCTTCAGAGATAATAGAGGTAGGCGAAGAACTGATTCGTGGCAGGGACGAAGTTTACGCCTTGAGGGTTAGGGGTACCTCAATGGTGGATGAACTGATAGATGATGGTGATCTGGTGCTGCTGGAGTTTACCAGTGTGGTTGAGGATGGGGAGACAGCCGCCGTATGGCTTAAACTGGAAAAGGAAGTGACCTTAAAGAAGGTCTATCGTGAGCGAGGTCGCATTAGACTGCAACCAGCCAACAGCAATATGAAGCCAATATTCGTTGACCCGGAGAATATTGAGGTTCAGGGTAGAGTGATTGCCGTTATCCGGCAGTTAGCTTAAGTCTGAAGTAACTCTTAACTTGTGATTCTAAAGGGGGCAATCTTTGGAATTTTTTTATTTTTCCACAAGATTGGGGCTGGACTTGACAAATGCCATCTCAGTCTGCTTTGATTTTTGGCAGGCAAAGGGCTTAAAGTAGGAGTTAACAGGCTAAGGAACACCTGGTACTAAATTGAAGCGATGATTTTATCTCAGTTTCAAACGGTAGGGAGGGATCTTTTTTCACGGGGTCTTGTCTCTTCAAGCAGTGGCAATCTGAGTATTAGGCTCGGAGATCGAATCATCATCAATCGTCGTGGTAGCCGGCTCAACTGCCTTGAGGAGTATGATTTAATTGAAACTGGACTTTATAAAAATGACCGCTCTACTCCTCTAGCCTCAATTGAACTGCCGGTTCATCGTGCTATTTATCGGGAAACCTCAGCTCAGAGTATAGTCCATGCCCACCCACCTTGTGCGGTGGCACTATCACTGATGGAAACTGAGATTGTGCCGAGTTGCGTTGAAGGCCTATCCTTGGTTGGCCAAGTCCCGGTGCTCGGTTGGAACATGGAGGTAAAACCGGGAGGCTTAGCTGATATAATTGCTAAGGCACTTGGTGGAAACCGGATTATTATGGTTCATGGTCACGGCAGCTTTGCCACCGGTCAACTACTTGAAGAAGCCTATAACTGCACCACCGTCCTTGAAGAAAGCTGCCATGTTAATTGTTTGCTCAAATCGCTTCAGGTTTGACCAACTCCAAAATAGCCTATGCCTCTGGTTTCTTACCCCGGTCGAAGATAAACTCTTGAGTTGTTTTAGACTTGGTCCAAGCTGCCATAGCTGTCGGTAGGAACTTTAAGGCTATAATCAGCCCCAGGATAATTGACATCAGGGTGCCAATTCCTGAGCCCATGCCAAACCAGACAATGAAAGGCAGCGCCACCAGACCAATGCCCATGGCTAGGGCAACATTACGGGTGATTATAAAGAGGATCAAAATTATACCGGATAAAATGGCTAACCCCAGTCCATATCCGTAGTAGGGGAGCAGAACGAATAAGGCACCGAAGGCAGCTCCCATCCCCTTACCACCGCTAAACTTGAGGAAGAGCATCCAGTTGTGACCAACCACTGAAGCCACTCCAGCCAGTAAGACGAAGGGTATAGATACCTTGAGTAACCAGACGGCGATGGCAACCGCGGCTGCCCCTTTAGTGAGGTCGATAATGCCAACCACTACTGCCGGCCAGAGTCCGACCTCACGGTAGGTATTTAAGCCGCCGACATTACCGCCACCCAGCTGGCGAATATCCTTGCCGCTGGCAAGTCGGGTGGCAAGGTAGGCGGTCGGGGTTGAACCGAGCAGGTAACCAATGATAATGGCGATGATCCCGCTAATGACATCACTGACTATCATCTTAAAACTCTGTTACTTTGCTTTACTTGTAGACTGGGGTGCACCACTCAAGATATTTAGAGTTATTCCCCCGGATGACATCAGAGTAGATTTCCTGTAATTTTTTGGTTACCTCGCCAATTTCACCACTGCCAATCTTACGGTGGTCGATTTCAGCCACGGGGGTTATATTAGCTGCGGTACCGGTTAGGAAGCATTCCTCAGCGTTATAAAGCTCAACGCGGTCAATGTGCCTTTCTATGGTTTCGATACCAAGTTCGCTTTTGGCCAGTTCAATTACGGTAGCCCTGGTAATTCCCATCAGAATACCATCATAGTTTCCGGGTGTTATCAGTTGTCCATTTTTTACCAGAAACAGGTTCTCACCGCTCCCTTCGGAGATATAGCCGTCGGCACTGAGCATGATTGCCTCATCAAAGCCGTTCTCAATGGCTTCGGTTTTGGCCAGGGCGTTGTTGATATAGAGTCCAGTCAGCTTGGCTCGTGGTATTTCCTTGAGACATCGCCAGGATGAGACGCCGCACCTTGCCTTGTCTGTATCCAGATATCGTCCCCAGGGGAAAGCAAAGACCAGAAAGTCGGAGTCTAGGCCGTGAAGGCGTACCCCAAGAGCCTCGGTGCTCTTATAGGCCATCGGTCTAACATATAAGTCTTCCTCGAATTGGCATTTCTCCACCAGCTCTGTGGTTAACCGGCATAGCTCATCAACCGTATGAGCCAAATCGATTTTGAGTATCTGACAGCCGAAATAGAGCCGTTCGTAGTGTTCTTTAAGGCGGAAGAGATAAAGCTGTTTTTGCCCACTGTTCCAGTTACCTCTGATGCCCTCAAAAACGGCCGTGCCGTAGTGAATGAAATTGGTCATCACCCCGAGCTTGGCTTCAGATAAGGGAACAAACTGGTTCTGAAAGAAGGCGTAGGATGGCATCTTTAAGTCTCCTCTCTCCTAGTAGTTAATGGGCATATTATAGTAACTGGCGAAAAAGAAAACAAGTGTCTTTAGGGTTTAGTAAGCTCAGCCCCGCACTTAGCACAGAAACGGCTGCCCTGGGGGTTGGGTTGGGAACAGACCTTGCAGATTAGGTCTTTATCTGCCGGGCTATCGCCAAAGTAGAGTTTTACGTGTGGCCAGGGTATCTCAATCCCCTCCTCATCGAAGGCTTTCTTGAGTCTCTTTCTCAGCTCACCGGTTACCTCCCATTGTGTTAGTGGCACGGTTTTGCCCAGGATTTTGATATCAATGCCTGAATCGCCAAAGTTGTTCACCCTGAGCACCTGAGGTGCTTCCATAATCTTGGAACCGAAATACTCATCTTCAGCCAGTTCTTTGCCGACCCGATTTATGACCTCGAAGCAGTGGTCAAGGTCTTCCCCATAAGCCACCGGAACATCAAGGTTGACTCGTGACCATTCCTTGGTGTAGTTGCTTGAGGTGGTAACTTCACCATTGGGTATACTGTGCACAATACCGTCAAGGTCGCGAAGAATAGTCCGCCTCAGATTGATATGCTCAACAATACCGGCGATACCAGCCACTTTGACAACATCACCCACATTAAACTGGTCCTCCATCAGGATGAATACCCCGTTAATCAGGTCTCGAATCAGGTGTTGGGCACCAAAACCAACGGCAATGCCAACAATGCCAGCACCAGCCAACAAGGGACCGATGTCAATTCCCAGCTCAGAAAGAACCATAAAGGTGGCAATTAAAGCTATGAGGGCGGCAAAGGTTTCGGTAAGAAGACGGCTCAGCGTCTGCGCCCTCTTAACTACCTCCCACTTGGCGCGGCGTCCCTTGCCCCTTGCCTTAATTGAGCCTTCAATGAAGCGGGGCAACAGCGCCTTGGCTAACAGGTAGATTAAATACCCGATGCCAATGATGATGAGGATGCGAACCCCGTGCTCAAGTAACCAGCCACCTACTGCCTGAAGTGCCGGCGTAATATCCACCCCTAAAATTGAGACCACAACCGCAGCTACAGCTAGAGCGATAAGAACACCCCCGATGCTAATCACAATCCAGGTTACCGCTTTCCGGCTTCCCTCCAGTTGTTCGTGATATTGCTCCGGTATCGCCTTTCTTATCACCCGCTCCACCCAGCGCCGCAACACAAAGAACAGGACTAGACCAATAACCAGTGTAACTAATATCCAAACCCCGTTAGCCAGAAACCATTCCCACATAGCCAACCTCCACAAAATGGTTAGACATATTATAGCACTAAGTCCAGCCTTTTTGAGCTATCTCTAAAGCTGGACTTTGGCTGTGGTATAATTTGTGCAATAAAAACATTAAAGCGGGGAGAAGAGGTTATTGGATATGGGGTAAGGGTAGATAGCGTTATGGCCGCAGACTGATGCACTTGTTAATCTGAGCAAATCCAGATACGCCGAAGCAAGTTGTAAAGGTATATAATAGAGCTTGTCGATAGCATATATGGGGAGGTAGACAATGGAGATAACAACAATTCTTGCCGCAATGGTTTCTCTAATTGCTGGGGTGGCATATGCTACCTTTTTTTTCCGATACCTTTCACGTTTTCGTCCTATCACCACCACGAAATCATACGAACAAGCGAAAGAACGTTTCTTTCATGAACTGGCTAATAGAATTTCGCTTGGTGTTTTGCGGACTGTTGAGGATGCATCGCAGATACAGCGAACTGTAAAAGATGAAATCGAATCACAGCGTTTTAGCACAACGCCAATAGATGAATTATTAGAAAGTTATCTGTCTGTAATTACAGGCTCGGTTGAAGAGGTAGGAGAACAAACAGCCAAGGAGCGCTACGCACTTGTGCAAGAGTTGATTAATACAAAACGTGCAGCAGAGCCTTTTTCTGTTTTACCAGCGAGGGAGCGTATAACGGCACACTTGTTGCAGGAAGCCATCGAATTTGAACAAAGAGGTGCCGCCTTAAGCCGCTTACGAGAACTTTCAAGTGCGTTAGGCGCAAGACTTGATGAAGCAAATAGAAAGGCAACCAGAAATCTATACGTATCCATTGGAGCAATATTGGTATCTATAACAGCTATACCGTTAAGTATTGTTTTATAACTTCAAATTATTAGCCACTGCTATCATAGTGAGAATCACATAAAAGTTATTCACACACCTCACTCGAATCACACTACCTACCTCGATAAGCTCGGCGTATTAAGGGTGTAGTCGCCCTTCACCCCCTTGAGATAAAGGCTTTAACCCGGCGCTCAAAAGTGCTGCGAGGAAGCAGCACCCGGCGCGGGCACTTGAGGCATTTAATCCCGATGTCAGCCCCAAGCCGGACTACCTGCCACTCATAGCTGCCACAGGGGTGCTTTTTCTTGAGGCGAACCACATCACCCAGCCTGATTTCCATCACCATCATTTCACCTCAAGAACCTGAGCTGGAGAGATACGAATTAATCTGGTCTCTAAGATTTTGGGCAACACGCCGTGCTGCTTCGGCAAAATCCGTTCCCTTTGAGGCATAGATAATCTGCCTTGATGAGTTTATGATTGCCTTTTGCCCTTTTTGGTCAACTCCGTAGCGGACTGCCAGAGCCAAATCTCCCCCCTGGGCACCGACGCCAGGTATCAGGATCGGCATCTCCGGGTGCTGTTGCCTGATTTGTTTTAGTTCCTCAGGGTAGGTAGCCCCAATCACCAGCCCGATATTGCCATTTGTGTTCCATTCTCCAGCTTTTTGAGCCACTATCTCAAATAAAGGTCTGAAGCCGGTTTCGGTCTTGCAGGATAGCGACTGGAAGTCAGCAGCGCCGGCGTTTGATGTCCGGCAGAGGACGAAGACCCCCTTACCTGTGTATTTAATGAAGGGTTCAACTGAATCAGAACCGAGGTAGGGGTTCACGGTGGCGGCATCAAAGTCGAGGTTCTCAAAAATACTCCTGGCATAGGCCCTTGAAGTATTGCCGATATCACCTCGTTTCCCGTCACCAATTGAGAGGATATCGCCTGGTATATATTTAACCGTTTGCTTTAGGGTATCAAAGCCGCCATCTAGGGCTTCATAAAAAGCAAGGTTTAATTTATAGGCACAGACTAAATCTGAAGTGGCATCAATGATTTTACGGTTGAACTCGATTACACCTAAACCCTTGGGCAGAAGGTTTGGGTCAGGGTCAAGCCCGACACAGAGCAAACTCTGGTTCTTCCAGCTGGCCGCTAGGAGCTTATCGATAAAATTCATCTCTTGCCTCCCAAGTAAGCTTGATAATATCAGTCGCTTAAGAAGGGCGTCAAGTGCTAGAATATACCAAAATGAATTATCAAGAGACCCTGGACTATATCTATAGCTTTACCAACTATGAAACCCTGCCCCAGCCGCGGGACAAAGCTCATTTTGACTTGAGAAGGATGGAGGAGCTTCTGTCCCGTCTCGGCAATCCACATAAAGTAGCCAGAACAGTTCATATTGCCGGCACTAATGGTAAAGGCAGTGTTGCCGCCATGGTGGCATCGGTGCTTGTGGCTTCAGGTTACAGGGTCGGGCTATACACTTCGCCCCACCTCCGGAGGCTGGAGGAGCGAATCAGGGTGGGCGGCAGGCTGATTTCGGTCGCTGAGCTGGCTGATTTGGTAGAGAGATTAAAACCTGAAATTGAAGCGGTAAATGAGGAGGCTACCTATGGCAGGCTGACCACCTTTGAGGTTTTGACGGCACTTAGTTTTTACTATTTTAAGCTAAAGGAGGTGGCTTTTCAGGTGGTTGAGGTGGGTCTTGGAGGCAGGCTTGATGCTACCAATGTCGTCAGTCCTGAGGTGGGAGTTATTAC
>SDBU01002678.1_pt1 | contig 23414 bp, 19 predicted proteins | sample 2277071 | NCBI WGS metagenome assembly SDBU01 (sample SAMN10397929, study PRJNA504765) | marine sediment metagenome | isolation source: marine sediment core GS08_GC12, 126 cmbsf | place: Arctic Ocean: Gakkel Ridge, Loki's castle | collected 2008 | reverse complement strand
GTGCCAACACTGGTGGACGGACGGCAAACGACTGCAATTCGTCGGGAGATTCCGCGATTTCAGCCAGCTGCGGCCTCTGATTTATGCAACGTGGGGGTAGAGCAGCGAGCCCTCTGGTCTGCATACGACTTCAAGACCCTCGATAAACGAACATGGATCGTCCACGCCGGCCCGAACCACTCTCTCAGTATTGGCTGCCCCTGCCGGGGCAACAAGGATCGCCATCACAGCACTCATCCCAAAGAGACCACGTACGATCTGTTTTGTTTCCATCTCAAACCTCCTTCTCCACATGTGGCGCAGAAGGCGCTCTTCGGCCTCCGGCGCCTCGTGTTCCTCGCCCCGGGGTGGATTTCAATCTCCCGTGACTGCCCCCAGGGCAAACGCCGTGCACAAGTCATCCAGCTCCGGACCGTCCGGAACTGGTGCGGACGCCCGCATATTGCCCCTAACCGTTTCCGTCCCCGGACGACGGATGGGGGGGCCTGCGTCCTCTACCTTGCGAACACCGTTTTCGCGGAGGTTTAACGAGCGGGTCTTGGTTTCTTTCTACGCCGGCAAAGTTCGCTGGACAACGGGACAACGCTGTTTTGACCACCTGGGAGCGTGCTCCTGAGCCGGTGCGGAAGGGTTGCCACATGTTTCCTTGAGGGTATCAAGTCAAGTTTGCCGCCGTAGTTTTTTTTGGGGGAGCGCGGAGCGGGTCGCGTAGGCCTGGATCACTCCCGGTTATTGTGTAATACCGGGTCCCGTTTGACAATGCCGATTCCGGTGGCGGGTGTGAACGGGATTCGTAGCTTCGCGCGGGCGGAAGCCCGCGGCTCGCTACACAAAAAGTGACTCTGCTCTGGAGCGTGTATGAAAACCCGCGCACGAACCCGATTTGGGAGGGCGAAGCTCCTGCTGAGCCCCGGTCCCGACACCGCATGCGGCTCGGCAGGAGCCTCGCCCTCCCTTCTTAAACACGCTTCCTTACGGGCGCGGCTCGGTTTGGCGGATTCCGTGGCGCCGCTTCCTTACGGGCGCGGCTCGGTTTGGCGGATTCCGTGTCGCCGCTTCCTTACGGGCGCGGTTCGGATTGGCGGAGCGCTACGGGCGCGTGAGGTAGTTGGAAATCGATACGAGGTGCTTTCGCAGCCTCTTGAGGCCCTGATGGAAAAGCCTGTAGACAGCCATCTCGGATTTGCCCAGGTGAGCGGCGATCTCGGATACCGAGACGTCCTCGAAGAGCCGCATGGTGACCGCGTGGCGCTGGTCGTCGGCCAACCGGGCGAGGGAGGACATGACCGCGGCTGATGCTTCCGCCTTGCGCATCTGCCGGCTGGGAGTGCCCTGCGACCCCGGCAACCAGGACAGCAGGCTTGGATAGGAGGCGGTGGCGCTGGCCCGGGGAAAGACCCGCTTGTCGATGTCACGCTTGCTTTGGTGCCAATGCCGCTTTTGATTCTTGAGGCGGTTAAGGGCTATCTTCTCCAGCCACTTATAGAACCCGCCGGGACCGTCGAAGGTGGGACTGGACACACCGTCGCAGGTGGGGCGGGACAGAGCGTCGTACGCCTTGATGTAGGCCTCCTGGAGAACGTCGTCGGGATCGATGTATCGCCGCATCGAAGCGTCGATCCGGCGGGCGACAACTCCGCGCAGCGGGACCTCGTAAAGAACGATCAGTCGCTGCAGGGCGTCCTGGTCTCCCGTGGCCGCCAGTTTGACTTGTGCAGCCCGCTCGCGCTCCTCCATGGGGTGTATTCTACGGCGTTTTTCGTTTTCGTGTAGCCCTGCTTACGGGAACGACAAGCGGCTTTCTACAGCCGCCCCGGGGTGGGCGGGCGCTACCTGCCGATGCGAGAATCCTCTCTCGCACCAGCATTCTGAGGGAATAGCGAATGGCGAATAGCGAAAGCAAAGGTCCGGGCAATTCGCCGTTTCGAATTCGCCGTTCACAATTCCTCTGGCACCAGGCTGTCAGGCTACGTTGGCCCCGATTAGTTGGACGCTGACGCGGGTGGAGACGCCGGGTTCCTGCATGGTGATTCCTTGCACCGGCGGCTTGACAAACGCTGCTTCATAGATGGCATGGCCGCCGTTCAAAGCGGCCATGTCGATAGCCACAGGATTTCATGCCCGCTCAAAACGCGGGCATGCCACCCAAAACGCGGGCATGCCACCCAAAACGGGATGCACCCATGGCGAGCCATGGTGCTATGCCTACCCGAAGGGGCTGAGGTGTAGACGCGGGCCTGTCCGGGCGGCGCCGCGACTCTCTTTGTTCTTTCTTTTCCGCGGTCGCGGCGTGCTCTGTGGGAAGTGGCCGGGCTAGCGGGCGTGAAGCACTTCCTCGATCACGCGCATCAGGTCGCCCCGTTGATGACCATTGGTGCCGGAGAAGATGTGCCATTCATCCAGTCCCAGATAGCGAAGCGGCGGGCTCTCTTGGTGCGGGTAGTAGGGGGGATCGCCGGGGAAGAGCCAGGTTGACCCGACGGTAAGCAGGCCTCCATCGGCTACGTACCAATTCTCAAAGCCAAGGGTGAAGACGGGTATCCAGCCGAATTTGGGTATGCGGGTATTGAGGTCTCGGATGTCGTAGATGACCAGCCTGCGCAGCTCGCCGTCCTCTCCGCGAAACTCGGGCCCGCGATACATGATACCGTCGTCCACGCGCTTGCGGCGCTCGCTCGTCGCCTCCCAGTCCTGCGGATAGGTAAGGAGCTTGCGCGGAACCCGGCGGGACTCGCTGAGTTCGACCAGGGCGTCGGCTTCGTCGATTTTGTACCCCAGGCGAAGATCCGCGTCCCAGCGGCGGCGCTCGATGTCTTGCAGGAAAATGTCGGTCTCGGTGAGCGACTCGCCCCGCGGATAGTAGCGCTTGCGGGGGGCAGTGGCGGCGGCGAGTTCCCGCTCCGCAGCCCGGAGCTGATCCTCGAGCGACGATGACAATGCTATGTCACCTGCATCCGGTCCGCCGCCGCGCTCGACGCGGGCGGCGATGATCACTTTTTCGAGCGGCGCAGCGAGCGGTCCGCGATCCACCGATTCCGGCAACCTCGTCACCGCATGAAGAGCAGCCTGGGCGATGGCGATGGCATCATCGTAGCGGTCCTGCAGGAGCCTGGTCCTGGCCCGGAGAAGCCCCAGGCGGATCGTCCCGATGGCCAGCTCGAGCTCGGCTTCGCCCTGGGCGCGCACCGCAGCCTGAACTTCCCCCGTTTGTTGACCAGGCGTACCCCCGGAGTTGGACTGGCTTCCCAGCCTGCCGGCGACCGCCCGGGCGAGCAGATCGTCGGCGACTTCGGGCTCGGCCGCGGCAGAGACTTCGATGACAGTCAACAGACAGCAGACGGACAGGATTCGCGACAGCATGTTTACCTCCTGGTTAGGGGCTTGCGGGGTTACAGCTTTTGTGGGATCGGACTGGCAAGCCAGTTTGCTGGTCCAGCCGGTCCCACAGGCTGGGAGGCAGGTCCCGTAGGCTGGGAAGCCTGTCCCACACACTCCCTATCGCATTATTCGGACCCGGACCCCGGCCGGTCAACCCCAAACAACGCAAATTCTCCCTCGGGGCAAACCCGCAACTATCCCCAGTCCCACGCGAAGCGGTGCTTGAAATGGTGGTAGTAGAGCCCGATCACCCGCATGGCGACGATTTCGCAATAGAGCGAGACCCCGATGACCAGCACGATTGTGATCGTGGAGACTCCCCCGGTGCTCGCCGCGATGATGCCACTAAACATGGTAGAGCCGAACACAATTGCCACGGTCAGCAAATAGACGGGGAATGTCTTGACGATTGTTACGGTGATCAGATCCAACCTCCAGAGCGTCTCAAAACCGCCCAGGCCGACGCACAGGACGACCATGGGCCACGAGAACAGAGCGAGACACGTCAATACGACGAAGACGAACAGCTCGGGCCCGGCCCCCTGGAGGATGCCCCCGACACCGCCCAACAGTTGCTTGGCCAGATCGCTCGGTGTGAGTTGCGTAGTCATCCCGATTACGATCAGGCTGACAACCGCCGGGATAAAGACCACCGCCCAGCTTCCGAGCCATTTGAAGAGCGGGGCTAGAATGTCGTCATACCAGCCCTCCGTGAAGCTCAGACTTGGAAGATCGTCCTCGCCCGCCGCGGCTTGGATGATCGTTTCGAAGCGGAAGGCGCAGTACCACCCAAAGATGACGACCCGTCCCAACAGCAACAACAGCCCGACCATCCCCATGAAGCCGGGACCCCTCAGCAACAGGGCGCTTACGCACAGAAGCCCCCACATCACGCAGAACGTCACGAGATTCTGAAGTGAGGTTGGGAACAGGAGGGTCCACAGCAGACTGCCCGAGTAACCTCGTGACGGCTTGGGCTCAGCGACCAAAGGCGGCGACGAAGGTAGCGCCGTCTCGAGGGAGGGTGGCGGCGAAGCCGGGTCGGGACTCACCCGGTACGGCGCTTCCCCCGGCAGAGCCTGGGACTGCTCCACCGCGGAGGCGAGGTCGACACCGAAAGGCTCGTCGGCGGCGAGGGGGATCGTCCCATCGGCTGCGTCGGGGGTTATGGTGAACACCCGGCCGCATTTCTTGCACCGGGCCTTCCTCCCGATTGCGGAGTCGTCGAAGCGGTATCTCGCCCCGCATGTACATTGTTGCGCGGGCATTGGACAACCTCCGAGCGGTTATGAGTGACCACCCGAGCCGCGGGCTTCAGCCCGCGCGAACGTTCGTGCGGGCTGAAGCCCGCGGTTCAGGTAGTCTTGAGACTTATGAAGCATGCTACTACGGGTAGCCGCGCCCGATCGGCGGATTCTTGGCGAGCCAATCTCGCCAGCCGGCGACGTCGAAGCCGAAGTTCTCGCCGGTTATGTTGATCAGGGCGTCCTGAACGTCAGTACGAAAAGTCCCTGCAAGCTGCGCAGCCTCGGCGTCCAGCACCGAAATCTTCTTGCGAATATCAGCGAACTCTACGGCCGGCGGAACCTCGACCGGAGGATCCGCCACCGCGGCGACCGTCGGATTGGGGAAGGTCTTGATCAACTCGGTGAACACGTCGGCGGCGCTGGCCCGTGGGCCGGTAGAGCCGGAGGTGGGCAAGACCGCGATCAGCTCTTCCACCGCGGCAGGATCACGCTGCCAGCCCAGCGAGTTGGCCGCCCGGGTGAGGATGGTCTCAGCCGAACAATGCAGAGCCCTTTGCAGAAACAGGCTGATGCGGTGGTCGGGCCGACGGGCGAGTTGGGCCGTCGCCTGGGCGCGCACCTCCCGGGCGGGATCGATAAGGGCCAGGGCGAGCAGGTTGATCGTGGCGGCGTCCTCCTCGAACGAGCCGAGAAACTCGGCCAGCAGGCCGCGGGCCGCCGGGTCACCCTCGCTGAGCACGAGGCAGGCGGGCCGAATCGCCAGCGGGGCACGGGGGGCCAGCAGTTGGTCGCGGCCGATTGCGAAAGCACGAGGGTCGACGCGCCCGGCGAGGTTGTTCTCGTAAAGGACGCGGATACGCCGATGCCATCCAGCCGCGATCTGTGCGACCATCGAATCGGATCGAGCACGCTTGTCGCCGGGTTCCGCCGAGGCGGCGGGATCAGCCAGGAGCCACACCTCACCGAGCTGAACATAGCCCGCCAGTTGAAGGGCCTCGGAGCTTAGCGGATCAGACGCGAGGGCGGCGTCGATGTGTTCGCGAGCCAGTGACTTCAAGCCCGTCTCACCACACCAGATCGCCAGCTCGATGTGACGCCTGGTTGTCAGTGGTTCGCCCTCACGCTCGAGGGCGTACCGTTCAAGCCGGGAAACGCCGCGAACGCGCCGCGTCACCACGTTGGTCGGTACGGTGAGCACGCCGGAGGCGGTCTCCAGGCGGACGAAGTGCTTCGTCTCTTCGATGATCCGGCCTTCGATCACCCCCTTCGAGAGGTGCAACTCATCCGCCGGGGCGCCCGGGGCCATGGCCAGCCCAGCCGCGAACGCCAGTCCCAAGACCGACATCTCCAATTGCTTCATGGCTCTTCGCCGTTATACGCGTGTCGACGTTTCATTCGCTCTTCGCCATTCGCTATTCGTCATTCCGAACGTGCGTTCCGTGCGTTCCCGCGGGCGTCACCCGATCCAGGCGTACAGATACGATCTCACCGGGGCGCACGCCTTCACTCTCGAAGTGTACCTCGAAGTACCGCTCCGCCCGGCCCCGACAGCACACTGGCGGCTCCGACCACCCGTGGGCGGCGAGGCGCACGCTCCCTGACGGTCGCGTCTCGGTTTGCACGTTCCCTGACGGTCGCGTCTCGGTTTGCACGCTCCCTGACGGTCGCGTCTCGGTTCTTTCCACGAGCACGCGTTCTATCCGTCCCAACAAGGTGCGACGGTAGGCCAACGAGCATGCCTGCTCGACCTGGGCCAATTGGGCCATGCGCTTACGGATTTTGGCCGGGGGCACGAAGTCCTCTTGCCATTTCTCCGCCGCGGTTTGGGGCCGGGGGCTGAACGGAAAAGCGTGAATTTTCAGGAACCCTACATGGCGGGCCACGTCGAGGGTGGCCTGGAAATCCATGTCGGTCTCCCCGGGGAAGCCCACAAGAATGTCAGTGGTAATCGCCGGGTGATCCAGACGGCCCCGCAGCACGTCGACCAGCTCGACGAACGCCTCGGGGGTGTATTGACGATTCATCCGCCCGAGGATCATCGGGCTGCCGGACTGCAGGGGCAGGTGCAGGTGGGGCATGCAGGCTTTGTGAGCGGAGAGAACCGACAGAAGTGACTCGTCCACGTCGCAGGGTTCGAGGCTGGACAGGCGAACCCGCTCGAGCCCGTCCACCCGGGCGAGGGCCTCGACAAGCTCGGCGAGTGGAGAGGGCCCAATCGAAGTCGCGTACGGGGAGGAGAATCGTCCCCCCGTGCCGACGCTTCCGCCCATCCCCGTCTCTTCGTTTCTTCGTTTTTGCGTTTCCGCGTTTCTGCGTTTTCGCACGGCCGTGTCCCGTCCGTAGGCGCCGAGGCAGATGCCGGTTACGCAAATCTCCCGGTGTCCCGCCCGGACCAGGTCGTGCGCCTCCGCCACGGCTACATCGATCGGCTTGGAGCGCAGAACGGGGCGCAGTCGGGGTACGATGCAGTAGGCGCAGAACGCGTCGCAGCCATCCTGGATTTTCAGAAACGCCCGATGGTGATCGGCGAACTCACGTATCTTCTCGTTCAACACCCGGTCCGGCTTGACAACCGGGAGTTTCGGGGTCATAATATCTAATGGTGTACTAGCGGTCTGTGGTGCCATGCCCCGACGCCGTTTGTTTGAGGCGCCCGGTATCATCCATACGTCATCCCCATTGGCATCCGGACGCTTGGCGGCAGGCTCGGCGAGCTTCATCGCGTCGTCGAGCGGATGGGTCTGTGTGCTCTGTAACCGATGAATCACGAGCGTGCGCAGCTCGGTACAAACGTCGGTGTCCAGGCCGATCACCGCATCTACGCAGTCGAGCTTGCCCAGTCGCTCGGCGTCCGCAGTTGCCCCGCATCCGACGACAATCACCGGCGCGGACCCTCCGCGAGCTATGCGCCGAATCGCCCGGCGGCTCCGGGAGGACGCCCGTGCGGTCACCGTGCAGGTGTTGACCACCGCGATGTCCGGGGTTTCCCCCGGACCCGCGCGGTCCACACCCAGAGAGGAGAATAGGTCGCGAATCTGTTGCGACTCGTACTGGCTGACTTTACAGCCGAGCGTGGTCAGTCGATACTTGCAACCCATATGGGAGACTGTACCGACTCGTCCCGCTGGATGATAGCCTTGCGGCGAGGTTGGAAGGTTGAAGGTGAAAAGGTCAAGAGGTTCGAGGGAACAACCTTCAACCTCCTAGCCGTATAGTTTTTCGATCGCGCTTGGGAGAAGGTGCCGATGGCCATTGCCCAGACGATTTGGGGGATCGACGTAGGTCGCTGTGCCTTAAAGGCCATAAGAGTGCGCATGGGTTCGAACGGCAAGGTCGATGTGCTGGCCGCGGAGCACATCGAGCACGCCAAGATCCTGACTCAACCCGATGCCGATCGGACGGAACTGATCGGGGCGGCCCTGGAGAAGTTTCTCTCGCGCAGCGACATCTCCAAGGACCAGGTGGTGGTGAGCGTTCCGGGCCAGCACACCCTCTCCAGGTTCAGCAAGCTCCCCCCCGTTGCCCCCAAGCGGATTCCGGACATCGTCCGGTACGAGGCCGATCAACAGATACCTTTCGATATGGACGAGGTCATCTGGGACTACCAGACATTCCAGGATGAGGACTCGCCGGACATCGAGGTCGGCATCTTCGCCATGAAGCGGGAGCTGATTCGCGAGCACTTGCTGCACTTCGAGCAGGCCTCGATCGAGCCGATCGCCGTCCAGGCCGGCCCGCTGGCGGTCTATAACGCCGCCCACTTCGATGGGCTGCTGGCTGCGGATACCACCATCCTGCTGGACCTCGGGGCCGAGAGCACTGATCTGGTCATCGCCACGCTCCATAACTTGTGGACCCGCACCATACCCATCGGGGGAAACAACTTCACCGAGGCCTTGGTCAAGTCCTTCAAGCTCTCCTTTTCCAAGGCGGAGAACCTCAAGCGCACCGCGGGAACCAGCAAGTACACCCGGCAGATCTTCCAGGCGATGCGCCCGGTCTTCGCCGACCTCGTCCAGGAGCTTCAACGCTCCATAGGCTTCTACTCCTCGACCCACCGCGATTCCAACGTCGAGAGGGTCGTGGGGGTGGGCAACGCCCTCAAGCTCCCCGGTCTCCAGAAATACCTACAGCAGAACCTCGGCCTGCCCGTCGTGGTGCCCAAGTCGTTCAACAAGCTTGCCCCGGTTGAGGGAGCTCAAGTGACCGTGGTCAAAGAGGAGTTGCTCAGCTTCGCGGTGGCCTACGGGCTGGCCCTGCAGGGGTTGGAGGCGACCAAGGTCAACACCAACCTGCTCCCCGCGGAGATCGCCAAGCAGGTGGTCTGGCGGAAGAAGCGTCCGGCCTTCGGCGCCGCCGCGGCCTGTCTGCTTCTCGCCGGCGGGCTCATCTGGTCCAAGCAGTCGGCCGACTTGAGGTCCCTCGCCGCGGCTGCCGAGAGTGGCAAGAACGTGAATGTGTCCGAGGACAACGCGTGGCAGACCATTGTGAGCCCCCTGTCCAATTCGATGCCCCATCGGGCCAAGACGATGCATATCCTTCAAGCCGGCGGGAAGTTGCAGGAGATCAAACGGAACCTGGCAGAGCAAGGCCGCACCGAAGAGAAGGACACCGAGCAGCTCATCGCCATGCAGCGTAACAAGATCATGATTCCCATGCTCTTGCAGGTCATTCACGAGTCCGTCCCGGTGCCGGAAGGACCATTAGGCCAGGCCGCAACGCAGGCCGAGGTGCTCAAGGCGATCGCCCAGGGGGCCGCTCCGCGGGGGCAGCGCAAGCAGGTCCTCATCGACGAACTCGACATGCAGTTTGAACCCGACCTCAACGAACTCGATTGGGGGGAAAGCCTGGTCGACGTCGAGCCGCCGATCAATGATCCCGAGTCGCCCGACCTGCTGCCCGGGATCCTTATCAGGATCAAGTGCAGGACTCCCCACCAGGGGGGGGGGCAGTTCATCAGCGACACGTTCATGACCAGGCTGCGGGAGAACGGTCGGCGCCCGGGCACCGGTTTCTATTTCGATCGAGTCTATCTGATAGAAGGCGGCAAGGTCGCCGGCGAGACCGCCTATTCGCCAAGCCGCACCCCCACCCACGCAAGGAGAACGGTGCCGGGTAGGAATGGACTCTCCGGCGGCGGGAAGGGGTTCCCGGGCGGCGGGGGGAAGGGATTCCGCCCCGGCGGCGGTCCTATGCCTGAAACCAAACCAGCTCCGGTCGCCGTCGACGCGGGAAGCCTGGATGCCGTCACCCTGGAGCCCTTTGGGCAGGACTGGCAGTTTGAAATCTGGGTCGACGCGATTTTGCAAGACTACGTGGAACCGGAAACGGATGAAGACATCGACCGCGGCGAAGGGGAGTGAGGGACGATGGATTTCCTGAGAAGGCATGCATTCCTGATCGTATGCGGAGTGGTGGGCGCCGGTGGGGTGGTCCTGGGGGTGGACGGCCTGCGGGCAGGGCCCAGAGTCCTGGCCGCCATGGAAGAGGCCCAGGGCCTCCATCGCGACCTCCAGAGCCTGCGGAACAACTCGGTCAACCAGGAGGCTATCGAAGCCGAACAGCAGCGCATCGACCAGGTCAAGGATGATTACGCGAAGGTCATCGCCAAGGCAGAGAAGTTATACGGCTACGAGCCGCTGGTCGAAGGTGCCCTTCCCGACGGAAACAAGGCCGCGCGGTATAGGTTTCGAGAGGAGTATTCGACCGCAATGGAGGCCTTGTTGGAAACGCTGGTCTGCGGCGGGCCTCCCGGGCAGGGGGAGACCGACGACATGCAGGACCGGATATCACAGGAGTCATGGGAGCGGGAGGCCCCTGCCAGGGAGGTGGATGGCACGCCGCCTGCCCCCTTTATCGAGGGTCCATTCAGAACCCCCGCCGGGGTGCTGACCGAGGAGGGGGTCAGGCAGGACGCGGAAGCCCGGGTGAGCATCCGACGGGCCCAACAATTGCGCTGCTACGCTACCGGGTTTGGGACTTCCGAAAGCAGAGAAGTCGTTCCCGGATTGGATTTCCACTTCTACATGCAAGAAGGCGATGGCCTCGAGGCCCCGGAACTTGTTGACGTCTGGGAGGCTCAACTGGGGTACTGGATTCAAAAGGACGTGGTGGAGGCCATTGTCGCGGTCAATCAGGAAGCAGCCGATGGACTTCAGCGCGATGACCGTTGGGTAGGGGTCATGCCTGTCAAAGAGGTGATCTCCATCCGGGTGTCGCAGGGGGCCGTTCCACCGGTGGGAGAAGGGGACCTGACCTACGGGCACGCGCCGGGCGGCTACGATGATGCCTTGCCTCCCGGATCCGCGGAGACCGTGTTCACCGGTCTGGGGTCAACCGACACATTTGACGTCATGCAGTTCGCGGTGAAGCTGGTGATGGATCAGCGCGACATTCCGCGCCTGATCGAGCGGCTCACCGCCGACAGCTTGCACACCGTGCTTCGGGTGTCGTACCAGGCTGTCCCCGTTAACAGAGACCTGAAAGGGAAGATCTACGGCCCCGAGCCCACGGTCAACGTCGTGATGGACTTTGAAACGATTTTGCTCAATGAGGTCTTCGGGCAGTTCAAGCCCAAGGACCAGGAGGATGATGCCTGAGAGGGTGTTCAATAAGCTAATGCACCGTAGTGGATACGGTACGATGGAACCACGCTGAGCCGTCCGCTATCCCGCCTGCGGCGGGTCAGCCGGAATGTGGGTTGATGCCACGCAACACATTGCCGGAAAGGAGTTTACACTCCGTGATTGTTGTGGGCGCTGGCGGTTGCAAGCCTCAGGCTGATGGCTGCTTAAGCACGCTCTAAGAGGAGTCAGACCATGGCCAAGCAACTGGTCAGTCCGGTGGAGCGACACGTCGAGAAGGTGGTCTTGGGAATCACCGCGGTCCTGCTGATCGGCGTGGTCGCCAAGTTTCTCATCACCTCGCCCAATCAGCGGGTTATCGACGGCGTAACCGTGCATCCTAACACCATCGATGAGCAGATCGCCAAGACCGCCGAGGCTGTGCGCCTGCGCATCCGCACCGCCGAGCCACCGGTTGTCGAGGTCCCGGAGGGCTACACGGAGTTCCTGGCTTCCCTCAATGCGTTCAAGGAAGAGGGACTGCCGGCGACTCTCCCGCCCGCGGTCTCCATCTACCCGGAGGTGCCCATCATCGATCCCCCCGAGGGCCGGCGCGGAGGGGACGTCAGGTTGGTAGAGGTTGTTGGGCTGCCCAAGCCGGAGGTCAGCTTCGACCGGGCCACGTTCTTAAGGGGGGACGACGACGAGGCCGGCACGGTCTTCACCCACGAGCCGGTGAACTGGGTGACGGTCTCGGCGGTTTTCAGCGTCGAGGAGCAGTCCGAGCTGCAGAAGCGCGAATACGGCCCCCATTGGAAGGAGGTCATCTTCAGGATGGTCGAGCTCCAGCGGCGTACGCGTTACCCGGATGGAAGCTGGGCGGAGGAGGACTGGGCGACCATCGATCCCTATCCCGCCCTGCGGATCCCCGAGGCACCGGACATTCCGCTGGTGGAGGACGAAGGTGGGATCATGGTGCACCGGGATGACTACCGCCAAGTGGAGGAGTTCGTGGAAGAGCTCAGCGAGGCCAGCACCCAGCTCGCCCTCATCAGGCCACTGCTGCCGGCCGTCGAAAACGGTGCGTGCCCCGGTTTTCCTCTGGTCACGACCCTCCGAGATGTTCTCTTGGAGGACGACGAGTATCTCTATCCCAACGAGGCCCCCGCGAAGAATCCGGACAACCGTTACCCCTGCATGCAAGAGGAGGCCAAGCCCAAAGCAGAGGAAGACGACCTGGCCCCTGCAGAGCGGATGAAGAAAGAGTTTGCCCGCGCGGAGCTGCTGCTCAAGAGAGCGTGGGACTTAAAGGTTGAGGATGACGCGGTCAAGGCTAACAACATCGCCATCGAAACGCTGCAGAACAAGGAGTCTACGGCGCCCGATCGGTCCAAGGCCCGGAGACTCAAACAGCGGGCGGACCAGTTGCAGAAGGACATCAAGCGGTGGTGGAAGAACAGGGACCCCAAGCGTGTCGTGGAAGGAACGGAGAACGGGGACACCCCTCAGCGGGAGAAGCTCCCCCGCCAGCAGGTCTGGGTCCACGATGCCCGCCCCGGCAGCGTGCTTGGCGGCCATACCTATCAGTACCGGATGCGCCCCTGGATACTCAACCGCAAGGCCGGTCTGCCACGCGATTTTGAGGACAAGCTGGACGCCGCCCAGGTGTTCATAGCCGGACCCTGGTCCGAGCCGTCGGACCCGGTCACCATCGAGAAGGAGAGCCTGTACTTCCTGACCAAGGCCAAGGAGAAGAACGGGCGGATCGGCGTCGAGCAGTATCAGTGGTTCGAGGGCGTTTGGGTCAAGACCAGCAAGGGAGCGTACGGCATCGGGGATGCGGTAGCCTATGAGGATCGTCAGAAGGTGCCGGATCCCTACGATCCGGAAGGCTACGACAACGCCAGGGTACAGTTCGACGCCGATGCGGTCGTCGTGGATATTGACTTCAATCGCTCCTTGCGCCTGCCGTCGCCGAAGGGCCAGGGCATCAAGCTCGACACGAAGCAGGTCTGCTCGGTCGTCTTTGTGGATTCGGCCGGGCAGTTGCAGGAACGAGTTCTGCCTCTGGACAAGAGCCACCCGGGAAAGAAGATCCTGGCTGACCGGGTCTGGAAAGCGCCCAGAGTCAAACCGAAGGTGAGAATACGATCGCGGCCGGGCGGCGGGTTCGGCCCCGAACCCCCAACGAGGGGGAGGGGCCGGCCCGGGAAGCCGCCAAAGAGGCCCAAGAAGGACGGCCCGTAGCGGCGCGAGCGGGCTTCGTGTGAGGGGTGGATTGGGAAGCTCGTCGCGGCCGGTCAGCGGAGGAACTTTCGGACTTGCAGGGTTTGGCGTCGGACCCTAGAATCTGCGACCCCGGTGCGTTGGCGGCGCCCGCAGTACTGGGAGCTTCATTCATGCCATGCTGCTTGAGCCGGCGTGAGCGTTTTCGTACCTGTTTGATGTCGGCGCAGTTGTGTCCAGCCCGCCGGTTGGCCCTACCGGGTATGGAGCCAAACCGAATGCCGACAAGAAGGAGCATCCGTTGCTAAGCCTAAGGTTGCCCGCCCGTGCCGCGGATACGGAAAAGATCATCTTTGCCCTACTGGCGGCACTCCTGGTGTCGTGGATTGTTGCGGTGCCCACCTTCGCCCAAGATGATGAAGCGGAGGCGTTGAAGCAGGCGATCCACCTCTTTGAGGCGGGGGACTACCTCGCCGCCCAGGAAATCCTGGCCGGTATCGATCGCGACAAGCTTGCCGGCCCCCAGCAGAGGCAGCGGGACGACTACTTAGAACGGGTCCAGGTCGCCCTCAGGATGAGCGAGAAGGCGATCCGTGATCTGGAGGACGCCGAGACGGCCGTCGAGGAGGGTGAATACGTAGCCGCCCACGCCCTGCTGCAGAACGTTCTCGACAATGAGTACGCCCCCGGAGCGGTCCGCAGGAAGGCCGAAGATGATCAGCGCGACCTGAAAGAGCGGATCGCGGCCAGCCGGAAGGAGGCGACGACGACGGAGGAGCACCCCGTTGAGGAAACCGCCGGTGAGTCGGGCGAGCACGCGATGCACCACGGTCCGCTGACCCCGAAGACCCCGGAGCCGCCACCGACGCCGGAGGAGGCGGTGACCGCAGAGGAAACGATCGGTGAGTCGGTCGAGCACGCGGTGCACGAGGGTCCGGCGACCCCGAAGAAGGCGGAGCGCGAAATCACCCCGGCTGATGCACGGCGCGCCCGCGTGCTGACCGCCGAAGCCGAGCAGATGGCCCAGGCGGGCCGTTACGCCGAAGCGGAGAGACTTTTCTACCAGGCCCAGGCCTCCGTGCCCGGTTATCCCGAGGCCGTCGAAGGCCTCAGTCGCGTGCGAGCCCACGCCGAAAACGCCTTCGGAACCGCGGGCCTGTCACTCAGCGAGAGGATCCGACGGCAGGATACCATCAACTGGCAGCGCACCGTTGCGGAGTACCGCGACGTCGACCGCCTCATCCGTGACCGCGTGCTGGCGGAACGATTCGACCCCGCCAACCAGCTTCTGATCCGCGCCCGGCAGATCGTCGAGTCCGGCAGGCAGTTCGCCGACCCGCCGGTCAAGTACGAGAATCTGCGCAGCGAGCTGGATGCGTTGGCCGCCCATGTCCGGACTGCGGAACGCCTCTACAACGAACGGAAAGTCGCCGAAGTCCGCCGGGGAATCGAGGACCAGACCCGTAAGCGGCAGCGCAAAATCGAGGACAATCGAGCTCGACAAGTCGATTCTCTGATGCAGCAGGCGTTGCAGCACCGCAAGGACGGCGATCTGAAATCGGCCATCAACGTCCTGCGACAGATCACTGTCATCGACCCGAAGTTTCAGCCGGCCCGCTGGCTCATGGACAGCCTGGACGATCTGTGGCAGTACCAAAAAGAGCGGGGATACCGCGATAGGCAATACGGGGAGACGCGCAAAGTCCTCCTGGAGGCCGAAAAAGCGAAAATCCCCTTGTCCGACGACATCGGCTATCCGGACGACTGGATTGAGCTGATCAACCGCTCCCGCCGGCGTAAGCCTGGCTCGCAGCACAACAGCCAGTTGTGGGGAGCGCTGGACAGACGGATTTCGGTGGACTTCAACAAGGAACCTTTCCAGCAGGTCATCGAGCGCCTGGCCGACGCCAATAACCTCAACGTCATCGTCAACTGGAACGATCTCAAGCAGGTCGGCGTGGAGCGAAACGTCCCCGTGGAACTCAGCCTGCCCCGGGAGATCACCCTTCGGAAAGCCTTGACCGAGGTGCTCGAGCAGGTCGGTGGCGGGGTGGTCGATCTGGGATTCGAGGTCGCCGACGGGGCGATCACCGTCGCCACCCAGCGGTTCCTGGACCAACATACCTATATGGCGGTCCACACGATCAACGATCTGCTGGTGGAGAGTCCTCGGTTCGATGAAGTGTCCATGACCGGCCTGGCCGGGGATACCTATCGCCCGTTCCGCAGATCCGAACGGGCCGATCTTCCCTGGCTCTACGGCGATGACGACGATGATGAAGCGGAGACGGACCCCCGCAAGGCCAGACGGGTGCGCGCGATCATCGAGCTCATACGAAACCACGTCGCCCCGGAAAGCTGGCGCGAGCGCGGCGGGTCGATCGGGACGATCGACGAGATCAACGGGCAGTTGGTGATCACCCAAAACGCCGCCGCCCAGTCGGAGATTTACGATCTGCTCGCCAAGCTGCGCGAGGAGGCTCAGATCCAGATCGCCGTCGAGGCGGTCTTCCTGACGATCTCCAGCCATTACCTGGAAGAGCTGGGGATAAACGTCAATCTCGTGCTCAACAGCGGTAACGCCGGTTTCGATTTCGTGCCCGGCGGAGAGGCCCCGATGATCGACCCGATCCTGGGCAACCGGTTGCTCTTGCCGCGGACGTTCTCCCGTCTCGGGTTCACTCCGGCCACGCCGGCTATGGGCAACGCATTGGGGGCTCGAACAGGTCTGACCCCGGTTCCTCAGCCCCTCGGGCAGCCCTTCCTGATTCCGCCGGCCACCGGCGGTGGGGGAAGTCAGTCCACGCCCATACCGATCATTAACAACCTACTGAGCTTCACCGACCCCAGAACCCTCGGGAGCGACGTCCCCGGCACCTTCGCCGGGCAGAACATCCCCCCCGCCCTGAGCGTTTTTGGGAGCTTCCTCGACAATATTCAGGTCGACTTCCTGATCCGGGCGACGCAGGCGGACTCGCGAAGTACGGTTCTCACCGCTCCGCGCGTGGTGGTGATGAACGGGGGCAACGCCGTTGTGACGGTCAGCGTGAACACGCGGTTCATCGGCACCCTGGTCGCGATCGTCGCCCAGGAGGCAGCCGCGGTGCAGCCGGTGCCCGACGTCGCCGCTTCGGGAGCGACGCTGAACATCTTCAACGCCACGGTCACCGCAGATCGGCGGTACGTGAAAATGTCTCTTAACCCCAGCGTAAGCCGGCTGCTGGACATGGCCACCATCCCGGCGAGCGGCGGCACCCTTGCGGCTCCCTCCTTCGTCCAGACTCCGACCACCGAGATTCAGATGGTCGCCACCTCGGTGTTCGTGCCGGACGGCGGCACCCTGCTTATCGGCGGGCAGAAGATGGTCAGCGAGATCGAGGTCGAGGCGGGTGTTCCGATTCTCTCGAAGATTCCGCTTCTCAAACGGTTGTACTCCTCGCGCACAATGATCAAGGATGAGCAGATGTTGCTGATCCTGATCAAGCCGAAGATCCTCATTCTGCCCGAGCAGGAGGAGTTGGCCTTCCCGTCGTTCGGCAGCCGGTAAGAGGATAAAGGGTAGTGCAAAAATGATCTTCGCCTTCCGGATCTTTGCCTTGCCACGGGGCTAGGAGGCAAAGGGTAGTGCAAAGATGATCTTTGCCCTCCAGGTCTTTGCCTTGCCACTGGCCGCGATCGAAATCCTCCATCAAATAGCGAGCGGCGGGGTTGTCGCCTGCGCCATCATCGCTGTTTCCGTCATTCTGCTGACCCTGACCGTCCTGTACGTCATCCAGTTGCGCGACGCCGCGCAATGTCCCGACGAGTTGCTCGACGAAGTGGAATCACGGGTTTCGAAACGCCGCTTCGACGCCGCGGTGGAGCTTCTCGCCGCAGACCCATCCGCCCTCGCCGGGGTCCTGGAGGTGCTGATCAGGCGACGAGCCGAGTCCGAGGCCAGGCTGGAGGAGGCCCTCTCGGAAGCGGCCGCCGAGCAGGCGATGATAATGTCCCAGCGCGTCGCCTATATCGGGCTGATCGCTGCGGTTTCACCGATGCTGGGGCTCTTGGGAACGGTTTCGGGCATGATCCGGGCGTTTGCCACCATGTCGGCCACCTCGGGAGTGACCGATGCGTCCCAGCTTGCCGGGGCGATCAGCGAAGCACTGATCACCACTTACCTGGGTCTGATCGTGGCTATCCCGGCGCTGGTGGTGCACACGTTTCTCAAGCATCGGGTGATGAACGTCACCCTGCACATCGGTGAGATGGGCGAACAGCTCATTCAAACGCTGCGCCCTTCCAACAGCCCGCGAAGCAGCCCCACCCCACCGCCGTCGTCGGCCAAACCACGTGCGCGTTTGCCATGAAGATAAACCTCTACGCCCGCCGGAGACCCACCATTCTCCGACAACGCAGCAGGCAGGTATTCACCGCAGAGAAAGCAGAGACAGAAGAGAAAAGGAGTTGTCAGTGGTCAGTAGGGACAAGCACTCACGAACGACAACTGACAACTGACAACTGATAACGGTGAGGGAACCACCCGGTGTGAACGGTTATCCATGAAGATCGCCAGCCCGCCAGATCAACTGCTTAGAATCGATCTGACCGCGATGATCGACGTGATTTTCCTGTTGCTGATATTCTGGATGACCGTGGCCCGGCTCGCAGGCGCCGGCGAAGCTGCCTCGCTGGATACGCCGGTGACCGACACGGCCCAACCGATCGAGATTCCTACCGACGTGCTGGTTATCGAGCTGACCGCCGATTCGGATTACTTAGCGGTGGGGGGACGGCTGATCGAGCCCCAGCGACTGCTTGACACCCTGGCCGCGGGGCCGCAACCGACGCACGTGCTCCTGCGGGCTGAGGCCTCGGTCGACGCCGCCGACGTTTTGGCGCTGCTGGGGGCACTTCGCCAGGTCGGCGTTGAGGGCGTGGGGCTGGCCGTCCGGAGGGAGGACGAGTGACCCTCCGACGCCTGTTGCGCGCGCACCGCCTGGTGGAGGTGGACGCGGCCAGCCCGCTGATGGCCATGGTCGACGTCGTTTTCTTGCTGATGATTTTCTTTCTGTTCGGTTCGGCCCGTTTTTCCGAACTGCAACTCGTAGCCGCTCTTGCCGCTAAGGGACCAGCGGTATCCTCGAGGCCGGGGGAGACCGCCTGGCTGACCCTTCGCACCCAAGGCACGGGCGAGGTACAGTATCGTGTCAATGGCGGCGACTGGCTTTTTGACCGGGCGAGTGTGCACCTGGCGTTGTCCGTTGCCCTCGGGCGTTCAACCAGCAACGGGTCGGTTACCGTGGATGCCCTCCCCGGGGTGGCTTTCCAGGCGTTGATCGACGCTTTGGGGCTTAGCGAGCGATGCGGAGCTGTTTCCGTTTCTCTGCGTGCGGAGAAACCGCCGTGACCGGAAGTCCGCGACATTCTACGCCCGGCATCCGCCGAGGTTGCTTTCACCGAAAACGGCTGGCGGCCATGTTGTTGGTCGTCAACTGCTTGGCGATCGCCGGCCCCGCAGCGCCCCTTCCCGCAATCCACGCCCGTCTTGAGGGCAGCGAAGGGCGGGGTGACCCCGACCCGAACGCGAACCCCAACCCTGACCCGAACCCGACCCCCAACCCCGACCCCAATCCCAACCCCGACCCCAACCCCAAGGTTCGGGACTACGCCCCCGGAGTGCGCATCGATTGGCAGGAAGGTGCCATCGAGCTTGATGCCACCGTCTGCCTGCGCGAAGGCGTCCTCGAGCTGCTGGCCTGCAGCCCGCAGACTCGCGAGCATGAGAGCATCCTGGCGGTGCATGCTCGGCCGATGCGCATCTATCAAGCGATGGGGCTCATCGGGCTCGAGCCCGGCTCCCCCCCGCGCTACGACTCGAAGAGGGGTCGGTGGGTCGAGGCCTCCGGTGAAGCCCTGCGGCTTGAGGTTCGCTATCGCGGTGAGGGCGTCGAGAAGGCCGTGCCTGTCGAACGATGGCTCTTCGACAGCAAGCGCCGCCGCATACCGGGGCCGCTTGATTGGGTGTTCGCCGGATCGCGGAACCTCGGAAACGGGCGATTCGGGGCCGATGTGGACGGCACCGTCGTAACGGTTGTGGACTTCGACACCGCCCTCATCGCCCTGGCATCGGTGCACAGCTCGGACAATCAGCTCCTGTGGCTGTCGGCCAACACCCCGGCTATTCCGCCGGTGGGGACCCCCTGCACGCTGCTGATTCGCGCCGCCAGGCCTGCGGCCATCGAGGTCGAGCTCACCGCCGAGGGCTCGCTACGTCTTTTTGGGAAGGCGATTCGGTTTGCCGAGGTGGCACATATGTACCAGGATCGCGCCAAGAGCAAGAAGCTGGCAAGCGGGGACGTTCGTGTCGTCCTGCGGGCATCGCCCGTGGTTTCCGGGGCGACGATCGAGTTGGTGCTAAAGTCGCTGGTGCGGGCAGGAGTCGATCGAGTGTCGATCGAAGTTAGACGAGGCGATCCGGAGACTGACCGCAAGCCCGGATAATTCACCGCGGAGACCGCAGAGACGGCAGAGAAACCGCCGAGAAGGAAGAACACAGAGAGTCACGGTGTGACGCACGATCTTCCGTCCACGCTGGTAGTCCAGATTCGTGAGTGCGAAACTGACGGTTGTGTGCTCCGCAGACCTCGACCATAATGATCGACCCTATGGACACTGTGCAGAGTACAAGTGACGGAAGAGGCGCGACCACGTCGCCCCCGGAATGCGCGGACGAGGCTGTTCTCGCTCGCGGACGGGCCGTTCTGGAAGCGGAATCCCAGGCCGTTCTGGATGCCCGCAGCCGGCTTGGCGACACGTTCGTGGGCGCGGTTCAGGCGATCCAGAGCTCCCGCGGGCGGGTTTGCGTGACCGGTGTGGGTAAGGCCGGCTTGATCGGTCGCAAAATCCAGGCCACCTTCGCCAGCACGGGCACGCTTTCCTACGGCCTGCACCCCGTGGAAGCGCTGCACGGCGATCTGGGCATGATCCATCCGGACGACGTGGTCATCGCCTTGAGCAAGAGCGGCAGCTCGGAGCTTGTGGAGCTGCTTCCGCGCCTAAAGGCCCTCGGATGTGTGGTGATCCTGCTCACCGCCCGTCCGGAGTCGCCCGCAGCGGCTCAGGCTGATTTCGTGTTGGACATCGGGCGCCGGGAGGAGGCCTGTCCGCTGGGCCTGGCCCCCAGCTCATCGACGGCTGCAATGCTCGCCCTGGGAGACGCCCTGGCTCTGACGGTCATGGAGCAAAGAGCCGTCAAACCGGAGCAGTACGCCGGATACCACCCCGGTGGGGACCTGGGACGGTTCTTGATGAAGGCCCGGCAGATCATGCGCACCGGCCCGGATTGCCCGCGGGTTGTGGACACAGCCAAGCTCAGCGCGTGCTACGAGGCGATTCTGGCTGCTCCGCGCAGGTCCGGGGCTGCAGCGGTCGTTGATGATGCCGGCGCATTGGTGGGCATCATCACCCACGGTGACTTCTTCCGACTGTTTACCTCCCGGGATCGCTCGCCCGACCGGGCGGTATCGGAGGTGATGACCCGATCTCCAAAATGCATCGGTCTGGACAATCGGGTAACCGAAGCCCTGCACTTGATGCAGAAGCACACAATTGATGAGCTTCCGGTGGTTGACCGGGAGAACCGCCTGGTGGGCATGATCGACATCCAGGACCTTATCGCTCGCGGGTTCTCCGTGTTCGACGGTGCCTAGTAAAGAATGGCAAATGGCAAATGGCGAATGGCGAATGCCACCCCGCCGACCAGATCCTAGTGATGGCTCAGTGTGCAACCGGGGCGCGACTTCACTCCCTGAGCAAGGTCGCTCCCCCACACCCCATGACGACTTCCTGATCGCCGGCATGCTCGGCGGGGATGCCGCCGCCCTCAACAAGCTGATCGAGCGGTACGACCGACTGGTACGCTACACCATCCTCCGTCAATCGGCGGATCGGTGCCGGCGGGACCCGCAATGGCTGGAGTCAATTGCCTCGACAACGTGGGAGGGATTCGTCCGCTCACTGAGGCGTGATCCGCAAGTACGCCCGAAATCGGTCGCGGCCTATCTCACTCAAATCGCCCGGAACCAGTGCATCTCTGCTTTACGCCGCGCCTCGGAAACGCACGAGACAACCAACCTCGGGGACGAAGTTGAGTCGCTTGAGTTTACAGCAACACTGGACGAACCATTAGAGATACTGTCCCGGTTGGAGAGTCTGGCGGCACTTCGCGGCTGCCTGGCGGAGCTGGACGCAGAGGATCGGATAATGGCTTCGCAGCTCGCAGCCATTATGGAGAGACGGTGGAAAGACGCTGCCGGGGCGCTGGGGGTCACGGAGTCCACCCTGCGGTCCCGGTGGAAGATGACTCTGGCGCGTTTACGCCGGTGCGTCACACGAAAAACGGGAAAATCCTTCGCGCCGCTCGGCCTGGAGGGCGACTGATCAAGCGAAAGGGGCCTCGCAGGCCCCGTTTGATCGGACTACCATGAGCAACGATCCAACTCAACTCGATGCCATCGAAGGAGCTTTGGTCGAACTGGACGCCGCGGAGAAGGCCGGGGTCTTTGGGCGGACCCGGGTGGACGCCGCAGCGCTCCTGTCCGGCGGGGCGTCGATCAGCCCAAGGCACCCTCGTCGGCTGCCATCTCGCGTCATGCTTCCGGTTGCGGCTGCGGTGGCGATGGCCATCGGGGTCTCGAGTTGGATGTTCACATCTCAGCTAAATGCTCCAGGCAACGGCGGGCTCGGCGACCACATAGTGGTGGCCGATGCGGGCGGGTGCGCCGGGGAGTTCTTCGGGTGTCTCACCGGACCCGGCTCTTTGGGTTCTTCCGGATGCCAGGCGTATGACTACGATTCCGATGGAGACGTCGATCTCGCAGATTACGGAGCCCATCAACGGGCCTGTGCGGGACCGTCTCGCTAATCACCGCCGATCGGCGTTCGCGTCAGTCTGCGGTGTCGTACCATAGATGGGACGGTGTCTGCCCGCTGGCGGATGCCGTCCCGCTTTTCTGCGCGGCTGCTGGCTGATAAACTGGATTGTCACGGAGAGGATGGCACATCGAAAGCCGCCGGATTTCGGCACCGCATCGCTGGTTGAATCTTACCCGTAACCGCCGGGCAGGACGACCCTCGACGCGATAGCGGCCATCCCTGAGGAGCACGTCTGGCTGGCCGGCCGAAAGAGCCCGCGTACGCGCTGGGCCTATCGACAGGACGTTGAACACTTCATGCGGACGATCGGCATCCGTTCGGTTGACGAGTTCCGCGGCATGGACCATAGAGCCGTCCTGGCGTGGGAAGCATACATGCGCGAAGTTGAACTGGCGGAGGCCTCGACGATCCGGCGGCGCTGCCGCTTGAGCGGGCGGCCGGGCTATCGCCGGACGTTTCGTGGATCGAGCATGCAGAGTATGCCGTCAAGGTCGAGGGCGCAGTCGTCGTTGACGTCGCCCCACAGGCTCGTCGTGGCGGCGGCCATCCCGGAAAGGGCGCCAGCTCCGCGTTTCGCCCCCGCGTTGTAGCTGCTGGAGGGGACGATGGCCTCCCCGGTCACGAACACCGTGCCCCGCTGATCGAGCGTCTGATATACCGGGTCCGCCCCCAACGAGCCGTCCGCCCAAACGTACTCAGCAAGACAAGGCCAATCGTCGGAGGTGATCAGCAGGGCCACCGCCGAGGAGCCGTCCGCGGGGGTGACGCCAAGTAAGCTCGCCCGCAGCCGCGATCAACTCCTTGATCTTCTACTGTGTCGCCGGGCGGGGCCAAGCGCCGATCACCGGCGCTGCCCACCCCGCTGCCAGGCCAATCGCAAGAATCCACTTCCCACGAAACGCGTTGTGCATCAGCCTGTTATCCGTCACCACCTACGGACACGCATGCGGGCAGGGGTAGATCTGGGCGAACGCGTCCAGTATGAACAGAACGTCGTCCAGGTCGAGCACCCCGTCCCCGCCGCACGGGGCAAGATCCGCGCTTTCCGGCGGATCGTTTGCCCCGCACCCGTCCACCGCCGGTC
>SDBU01002677.1_pt1 | contig 23416 bp, 20 predicted proteins | sample 2277071 | NCBI WGS metagenome assembly SDBU01 (sample SAMN10397929, study PRJNA504765) | marine sediment metagenome | isolation source: marine sediment core GS08_GC12, 126 cmbsf | place: Arctic Ocean: Gakkel Ridge, Loki's castle | collected 2008 | reverse complement strand
AATGGATTACCTCCGGAACTTAGAAAACCGATCAGGGGAAAGATGATTAATATTCCCAGACTGACGGAGACAAAATAAGTGCTGCGACCGGTTCTCTCCTGCATTCTGCGCAGATATACCCAGGCGACGATCGCCAAAATCAGCCCCAAGACGATTGAGATCACAAAAGGAGATCCGGTGGGTGTCATTCGAGGCCAGGTGAGGTATAGACCCCGCTGGCTAAGATAAACCGGTCCTGGTAAGATAATACTTTCTTGGACATCCGGCAGTCCGGAGATAACCCCAAAGTACCAAAAAAGCAAGAGAACCAATAAAGGTATATTGCGATTGAACTCAATATAAATAAGTGCAATATGACTCACCAACCAGTTGCTGGATAAGCGGGAAATACCCACAATAGTCCCCAGGATCGTGGCGAAGAAGACTCCCACGATGGCGACTTTCAATGTATTAAGTACCCCAACTAAGAATGCATATAGGAATGATCGCGAGGGATCGTAAGGGATATCTGATTCACCAATTGGGAATCCGGCCGCTTCACCCAGGAAACCGAATCCTAAAGACAACCCTCTTTGTTCAGCTGCATTGATCACATTGATGAGACCCCAATAGAGCAATCCAATCACGACCAGCGCGGAGACAGCTTGAGCTGCGATGCGTAAAACACGTTCGTCCCGCCAAAAAGGAACCTGGCTATGAGACTGGATCGCGTCCGTTGAGGGTTTTTCGGGCGCCATATTTGGTTTTATGATGAGGGATATGACTCATTTCAGGAGTCATATCCCTCAAGAACGAATAATTAGGGTTATCGCATTGGTGGTGCGTAAATCAAACCACCGTTTGTCCAGAGGTTGTTCTGCCCGCGCGGCAAATTGAGCCCGCCAGAGCCAAGATGGCGCTCAAAGATCTCGCCGTAGTTGCCAACTGCGGTAATAGCTTTGGCAACCGCGTCTGCAGGTAGACCGAGATCGGACTGACCCCATTCACCCTCTGCACCCAATAAGCGGCGTACTTCAATGTTGTCGCTGGACTTCATCTGTTCGACATTGGCCTGAGTGACCCCCAATTCCTCTGCATTGATCAGACCCCAAGTGACGACTTTCACGATATCGAACCACTGGTCATCCCCGGAAGGAACGACTGGCGTGAGCGGTTCCTTGGAGATGGTGATATCCAAGATCATATGATCATCTGGATTGGCAAATCCCTGGCGGACAGAGGCCAACTGGGATTTGTCGCTGGTAGTTGCATCGCAGCGACCTTCCTCATAGGTACTGTAAACCGTGGCTGTATCTTCAAAAGTCACCGCGGTAAAATCTAATCCCCGCTGCCGGAAGGCATCTGCCAGGTTTAACTCGGTCGTGGTGCCGCTGGTGACACATACCGTAGCGCCATCCATCTGCTCGATCTCTGTGATGCCGCTGGCAACAGGTACCATGAAACCCTGACCATCATAGAACCAGACATGCGCGAAATTACCCCACTGTGCATCACGCGTGCTGGTCCAGGTAGCATTTCTTGATAACACATCTACCTCTCCGGTTTGTAGTGCAGGACCGCGCTCAGCCGCGCTGAGGGGTACGAATTCGACCGCTTCCGCATCACCGAGCAAGGCTGATGCAATTGCACGGCACAGGTCAATGTCGAAGCCAACGTTGCGTCCATCCGCATCCAGCTCACCGAATCCAGCCAGGTCCGTGCGGCTGCCGCACACCACCTTACCTCTATCCTGGATGCTCTTCACGATCGCCCCATAACCACTGGGGGCGGCTGCGCCTTCAGGTGCGGTGGTCGCTTCGCTTGATTGACAAGCAGCAGCAACCAGTGCCAAAACTATCAATATTGAGGTTACAAAAAAATATTTACGGGACATGTTTTCTCTCCTCCAGCTTGCTTGAATGACAAAAGGTTTACTAAAGACGATCTGGGAGTTTATTCTTATCTAATGCTTCTGGGCATCACCTCCTTCCAGCACAGATCTTACTCGAATTGGATTAAAAATTTGTTCGGGACTATCGAAAATATATTGATGGTCTTTGAGACAAGAATTTCCAGCATGCGGTCAATAACAATTGTAATCAACATATTAAGATAATTATAGGGAATAATTCGACTTTGGGCAAGCGATTCTCATGAATTAATACAGCTAATCGCCTGGATTGGTTCGGAAATTACTTATCCTGGAGATATTTCCAAGAATCCCACCCATTAGGCAGCTTCATAGGCAGTCTTCAGCCGCTGAAACAGCTGCTCATCGACTTGATCTCTCTCAGTAATGCGGACCCGATGAGTTACCATAGCATTAATACTCCCTGATGGCTCTAATTTTTCTTGGTCAGTTCCGTTTAGATAAATCCCCACGTCGACGCTGGTTTTCGTGGAGAGTTGAACTATGACAAACTGCACGCTGTGCCTTAGACTTACATATGCTTTCATAGGTGCGATCTCGACATCCTTCCCGAAACTCGATACTCCCTCAATGATCGCATCATCGATTGGGCGCAAGTCTCTTTTATTACCAAAATACTGCGTATCCACGAGCGAGCCTCCGGTCGGCAGTTACCCTTCTTTTGACGCCCGAGTTTATTGCGCGATTTGATTGGCATATCCGTACGTTAGGCCATATTCGGATTTAAGATAATCAATGATTTCCCTGTGTTTCGCCACCTGGATGTTATTAACAATTTGAATCCACTGATCAAGATTAATACCTGTTTTTTCTTCTAAACTTATGAGAATCCTATTGATCATTTCATATACATTGACAGCTTCACAACTTCGTTCTTTAATTGGAGATATGCGACCTTTTATACCACAATTTAACCCGGTTATATTTATCATCTTCTATTCGTTATACTTTTATCTGCTTGTGGTACTAATCTGGCATTACCAGGCAATCGGTTTTCTATCTTCGAAAAATCCGCCCGTTGGTCCATCCTTCGGCAAGGTAGCCAACCAAATGATTGTATCTGCACCTTGAGCCAGGCTTCTTGGCGCATTTGGTCCACCCATATCCGTTCGCACCCAACCGGGGGCCATCGTGTTGACTTTAATGTTTATGTCTTTGATTTCGTCTGCCATGATGCGGGTCATAGCGTTCATAACAAGTTTTGAAAGCTTGTATGCTGCTGAGTGGCCACCCATATTCGCGATTGAGCCCATTCCGGAAGACACATTGACAATTCTTCCATATTGGTGCACCCGCATAAATGGTACGAAAGCACGGCACATATTAAGCGCACTGAAAAAATTGACCTCCAGCGTCTCTTGAAGAACTTCCAATGGTACATCGAACACACTTTCCCCCCTGTCGAGAAACACCCCAGCATTATTGATTAAAATATCACATCGATCGAAATTCTCTTTCAAATAGGCTGCCAGGCGGGTGATACTATCCACATCCGCAACATCTAATTGGTGATAGATCAAATCACCACCCTCCTTCTGCAATAATTCCACCGCTGCTTTCCCTTTGTTCTCATCCCGACTGGTGAGAATGGTGAGAAATCCCAGCTGACTGAGCTGCCGGCATGTCTCGAATCCAATCCCCCTGTTAGCTCCGCTTACGATTGCTATTTTCTTGCCAGCTGGATTCATGATCACTATCCTCGTTCTTGGAGTAGTCTAGCAGCTGCTATTCGATCGATGGATATCACTCGACAACAGCCTGCAATACCTGAATGGCGTCAAATTCAATGTCATGAACTGCCATAATTTTATTGGCAATCGTCTCTCTAAGGTCGGAAGTTTGCGAGCTGCTCAATGGAAAATCTTCACTGATCTGGTCTTTGATTTCAGTTAATTGGTCACTGGTCTGGTGAATCTCGTCAAAGGCTGAATTTCCTTTCTCGAGGAATAAATGGTGTTTAGTCAACATCAATTCCCTGGTTTCTTTAAATAAAGGTACTTTTTCTGGGAGCAGCCCTGCGGCGAGATCATCCCAAGCTTCAGCGCTCCTGTGGAATTTATCGGCAATCCCATTCAATTCTGGTTTATCTAACAAGAGGCTTGCTTCCTCCAGGAATTGGGAAAACAACCTACGGTCCGCACCGCCATCTTTGCCGAAGATGGTGATATCGTAAAATGCTGACGTCAAGGCAGCATACATTTTAGGACCGGGCGGAAATTCCTTTTCCCAGCTGCTACGCTGATTGGGTTTTGTCAATAAACTTACCCATTTCTGATAGGCCAGAAACCCGAAGTTGTTTTTCGATCCTTTAGGCGGCGCCTTAGTAAACAGCTGGATGCAATCCCGGATTCCCGCCTCAACTGCAGATTGCAGTTTACTGGGATTTGGAGGTTCATGGGTCTGGAGGCGAAACTTGTTCTTCTTGGTCCGGCTGCGGGCGATGGCTAGCTCTTCAATTGTGACTGACAATGGCGTTCGCGATCGATCGGCTATCCACACAATACCTTGATTTTGATCGTAACCATAAACCAGAATCGGAAACATTGCCCACATCCCGACATCAGGAACCAGCGCATTGTAAGGCAAACTGAACATATCGGCGAATACGATCGCTGGTGTTCCCGCCTCCAACACATCCAATAAATTGCTAACTCCTATATCCGGATTGGCTGTCTGGCGAATGTTTGATTGGATATCCAGGCGTTCATAGATGGTCTTTAAAGGTTCGAAAGTATTGCGGGTAAGGATGCGAACCATGGGGTCGTAACCCTGGTAAGCGAAGGTGAAGTAGCCCATGACGATCCCACCGCTGATCCCTAAAAGCATTGCCTCAGAATAAGGCTGGTCAGTGTGAGGGGCAGTGATTCCTTGATAGGCTAGAAAATTTCGCAAGCTGCCAGTTTCCCAGTGCAGCCCTTGAAAGCGATCGTAATCGGATAATGTCGGCATTTCTCTTCTCTCCTAATTTAGACCCATCATGGCGATTTATCAATTATAACGGCCCATTTGTTCTGATTAATTTTTGGTTTCCTTAAAATATTCGGGAAAATCTCTGAGAATTTCTCTCTCAGTCTCAAAATGAGAACATCCCCCTCTTGGATACTCCATATCTCTACCCTATATCCCCCCATCAAGGGATAGCCCAATCGATCAAAATCTCATATCCTATTCGTCAGCGGATTACATTAAGTATTGGATAATGACTGATATTTTGATCGGCATGCATACAACAACCACATTTCAATTCACCCGCCCACAATACTTTGAAAGTGGGAAGGTTTATCTCTATCGAGAGCGTGAGGTGGATGGCAACCGCGGGGCTCCGTCAATCGTCAAGTTTGTAACTTATGACCCCTGCCCTGCAATCTTGATTATCCGTGACTTTGTTGGTTGTAAGTCACGCTGTTTACGCGATGATCTCTTCGAATTGAAATAAGATCAACGCCAACAATCTTCTATGCAATTGTCATTAACATCCAGACGACTATCCAACAAACTTGAAATCGGTGGCAGGTATCCCAATTACAGCATATAGTCTGGACAACTCAACCATATCTACCGGCACCATCCGTACAACTTCAATTCAAGCCATAGATCATATTCCTTAAACTTCATCCAGATCGCAAATCAAGTAAATTAAATGTCGATATACTTAAGTACTCCAATGGAGGGATATTGGGTGTTAAAATTGAGTTCAACCGTAAAATACCTTCGCCAAAATGATGCCCGATTACTCAAAGCCTCTCTCTTGTAGCATCATGGATGATTTGACATAAGGATAATTAAAATTATGTCCACCAAAACCTGGACAGGTTTTTAATTCGATACCAGATTAGCTTCGAATTTCTTGTATCTTGTGACTGTGAGTTGACGCTCTCAAAAATGGCGAAGGTATTGACCGTAAGGACAAAATGCCTGACGAGATGAATAACCCAAGCAAACAAATATCCCGAAACACACGAATTAATCCAAGCAGAGTATTACTACCTCTTGGATTGGGGACTGCTTTATCCTTGATGGGGGATGCAACCCTTTATACTGTGCTACCTACCCACGCGGCTGAAGCTGGTATTTCTTTAGCTGCGGTAGGGATCATTCTGAGCGCAAATCGAGTGATCCGGTTATTTTTAAATGGTCCAGCTGGATATGCTTACGATCGCTTCCCACGTCGACGGTTGTTCATCCCAGCCCTTTTCATTGGCGCGCTCTCAACCGCGATATATGCTGCCTCGAGTGGATTTTGGCCATTGTTAACTGGCAGGTTGATTTGGGGATTGGCCTGGTCAGGTATCTGGGTAGGAGGGGCAACGATCATACTGGATGTAACAAACGATCGCGATCGAGGTCGCTGGACGGGACTTTACCAAACCTGGTTTTTCTTGGGTATTGCGCTCGGAGCCCTGTCAGGGGGCTGGCTCACAGATCAGGTGGGTTTCTCTACCACGATGTGGATTGGCGCAGCAGTGACTGCCTTAGGAGGTTTGACAGTCCTAATCTTTTTGCCAGAGACACGTTCACCAAGGAAAGAAGATCAATCTCCCCTCCAACTAAATATCTCAGAGAAATGGCGTCCAAGTGGTGAGTTCATCGGTGTAATATCTCTCAATGGGATCAACCGATTCATAACCGCAGGTGTCATAACAGCAACCCTAGCTTTACTGGTTCAAGATCAATTAACAGCCAACAACGTTGTCATTGGTGTGGCAACCGCAACCGGCATCCTGCTAGGTTTGCGGACAATATTGAGCATGTTTGCTGCTCCGATGGCTGGATCGCTGTCAGACAGGTTGGGAAACCGCTGGGGGGTGATAATTGCTGGACTGGTAATCGGATCTATCGGTATACTCCTGCTGGTCAGGAATGATCCGATCATTATATTAATCGGAATCAGTTTGACCGCCGTGGCAAGTGGTAGCGTCCAGGCTCTTGTCGCAACTCGCACTGGTGATATGGTCAACGAAGCTCAACGCGGTAAAGCGATTGGTCTACTTCATACAGCTGGCGATTTGGGCAGCGCGCTTGGACCAATAACCGCTTATGTACTCTTGCGCTGGATAACTTTAAATGATTTATATATTCTCTGCGCTCTCTTATTCGCCCTTGCTGCTGGTTTAGCTTCTGGCATGTATTTGCAGCATCGAAAGACCTCAAAAATAACGACTTAATTTGGCATTCAAGCGATTGAATAAAAGGCATTATATGGATTTAATACTTCCATCAAGGATAGCTTTCTCCAAATAGATACAATCGTTGCCAATTCATTTCATTAAAATGTAGCTATGCCCGTTAAATTTAGTAACAATAGTCTGCGATCAACTCCCCCGTCGAATCCGACAGGTAAACACAATCTCCATCATTATTCCATACAGCTGTTTCGTCCTTACACCAGAACAGGTCACCCTGGGTATTTTCCCCGCAACCTGTAATTACCCTTACCTTAGCCCCAGTTTCCAGGGTAAATACAGGGAATTGAAAGGTCCATCCGTATTCATCATGTATTGACCATCCAGACATATCTACGAGACCAGTTCCAATATTGGCAATACACACATACTCTTCATTCTTGTTTTCGTTATCGTTCCCAGGGGCATTGAACTGGGAGCACATGGGATCAACCTGCAGTTGTAAAATTAAACCAGTGCTTGAAAATGTTGGTGTGGCTGTAGACGGAGCCCACAAACCAGCTCCCGCTTCCTTTGCCTCTAGTTCTTTTGTGTTGATCAACTTCTGATATTTTATATCCGGTGGATAAGCCAGAGCAGCGGCGAACCCCAATTTAACCAGCTCTGCATTAACAAAGATCCCATCGTTGAGATAAACATAGCGCAGTAAGCGACCATACTGGTCAGTTTCCGAGATATCTCGCTCCAGTTCAACGATCTGCCCTTCGACCAAGCGCTGGTTTGCTTCTGTCGCCTCTCTAGAAAAAGGCTTACTCATTTCAGGAGCATCAATCCCGATATACCTTAAATTGTATGGTATTCCATCCAGGATTACTTCGATAGTATCGCCGTCAATCACCTGCATCACAAATGCAATCTCTCTACTGGACACTTCTGTACTGGTTTCAGTCGGGTGCAGTGTGGCTGTTGATCGTATTACTGGTGTGGGAGTATTCGTAACAGAAATCGTATATGTATTGGTTGGACTCGGTGGGGTCGGCAAGTCCACAATTTGACCCGGACCAGGGTCAGTCTCAAACAGCAAAACAGCAACAACCAAAAGTACAAGCCATGAAATTATCACGAAGCTGCATCCGCCAAGGATCAGCCATTTGTAGCGGGTAAAGACTTGTTTTAAATCTGATGGGAAAGATTCACTCATTGGTCAAACTTTTTTCCATTCATCGGGCAGTTGGATCAGGTACATATCTACTTCTTCAGTACCATGACGCCCCCAGTTACTTGTAAACAGAATTCGGGTGAAATCCGAGTTAACACTCGCATGCGGTTCAGCCCAATAATCATGCCCCTGACTTTCATCCACTACCGAATGGGTATGAGCAAAGCGCACAATCCTCCCGTTCTGTTTCAGTTCGAGGGCAAATATCTGGTCATCCATCCAGGTAGCTGATGATTTGGCCCCGTTAGATGTTGAAACCAGAACCCAACCAGGCATCTGAACTGCATTTCCAGAGAAATGGAAGCCCAAAGCAGAATAACTAAAATCTATCGGTACCAGAGCGGTTATCTCACCGCTGTCTAACTCGAGCATCGAGATATAATCCGTGTCGATATCCTGGAAGACTAAAACTTCCTTTCCGTTTGCATCCAAGGTTAGATCAGAGTGGCCGATGATACGAACCAAATTGACACCATTCTGGAGATACCTATCGTAGACCATCAGACCGCACGGATTCGTCTCATCTCCCGGGCGGTCAGTATTACAATAATCATCGTGGAAAGCAAGGAAATAATTACCTAAGGGGCTGATGGATACCGAATCGATGTCCTTTTCGCGATCAACCATGCGTTTGGCGATCACTTGATCTGTTTCGAGATCATAAATTAACAACGCGACTGGACGCCAATCTTCATCTTCCGCCATTAATCCCCAATAGCGGGAATCGTTGGATGGGCTTCCCTCATAGCGTGTCCAGACCATAGCGATCTTCTCCCCGGGGAGATCAGCTCCAAAATTATGGATCACATCTGTTGATCCCGTTGAGACTCTGTAAGCCATCAAGCGGCTATAAGTCATGAAGTAGAGTAAATCCGGATCTTTAGAATCCCATCGAGGTTCAACATCGATAGGAATTTGAACTCTGGGGGTTAAATTCCATCCATCATATATATACCAATTCCCTGTAATACTAAATACCAGTATCAGGCTGTCATCCGCATTAAAAGATTGCACTCGCGAGTATTCATTTTTCAATCCCAGGGACGGATCGTCCGGACTCAGATCCGCTAATCGATCTGTAACCCGAACTATACAGGTATTAAATACCGGATCTTGAAAGGGTACCCGGGCGGAGGGTTCTTCCTTGAGTGGAACTTCATGGATTTCAAGATCAGTTACCAGTTCTGGCTCGTAGCTGGCGCATCGAATACCAATTAATTCAGCATCTGCCCCTGGTTTAACAATCGGTTTATTTTTTATCTCAGACTGAGGTCCATGTGTGGGGATTTCAGTGACTGTGGTCGCTGGAATATTATCTTCGTTCCATCCCCCGCATGCAACAAAACCAAGCGTAAAGAAGAGGATTAGTACCTTTCTCCCTCGCCAAGAAATCCAAGTTGAACGACAAGTTATTTGGGAAACCAGGTTTAGAACCTTGTTTAATGACACTTTTCCCCTTGGGATCGCAAGACTTGATAGCTTTATAGGAATATCGCAGCTGAAACTACCAGCCGAGGCTGGCACCCACTTCGTTGAATGTTCTCCCTGATAAGGCAGTCTTTTAAGTAACTGTTTTTTCCAATGCCTTCGAAAATATACCTAACGCCTGCTTAATTTGTGCTTCATCAACCGTCAGGGGTGGGATCCAGCGGACGGTATTATCCCAGGTGCCGCAGGTGATTAATAGCAGACCTGCCTCCAGGCATGCCTGTACGACAGCCTTGGCAGATCCTTTATCCGGTTTATGATCGGATGTGCGAAATTCAGTGCCGATCATCAATCCCATTCCACGAACATCTCCGATACTGGGATAAATCTCCTGCAGGTGGAGCAATCCTGCCAGCAATTGGGAGCCCCGCTCAAGAGTATTTTCCAGCAAGCTTTCGTCCAGGATGACGCGGATCGTCTCAGCGGCCGCAGCACAAGCAACCGGATTACCACCATAAGTCCCACCATGAGAACCGGGTTCCCACTTGTTCATTAAATCCAAACCGCTGATCACCCCAGAGAGAGGTAATCCTGAGGCAAGCCCTTTCGCCACAACAATAATATCCGGTTCTACATTGAAGTGTTCATAGGCAAACCATCTACCTGTGCGACCAATACCAGATTGGATCTCATCACATATCAGCAAGATGCCATGCTGATCGCAAATACTCCGTAATCCCCTCAAGAAACCAGCTGGCGGGACAACATAACCACCTTCACCCAGCACAGGTTCAAACAGGATGGCTGCCGTCTCATAAGGCGCAGTTTGGGAGTGAAGCAAATAATCCAACTCATCCAGGCACCACTGGCTGGTTTGTTCTTCATCCCACCCATAGCGATAAGCATAAGGGTATGGAGTGACGAAGACACCCGGCATCAGCGGTTGGTAGCCGGCGCGATAAATGGTTTTTGAGGTGGTCAGCGACATCGTTCCAACCGTTCGCCCGTGGAAACTGCCCTGAAACACGATCACGTTCGGGCGCCCTGTAGCTTGCCGGGCGAGCTTGAGCGCTCCCTCAATTGCTTCGGCTCCAGAATTGCTGAAAAAGAATCCATCCTTTGCCGGAGGGACAATCCTACGCAGTTCGGATATCAAATCCAGGATCGGCTCATGAACAATGATATTGACCTGACCATGAAGGAGTAAACCTGCCTGCCGCTGGATCGCGGCGACAACGCGCGGGTGGCAGTGACCAGTATTGGTCACACCGATCCCGCAGGTGAAATCAAGATAGGCCGATCCATCCTGATCATAAACATAACTGCCTTCAGCCCGAGAAGCGATAATCGGGGTGTAATGAGGCCATACCGGAGAAAGATGGGGGAGCATTTCTTGTTTAATAGCCATCGGAATTCACTAATTAGCTTATTCGCTCGCCGGGAGCTGCTCTGCAACCCAGTTAATTCCCAGGTCTGATAATTTCGCCCGGGTTGGTACTCCATTCGCAGTCCATCCTAACAAAGAATAATACAGATCAAGCGCGGCTTCGAAATCATCACGGTCGACTGCAACACCAGCTGTTGGACCGCTGCCAATCAGAGGTTTAAAGAATTTCTTGGGTAAAGTGTCATCCTTACGGGTGAAACCCTCGCGCGCATTGAAGACTCGCATCAGGTTCAATCGTCGTTCTCCAACCTTCATCAACTCAAATAGACTGACATTCCAACCGGTGACAGCCTTGATCATTTCCACAGTTTCAGTGGGCCCATACAATGTCCATGAAGGACCCCACACAAACTGGCATAACTCCACCGTATCCAGCATACTGTAAAATAACTGGGTATATGCCGCGTAGCGGATCATTTCCGGTCCAAGATCACCGAAGGGCGGCGGATCTTTCAAATCCAAGGCTTCTAAACGTGTGAGACTCAACGAGCTGGCTTCTTCTTCATACCCAGGATCGTGCTCACTGGATTGGTGATCTGCGCCAAATGGATTAACGGCGTAAATTAAACCCAGGGATTTCTTGGCTTGCGGCATGTGAGCCGGGGCTTCCTGATTCTTCACTGTAATCAGGTAATCCTCTGTCTCAGGTCCCCATTCCTGAGCAGCGTAAGCCGATCCTTGTGACAATACCGATCCCAATGGACCTTGATTTTCAACGATCTGCTGCAAAGTTTGAATCATGGCATCGGCATTTCCAAACCGTAAATCAATCCCACCAGTTTCCTCCAAGCCGATGACTCCGTTCTCGAAACATTCCATAGCGAAAGATATCGATGCCCCGCAGGAAATCGTGTCGACCCCATACATATTACAGATTTCATTCGCTTTCGAGATGGCAGCCAGATCATCGATGCCGCAATAGGATCCAAAGGTCGCGATCGTTTCATATTCAGGACCGCCATAAAGGGGATCAACCTTGTATTTGCCTTCATTGATCTCCACAACCCGCTTGCAGCGAACGATACATGCATAACATGTATCGCGCTCCTTGAGGATCGTTTCAGCCATCACCTCACCGCTGATTGGGTCGCAGTTTTCGAATTGACCCTCATTATAGTTTCTGGTGGGCAGCGTCCCTGTTGTGCTCTGCCAGTTGACGATACCAGCTGTTCCAAACTCACCTAATTCGTCCACATCAGAATTACCCGGCATTAATTTAGGACCCATCCGAGATAACTTCACCAAAGCCTCTTTATCAGCTATCTCAACTCGTAATTTCCCCCGAACGACGATGGCTTTTAGATTCTTGCTAGCCATAACCAGCCCCATGCCTGTGCGCCCATTATTACGGTTTGCCATGCTGACCAAACTTGAATAACGAACTCCATTCTCAGCAGCGGGACCATACTGCAATACTTCAGCTTTTGAATCACCGACTTCTACCCTCAGTTGGTCATCCACTTCACCGGTGGTTTTTCCAACCAGATGACTGGCATCATGCAGCTCTGCATCCCCATGCAAGATACTTAGATAAACCGGAGTTTCAGATTTTCCTTTAACAACGATGCCGTCAAAACCAGCGAATTTCAACTCCGCTGGAAAAAATCCACCCCCTTGAGAATCTCCAATTGCCCCACTCTGGGGTGAACGCGCCGTTGCGTTGATCCGGCTTTGCCCGGAGATCGGGGCTCCTGTAGTCACTCCAGTCATCAAGGTAAGCACGCTCTCTTGTGCCAGCGGTTTAGTGCCGGATGGCATATCACGTAGAAGGTAATACATGCCCATCGCGCTGCCACCCATGTACTTCCTATAAAAAGATTCAGGAGGTTCTTCCACCTCGAGTGTGCCGCTAACCAGATTAACGTGAAGGATCTTTCCATTGTATCCGAATGGCATGTCACTTTCCTTTCAGTTTCAGAATTTCCTAGACCATTCCCGGGGCCAGCGTTCAACTACAACTTTGGTTTGTGTGTAGAACTCAACCGCGTGATTGCTTTGTCCATGGAGAGTGCCAAAAAAACTTTCTTTCCAGCCACTGAAGGGGAAAAAAGCCATCGGCGCGGCAACACCGATGTTGATGCCGATATTTCCAGCTTCAGCCTGGTTGCGAAACTTGCGGGCTGCGGAGCCACTGGACGTGAATAAACATGCCATGTTGCCGTATGTCCCCCGGTTGACAAAGGCGATCGCCTCATCAATGTCCTGGACATGGACAAGACTCATCACAGGACCGAAGATCTCCGTTTGAACAACTTCACCACCCAGGGCTACATTCTCCAGGATGGTTGGGTGCAAAAAATTTCCACCCTCATAACCTTTAATTTCGCCATTACGTCCATCAACCAGGAGATTAGCGCCTTCATCAACACCTTTCTGGATCAGGCCTGTGATCCGTTCTTTACTTTGGGGGGTAATCACCGGACCCATCTCGATGCCCTCTTCCAGACCGTAACCTACAGTGCGATCATTGGCTGCCTCAATCAACGCCGGAATGAATGATTTTTTAGTCTCATCTCCCACAGTAACGACCAATGAGGCAGCCAGGCAGCGCTGCCCCGCATTGCCGAAGACACTGTCTGTCACGATTTTAGTTGTCATTTCAGGGTCTGCATCCGGCAGAATCAGGATAGGATTCTTCGCTCCGCCTTGCGCCTGGACTCTTTTCCCATTCTTCGCCGACCGGCTGTACACATGTCGTGCGACAGGGGTGGAACCAACGAAGCTGACTGCACGAACCACTGGATGATCGAGAATAGCATTGACCGTTTCCGGTCCACCATTGACCAGATTAACGACTCCTTTCTCGAATCCAGCCCTTTCAAGTAAGTGAAACACCTTCTGCATCGTTAGTGTGTCCGTTCAGAAGGCTTGACAATCACAGTGTTACCACAAGCCAAGGCATATGGCATGAACCAGAAAGGAATCATCCCTGGGAAATTAAACGGTGAAATGATGGCACACACACCAATGGGTTGGCGGAGCATATATTCATCTATACCCGGAGCAATATCTTCCAGGATTCCTCCCTGCATCATAGTCGGGATACCGCAAGCCACTTCCACATTTTCGATCGCCCGGCGTATTTCACCCTGGGACTCTTTTAAGGTTTTTCCATTTTCAATAGTTATCGTGCAGGCCAGGTCATCAAAATGCTGTTCTAGTAAATCTTTCAAACGAAATAAATATTGGATGCGATCCGCAGGAGGTATCCGTTTCCAGCTTTCGAAAGCCAGGTTTGCCTCCTGAACAGCCTGATCGACCTCTTGCAGAGTTGATAGAGGGACTGTGCAGATCGTTTTCGCTGTGGCTGGATTTACTACTTCCAAAATATCGCTAGAACTTGACGCTCGCCAATCTCCCCCGATGTAATTTAATATTGTGCTCGATGTTTGGGTCATATTGCGGCCTCTCAAAGCTTCTTAGTTGTCGTTATCTGAGTATAGATTTGTTGCTTCTCTAACTCCTTGAAGAATGGCAATGGATCGAGAGCTACTTCTGGAGGATAAACCCCTGGTTCGACGCGACCGTCTGCCATCCATACTGCAGTGATGGCTGGGGCGACACCAGTGGGAAGTGCACCCTTGCAAGTTAAAGTGCCCATTCGATAAGTAATCTCTTGACCATCCTTGGTTCCTTGCACCTCAGTGACAATCTCTTTCACCCAATCGGGAGGTTCGTTCTTTGGAGGAGCGAGGAATTCAGTGATCGGTGGAACGTATCCAGCAAGCAGCGTCACCATCATATCACGTGGAATGATTGATTGACCTTTGACTTCGATAGCTGCGGTGCCGCCAAAACCAAATTCTGCCAGCACGCGGATTTTCTCCACAACAATCTTTGACATTCCCCAGTAATTAATCTTAAAGAAGCATTCTTTTACTCCTTTATCCTTGAATGTCAAAGGAAGGGTGGCTACTTCCGAGTGCAGTGAAAGATGCATGGGCAGCAGACCAATCGGTTGGGTAAACCAATAATCTTCAAATTCACTGAGTGGTTCCATGGCTTTGAAACCCTCATCCTTGTACACCATGGGTTCCATAATCAGCTCATCCACAATTGTCGGAACCGCGTAAGTAAACTTGGGATCATCCGTTGGAGGAGGCATTATGCCATCATATATTTTGATGCTTTCAATAGTATCCAGCTGGTCAGCGATATATCGAGTTTGCAGGTTTGGAACTCCTGGCGCCGATCCCATCCCCAAGACAGCGCTCAAACCAGCTTCAGCAAATCGATCACTTAATTCCAGCTGCTTATGGGTTGTGAAGAACAATCCACCCATATCTGTATAATGAACTCCCGCTTCCAAACACGCTTCCATCACCGGGAGATTCATGTAGTAAACAGTTCCGTTGTAGCACGCATCCGAACCCTTGAGCACTTCAACCATCCCCTCATGGTCATTCACATCCACCTGACTGATTTTGACTTTAGGACTCTTGATGTAATCTGCAACCACCCCAGCTTGATCGAGATCAAGATCAGCGATTACCACCTCATCCACTCGCTGATCCTGTGCAAGGTATTGGACACCTATGCAAGCCATCTTGCCTGCCCCGCCTATTACTGTGATACGCACGATTTCGCCTCCTATTTCGGTCAATTAGTTTCCCAAGATTCTCTTCAAATATGGATTAGTGTTCTGCCTGGCTCACTCACCCCAAGGGAGCTACCAGGGCTTCATACCGCCATTAATCTCCCAATGGACATGCTTGGTTTCGAATATTTCTTCGAACCGCTCTTGTCCGAGCTCACGGCCAATACCGGAACGTTTCATTCCTCCATACATATAGTCCGTCACCAGTGGATCGTTTACCCAAACAGTCCCAGCTTCAATTTCTCCCTTATATCTCTTCACCTTTATTGGACCATAGGTGAACAAGGTCGCCTCTAGACCATATTGTGATTGATTTGAACGCAGCAGTTCTTCCTCAAAATCCATTACTGGTACGACTGGCAACAGCGGATCAAAGGTCTCCTCTCGACGTTACTAATGTAAGGGAAAATCTGTCACCTCTTTGAGATTTTGCTTTGCAAGTAATTCATCAAACAACGCTCATTTGTCATCAGTGTTCGTTATTGAATTGTCTTCTGATTGATCATCAAAATATGGCAATGCCCCATATGCCATTTTATAAGTGTGCAAGATCATCGAAGTTTGGGTATCGGTGATCCCTGGAACATGAAGCAATTTCTCGTTCAAGAAGTTCGCCAAATGGTCCCTGTCTTTGCAAAGAACCTCGACCAGGAGATCAAATTCTCCTGAAACCATGATCAAATAACTGACTTCAGGAAATTTTGAAATCGTATTGGCGACTGTTTCGAGCAATGGAGGCTGAACGGAAACACTGATTACTGCTGGCGCGTCGAATCCGAGCCGGTAAGGATCGACCATGCCAATAATTTGGAGAATTCTACCCTGGAGCAGGCGCGCAACTCGATTACGCACAGTTCCTTCGGATATATCTAATGCTTTTGCGATATCGGTGTATGGTGTGCGTCCATCCGACTGCAAAAAGGAAATGATTTCAAGATCGATTTGATCCATCTCAATTTCCGTTGTGATATTCGTAGATTTTCTTTATTTTATTATGAATTCCGCAGAAAATCAAATGTTTTTAACTAAATCCGGAATTTTGATTGGATTATTGGCATGTTTCAGAATTTGGTCCTAGGAAAAAGGAAAGGGACGGTAGGTCGACTACCGTCCCTTGGGGTTGAATGAATAAAAAAAATCAATCTTGGGCGACCGCTGCCTTTTGAGCCTCTTTTCCGTTTGTTCCAGGTTCCTCAACTGGTTCAACCCGTCGAAACTGGCTCATGTAAAGATCGTAATAGAATCCTTCTTTTGCGAGCAGCTCCTCATGCTTACCTCGCTCCACAATTCGTCCTTGATCCAAAACTAACAGCAGATCAGCGTTACGAATAGTGCTCAAGCGGTGCGCGATGACGAAACTTGTGCGGTCTTTGAGCAGACTTTCCAGAGCTTTCTGGATTAATCGCTCAGTGCGTGTGTCTACACTGGAAGTCGCTTCGTCCAGGATCAGTATTCGTGGATCGGATAACGCCGCGCGAGCAATCGATATCAACTGCCTCTGACCCTGACTGAGACCACTACCCCGTTCACCTAATACTGTCTCGAAACCTTCCGGTAAACGTTCAATAAATATATCCGCATGTGCTAATTCCGCTGCAGCGATCACTTCCTTATCCGTGGCATCTGGTCTGCCGAAACGAATATTCTCCATCACCGAAGTGCTGAAAAGGAATGTGTCTTGCAGCACGATACCGATCTGCTCCCGCAGCGATTCCTTGGTCACAAAACGAATATCCAGGTCATCTATCAGCACCGCGCCCCCGGTTACATCATAGAAACGGAGAATCAAGTTGACCAGGGTCGTCTTACCTGCTCCGGTTGGACCGACAATCGCAATCGTCTGTCCAGGTTCAACTTTGAAGCTGATCCCATTTAATACACTTTCATCTTCCTTGTAGGCCGCGAATACGCTCCGCAGCTCCACCTTTCCTTTGATGGTCGGCATCTCCTGAGCATCAGGGAGATCCACGATTGAAGGCTCTTCATCCAATAGCCCGAATATTCGTTCCCCTCCAGCTACAGCACTTTGGATATTCGTCCACATGACGGAGATTTGCTGGATCGGCTGGTTGAACCTTTGGACATAATTCAAGAAGGTGATCACCAGACCTAAGGAAAGGACAGTTCCAAAAAGCGGTTGGCCACGAAGCAGCAGGATGCCACCCACTCCGGCGACAATTGCCAAAGCCAGGTAGCCCAAAGCCTGGAGCGTTGGAGCAAGAGCACTGGTGTACGAAACCGCACGAATGTTTGCGTCTCGATTGGCGGCATTAGTGATCATGAAGTTATTGATGTTTTCCTGTTCACGACTGAAAGCCTGGACTTCCCGAACTGCAGAGATCGTCTCTTGGAGTTCTGCGTTCACACTACCCATCTCCAATCTTGTCTGGCGAAACGCTTTCCTGGCTTGCGACGAGAACCACATTGTGGCGATGATCATGAACGGCAGCACGGAAAGACTCACCAGTGCATATACGACACTTTCTTGAAGCATGCTGTATCCAACCCAAATAATCAATAATGCACCGCTTAGAACGCTAAACAGCCCAAAGCTGAACACCTGCTGGATAGTGTCGGTATCGTTGGTGATGCGGCTCATCAAGTTTCCCGCTTCTTGTTCTGAGTAATATCCCAACGACAACCGGTGCAGATGATTGAAAAGCTCAACTCGCAGTTGGCGTAATATATGCTGGCCCGACCAGCTCATTAAATAAACGGTCAGCCCAGTTAATATGGCGGTTAATAAGTACAAACCGACGATCATCAGAGCAACCCGGCCCAAACCTGCAAGTCTTTCTGCGGCAGTCAAAACCGCCGGATCGGATTCCATGGTGCAGTTGTTGACCGCCCCGCTGGCAATACCCCCTTCGGTCGCCAGCGGGAGGTTCCCGAAAGCAGTCACCGCTGCTGGTGTAAGATAGCAATCCACTAATTGTCCGATCAACTTGGGCGCCTCAACTTGTGCCCATGTTGATCCAATCAGCATCACCCCAGCCAGGACAAGTGTTAGCCAATATGGACGAAAATATTTCCCGAATCGACTGAGTGTCTCACCAACCCGTTTGGGTTTGAGAGTATCACGACCCATCGCCCTGCTTATGCCATGAGGTCCACCAAACATGTTTATCCTCCAATAAAATCCGGATCAACCAGCTCTGGGTCGTCTGTATCACCAATCAACTGAGAGCTGTAAATGTCCGCGTAGATTTCGCTTGTTTCAAGTAGTTGTTCATGATCCCCACTGGCGACGATCTGTCCCTTATCTAACACCAGGATTTGATCAGCGTTCATCACCGTGCTGATCCGCTGAGCAATGACAAAACTTGTGCGCCCTATCATCAGTTCATCCAAGGCCTTTTGAATCTTGGCTTCGGTCACCAGGTCTACGCTGCTGGTCGAATCATCTAAAATAAGAATCCTTGGATTGAGAAGCAATGCTCTCGCGATCGCCACCCGTTGTTTCTGGCCGCCGCTCAATGTCGTTCCCCGCTCGCCAACCATAGTGTCATATCCTGCGGGAAAAGACATAATTTCTTCGTGTGCGGCGGCAGCCTTTCCCGCGGCTTCGATCTCATCGAAAGAAGCATCTGTCTTACCAAAAGCGATATTTTCACGGATGGTCCCTGCAAATAGGGTTGTCTCTTGCAGGACAATTCCAATCTGGGAGCGAAGTGAGTCGAGCTTGACATCTCTCAAATCGTACCCATCAATAGTTATCGATCCTTCAGTTGGATCGTAGAACCTGGGCAGCAGATTAATGATCGTCGACTTTCCAGAGCCGGTCGCACCTAACAAAGCAACAGTTTGACCTGGCTCCACATCAATATTCACACCTTTCAAGACCTCTTCTCCACTGCTGAAATAACGGAAAGTAACCTTAGCAAACTTGATCCGTCCTTCTACTTGAGGCAGAAATATCGCCTCCGGCTTATCCGCGACCTCATTTTCAACATCCAAAATTTCAAATATCCTGGTCGACGATGCGGAAGCCTGAGACATCTGAGTGATGATCATCCCCAATTGAGCTGCAGGTAGAAACAGAAATATCAGGTAAAGGCTGAACTCCTGCCACTCACCTAAGGTAAGTGTTCCCCCAATCATTTGTCTACCACCAAAGTAGAGAACCATCGCCTGACCGAGGCTGGCTATCAGAATTACGATTGGAAATAGAATGCTGAAAAATCGAACGACATAAATTTGCTGATCCATAAGTTCATCCGCAGCAAAGTCAAACTTCTTTTCCTCACTTTTCTCACGGGTAAAGGCCTTGATAACTTTGATCCCAGACAGATTCTCTTGCAAGATAGTATTTACTTTATCCAGTCGTTTTTGGATCTTTAGGAATAGTGGTCCCATTTTGGACCCAAAAATCATAAACAAGACCAGGGCAATAGGTAAAATCGGTAGAGCGATGAATGTCAACCTGACGTTTGTTGAGAATAAGATCACCAGCGTGCCTGTCAGCAAGACAATAGCCCCTACAGCCATCAACAATCCCTGACCGATGAACAGGCGTACCTTTTCAACATCATCAGTTGCGCGGATCATCAGCTGACCGGTCTGGTTGCGATCATGGTAAGAAAAAGACAATCCCTGTATTTTGGCAAATAATTCGTTTCGCATATCGAAGGCGATGCTTTGTGAATTGCGTTCTGCAGTAAAGGTTTGCAGAAATGCGAACACCCCACGCACGATCGCGAAGATCAAAATTGCAACAGAAGATGTGATCAAGATGCGTTCTGCATTCTCGTAGTTAATGATCAGCTGTGCTTCTGTGAGTTCCAATCCTTCTAAAATCTGGTCCAGTATTCCTACGGGCATGGTATCTATGCGTGGCACGATGGCGTTAGCTATCGACCCTTGGGCTACCGCGTCGATGATATTCCCCAACATGCGGGGAACCATCAATTGTGCTAAAGTTGCAATAACCAGGAACAAATAAGGCATAATCGCCTGCCAACGATAGCGCCCCAGATATTGAATAGCTCGAGTCAATGTTTTTCGATCAACCTGAGCTTGTCGTCGATCCATTCTTGAAGTTTGCAAATTTTAATCTCCTAATCCGGTGTACAGACCTTGAGAAAAGGTCAATCTGAAGCTGGGACTTTCTCCTCAAGGATGTTAGTTACCCTAATATTCTCAATCTGATTCTTTTCTGGTTCCAAGTCCCGGGCGGCATTTTTTAGAATGGTCAAGGCATTGATGATCGACAATTGTTCCTCTTTGGTCAGGGCATCGGTCAGCTTCTCCATCCACCGCCGGCGGACTTCAATACTTTCACGAACAATGGATCGCCCTCTATCTGTCAATCTCAACTGCTTCACCCGGCGATCAATGGGGTCTTCAGTCCGCTCAATCAACCCATGCTGAACTAACCGATCAATCATCTGGCTTGCAGCCGCATTGGTTACTCCCAGCAGGTCTCCAATATTTGATACGCCACATTTGCTGCCGTGGTGCAGGTGAAATAACGCAGTCATCTGGGTCATTGATAAGCCTGAATCCTTACTAAACTGGATAAATTCATGCATCGAACGACGCATGAATATCTCAGACCAATTACGCAGAACCAAGGAAAATTTATCAGATCTTGTCATAGTTAAGCACCTTAATTAGTTAATGGCGGTTAACTATACGAGCAAATTACTAGAATGTCAAGGAAATTTTAGCGGACTAATTCTTGTCTGAATTAATCTGATCAATATCGTATAATCGGAGATGAGTACCTTGTCGCTTAATAGAAAAACCTGTTTTCGAAGGTGAAAATCCGTCATGAAATGGAAAAAAGATCAATTAGAGATATCTACCCAAGGAAAAGGCCTTTATCCTTTCACTAATCTTGTGAATAATCTGATTCAAGAGTGGGCAGTTGAGCAAGGTATGTGTTATTTGTATATGCCGCACACCAGCGCTTCTCTGGTAGTCAGTGAAAGTTATGATCCGACAGCAAAGATCGACCTGGAGGAATTTATGGAGCGCATAGTGCCTGAAAACCAGAGCTGGTTCCGCCATACCTTCGAAGGATCAGATGACTCCCCCTCCCACATGCGGGCAATGTTAACTCATACCAGCCTGTCAATTCCAATTGATAATGGAAATCTCAGCATCGGCACCTGGCAGGGTCTGTATCTTTTTGAACACCGGTCCAGACCGCACAGGCGGAATGTTTTAATTCGCTGCCTATCAATCGATTAAATGAATTCTTGAAGGAAATTAAATAAGCGAGAGACAAATAATCTCTCGCCTATTCTTTTTCGTTAATCCTTTGCCACATTCAAGAGCTCAAACGGCTCCTGAGAGATTCGGTTAATGGTGGAAGGATCTCGAACAGGTCACCAACAACTCCAAAACGTGCCATCTTGAAGATGGGTGCTTCGGGATCTTTATTGATCGCCACGATAACTTTACTGGTGCGCATCCCAGCCTGGTGCTGAATAGCGCCAGAAATACCACAAGCGATATAAATATCCGGCGACACAACCTTCCCGGTTTGGCCAACTTGATGGTCATACGGGATGTAACCCGCATCAACCGCGGCGCGGCTGGCACCAACTGCTGCTCCCAGAACTCCTGCTAGATCTCCAATTAACTTGAAACCCTCTTGAGCTCGCCAAATTTCAGCTTCATTCTCATCCATCCCATCAGGTGGTTCAAGTGAAGGATTGTTAGAGACTCCCCTGCCTCCCGAAACGATCACCACTGCATCATTCAGACTAACGCCTTTACTGCTCTCAGTGTATCCACTTACTTTGGTAAAGATATTATCCTCTGAAACAGCCGCTGCGACTTGGTTAACATTCCCTGTCCTTGAACTATCCGCTTCAGGTGTCGAGAACGCCCTCACCCGCAAGGTGACTAACTGTGGTCGAGCGCTGCAAACAGCTTTTGCGAGTAATTTTCCGCCGTAGACTGGTCTGGTGGCAAGCACGTTTCCATCCTGGACTTCAAGGGCAGTTACATCGGGCAATACACCAGTCTTCAAGTCAACAGCCACCATCGCTGCCAGTTCTCGTCCCCGGCTGGTAGTGGGGAATAAAATCACCTCAGGTTGATGTTCACCTGCCAATCCGCTCACAAGACTAGCATAAGGTTCTGCACGGAATTCCTGCAAAGTTCCATCATCGCACAGGTAAACCTGATCTGCCCCATATTGTATGGCCTGTTCACCTAATTGTTGAACCTCTGAGCCAGCGATGACTGCAGTCACTCCGCCACCTAATTCATCAGCGAGCATACGAGCTGCATCGATAGCCTCCCAAGATGATGGGATCGCCTCCCCATTGAATTGATCGATGTAAACCCACACTTTATCAGTCATCAGAGCACCTTTTCTTCTAATAGTTTTTCAGCCAGTTTCTCTGCGATCTCTGCGGTGGAGCCACCGCTAATTATTTCATTAACCACTTCCTGCTTGGGCGGGTTGGAGATTTCCGGCCAGGTCACAACCGATTCAGATACCTCAGCTCCCATTTCCGCCACACTCCAGACTGGAATCTCCGCCCGTGAGGCTTTTCGAATACCCATGAAAGATGGATAGCGTGGCTCACCGATATCCTTGACCACACTGACAACCGCGGGAAGTTTTCCTTCCACTACCTGGCGCCCTTCTTCAATCGACCTTTCAACACGAATTGAGCTGCTCCCTGGATCGAGTTCTGAGATCGCGGACACTAAGGTAAGTGAGGGCCATCCC
>SDBU01002676.1_pt1 | contig 23418 bp, 18 predicted proteins | sample 2277071 | NCBI WGS metagenome assembly SDBU01 (sample SAMN10397929, study PRJNA504765) | marine sediment metagenome | isolation source: marine sediment core GS08_GC12, 126 cmbsf | place: Arctic Ocean: Gakkel Ridge, Loki's castle | collected 2008 | reverse complement strand
TTAAATTATCCCTTCTGCCCAAGAGCTAGAATTAGTGATATTCTTAAATAAGGCCTTCCCTTGCTAACCAATTTCTTATTTTGTTGGCAACCTTTTTAAGTTCTTGATGATTAGGAACAGATGGGCGTTTAAAACGGACAGACCAAGTGTTTGTTTTTTCATCAAGTTGAAATTTTTCTAAACCAACTAACACATCACATAAATCAAGATTGGGGTATTTATCATAAAAATAAATTACATTTTTTAGAAAACTAACGATTGAACAATGGTCTCTTCGTGAATAGACATTGTTTGGCAGTTCCTCCGGGTTTCCCGCTTGAAAAGAGATGATACTTTCATGGAATGCGATTTTGAGGAGAACGAGCAGGATAAGATTAACGTTGCCGTTTTCCCGGGAATACAGGGGGGACCGATGATGCATATAATCGCTGCAAAGGCTGTTGCATTCAGGGAAGCACTCAAAGATTCCTTTAAGGAATACAGCAGAAAGATCATTGAAAACTCAAAGGCTTTATGCAAATACCTGGCTGACGAAGGTTTTACGATCGTGTCCGGCGGCACAGATAACCACCTCTTCCTTGTGGATCTCTCCAATATGGGCATAACCGGCGCTGAAGCAGTTGATATATTGACACCCATCGGGATAACCTTAAATAAAAATGTGATCCCTTATGACAAGCTCGACCCTACCATAACCAGCGGGATCAGGATCGGTACGCCTGCGGTCACCACTCAGGGTATGGGCGTGGAGGAAATGTATAAGATCGGCGCCTATATATCAGGAGCCTTAAAGAATAAAGACAGGCAATCTGCCTTAAAAGATATAGCAGGCAAAGTCAGGGACCTGGTAAAAGATCATCCAGTCTACCCGGATCTTTAAAATCCGGATAATACCCGGGGGAATATAGAAGCCGCCCTAGAAATTAATCCTTGAAAGGACGGACCTTATATAATAGCCCATGATAAGGTCCAGTAGTGAAAATCCGGGATCCTGCCCGATTATATTGGGCTCCCCTTCGATTCCGCCCAGTTCAGCTGCGATCCTTATTGCATCCTTATAGGTGCCGATACCGTCGATCAGGCCGAGCTTGAGAGCTTCTGTCCCGATAAAGACCCAGCCTGTCGCAAGTTCTTTGACCTCTTCGACATCCATATCCCTGCCCTCTGCCACATCAGAGATAAACTGCTCATAGATCTCTTTTGTCTGGTCCTCAAGCAGTTTCATCTCTTCGGGGGTAAGGGGCCTGTCAGGGCTGCCGATATCTTTATACTTTCCCTGCTTTATTGTCGTATATTTGAGCCCCAGCTTTTCATACAGCTCTTCCCTGTTTGGTATCTGGATTATAACTCCGATGCTTCCAACAGAAGAGGACTTATTTGCAATGATCATATCAGCTGCACTTGCCACATAATATGCTCCGGAAGCGCAGGTATCACTGACTGATACGACTACGGGCTTGCTGGTCTTTTTTAATTCTTCATATATCTCCTGCGAAGCAGCCGGGCTGCCTCCAGGGCTGTTTATCCTCAGCAAGATCGCCTTTACACTTGGATCACTTTGAGCCTCATCCAGCTGGCTTATTATCTCTTCAGGGGTAACAGTGGCATCGCCAAATAAGCCTGTATATTTGCTTGCAGATATTATTCCCTCCAGCCTGATCATATAGATAGAATCACCGAGGACATAAGAAGTCCTGCCCAGGCCTCCGCCCAGAAGGCCCGCAAAAAAACACCCGCCAGAAAATACAAATAAAACAAAGATACCCAGCAGCACAATACCGACTATTTTTCCGGTACTCATCCTGGCCATAATTATCCTCCTGCCGATCTATATTGTTTTTAATAAGCTTTTATCCATGCACTATATTATTATTTCCCTACCGGTCCAGGAAATAATCCATCAGCCTGTATCCTTCTTTAAAGAATAACCCGGTCTTCCCGGCTTCGGATTCAGTGAACCTTGCTCCCGGTAAAACATCCGCTCTGTCCTTTGAGCCGGCGCCTGCTTTTATCCCGGCTGCCTTTGTGCTGTCATATATTAAAAAGGGCACAGGATCAGATGTGTGGGTCCTTAACTTTATTGGAGTAGGATGGTCAGGCATTACCATTATCTTAAAATCAAGACCACTCTCTTCCAGGGCTTTTTTTATCCTGCTTACGACTTTTTCATCGATCAGTTCAAGGGCCCTGACCTTGTTTTCCAGGTCTCCCTGGTGCCCACATTCATCAGTAGCCTCCAGGTGCACAAATACAAAATCCTTTCCTTCCCGGAGCTCCTTTACTGCTGCATCAGCTTTTCCTGTAAAATTGGTGTTTATGGTCCCGGTCACTCCATCCACTTCGACCGGTTCCAGGCCCCCGCAGATCCCGATCCCCTTAATAAGGTCCACTGCAGCTATTACAGAGCCTTTTAATCCAAATTTTTGGTAAAAGCTGTCCAGCCCGGGTTTTGTCCCTTCGCCCCAGAGCCAGATAGAATTGGCGGGCCTCTGCCCTTTTTTGATCCTTTCCTTATTTATTGCATGTTCCGAAAGCAGAATGCTCGACTTTATCATCATATCAAGCAGTATATCATTATTGTTTCCTGCAGGAAGGTATGGGGCGATCTTTTTGCCGGATATGTCATGCGGCGGAGTCAATTTAAAACCCGAGGGCCCTGCCTTCCAGACCATGACATTCCGGTAACTGACTCCAGGATAAAACCTGATGGACCCGGTCTGGATCTCTTCCCTGATATCCTTGATCAATCTTTCTGATAACCGGGTAGGGATCTCCCCTGCACTGTAATCTATCATGGTCCTGTCCCGGTAATCTTTCTCCCCTGAGAGGGTCACCAGATTGCACCTGAAGACCATATCCGTATCCGAAAGATCTATTCCCAGGCTTACAGCTTCAAGGGGGGAACGGCCGGAATGATATTTTTCCGGGTCATATCCAAGAACAGAAAGATTGGCAATATCACTTCCCGGTGCCATCCCTTCAGGGACAGTCTTTGCCATTCCCATCTCCCCGCCGGCTGCCATGCTGTCAAGGGCAGGTGTGCTGGCATACTGGAGGGGAGTCTTTTTCCCCAACTTATCAAGTGGGTAATCTGCTATCCCGTCAATAAGGATCACTGCATATTTCATATTATATCCCCAAAAATCCTGATATTGCTTCTTTCATCTGGCCGGCCCTGCAAACTGATCTGTGGATGACTTTTCTTCTTCCTATATCCTTTATACTTTCAGGGACTTCCTGGCCGGAAAGTTCTGCAATTTTTTCAAGAAGGGTGAATTCATCAGTTCCGGCGGGCTTTTCACTTATTGCTTCAAATACACTGCCCGGAAATTTAAACGGGCTTGCAGTCGAGGCGATCACTGTCTTAAGCTTGTCCCCACTGTCCTCCCTGTATTTCTGGAAGACCCTGTATCCTACCGCAGTATGGGTGTCGATCAAATAATCAAAATCTTTAAATACATGTTCTATTGTCTCAGAGGTCTCCCTGTCCGTGGCAAATCCTCCATAGAAATCAGACTTCAGCTTCTCCTTCATGGCAGTATTTATCTTAAACTCTTCCTTCTGGTCCAGGTCCTTTATAAGGCCCCTGACTATACCGGCATCCCTGCCGCCGAGGTCATACAGAAGCCTCTCCAGATTGCTTGACACCAGGATGTCCATGGAAGGGGAACTGGTGACTATAAGTTTTCTTTTTTTATTATATATTCCAGTATTTATAAAATCATAAAGGACATTATTCTCATTGGAGGCGCAGATAAGCACCTTTGCCGGAAGTCCCATTTTTTTTGCATAATAAGCTGAAAGGATATTTCCAAAATTACCGGTCGGGACCACGATATTTATCATTTCATCCGGAGCTATCTTCCCTGTTTTTCTTAAGATAAGGTATGCATAAAAATAATATACGACCTGGGGTATGAGCCTTCCTATATTGATGGAATTTGCTGAAGAGAACCTGTACCCTCTTTTATCCAGCAGCCCATTAAATTCCTGGTCGCCAAAGATCTCCTTTACCCCTCTCTGGGCATCATCAAAATTGCCTTCGATCGCTACAACATGGGTATTGTCCCCCGTTTGCGTGGTCATCTGTCTTTCCTGGATCTTGCTTACTCCATCCCTGGGGTAAAACACGATTATTTTCGTGCCCTCTACCTCTGTAAAGCCTTCAAGCGCAGCTTTCCCCGTATCTCCTGAAGTGGCAGTAAGAATTATTATTTCCCTGTCTATTCCCAATTTTTTTACAGCAGTTTTTAAAAGATGGGGCAGTATTGATAGTGCCATATCCTTAAAGGCAAGTGTTTGGCCGTGATAAAGTTCAAGGAAAAAAGCTCCGTCTTTTTCAACCAGCGGCGCTATAAGGGGGGTGTCAAACTTATCATCATATGCTCCTTCAACACAGCTACCCAGTTCATCTTCTGTAAAATCAGTTAAGAACTTGCCCATAATATAAAAGGCAAGCTCCCGGTAATCCATTCTGGCAAGATCACTAAAGGGCCTGTCTATCGCGGGGATATCCTCTGGAACAAAAAGCCCTCCATCTGCTGCAATACCTTTCACGATCGCCTGTGAGGACACCAGTCTTTCTTTGCTGCTTCTCGTACTGTTGTAATATAAATCTGGCATACCGCCTCCCCCGGCCCGCTGCAGGCCGATATTAATCCAGGTCCTCTACCCTTATTATATTTATCACTTTGTCGACCACTTCCAGTTCCGATATCTCCTTTACTGATTTATATAGATTCTTATTGGAGACTTCATGGGTAATAAAAACAAGCCTTGCACTGCCTTCCCGGTTTATTTGTCTCTGTATCATGGAATTAATGCTTACCGAATTTTCACCAAAGACCCTGGCTATCCTGGCCAGTACACCAGGCCTGTCCACGACATCCAGCAGCATGTAGAATTTACTTATTGTATCATCGATAGATTTGATCTTCTTTTTTTCAAAGCAGCTGCACCCATTAAGTATTGTTTTTTTATCCCTGTCATAACTGCGGGCAATACTTATGATATCACCTACTATCGAGCTGGCTGTCGGCTTATCCCCTGCTCCTCTTCCATAACTCATTATCTCACCGACATAATTACCGTATATATATATTGCATTAAATTCATTTTCAATTGAAGCCAGGATATGGGCCTCCGGTACCAGTGCCGGATGTACGCGGACGCTTATCTCTCCCTCTTCTTCACTTCCTATTGCAAGGAGTTTTATCCTGTATCCCAGCTCGGCCGCATTATCCATATCATCAGAAGTGATCTTGGTGATGCCTTCCCTGTAAACATCATCTACCACTACCCTTGAATTAAAGGCAATGGAGCTGAGGATTGCAATTTTACAGGCGGCATCATAACCTTCAATATCCGAAGCCGGATTAGCTTTTTCTGCAATTCCAAGGTCCTGGGCCTTTTTTAGGGCCACGTCAAAGGCCAGTCCGTCCCTGTCCATCCTGGTGAGTATATAATTTGTGGTCCCATTGACGATCCCTACGACTTTTTCAATATTATTAGCGGCCAGGGAGGTCTTAAGGGGGCCGATTATCGGTATGCCGCCCAGTACACTGGCTTCAAATAATATATCTACATTATTTTCTTCAGCAACCTGGTACAGCTCTTTTCCCCGGTTGGCTATAAGGTCCTTATTGGCTGTCACAACATATTTTCCTGAGCTCAAAGCCCTGCTTACATAATCAAATGCAGGATCGACCCCGCCAATAAGCTCCACTACAATATCAATGCTCCCGTCATTTAAGACATCTTCTGCATCAGTCGAGACCTCTACATTTTCCAGGCCGGCAGTATTTGCACCCTTTATTTTATCCGGATCTTTTTCAGCGATCCTTTTTACATTAAGGTTCCTGTTGATTTTTTTGGCTATATAATCCTTCTGGTTTGTTATAAGGGAGAACACTTCGCTTGCAATATAGCCAAAACCTATCATTCCAATATTTATATCATTTATTTGCTTATTTTCATTCTTCATATAATCTCTTATCTCCTTTTATCAGATCTTTATAAGCCTGCCTCTTGACCCAGGTCCAGCTTTTTCCATCTTCAACCGCTATCACTGCACTTTTGGGCTGGCCATTATAATTGCTGGCCATAGAATAACAGTATGCACCCGTTGCGGCCACGGCAATAAGATCGCCTTTTGCCACGGGCGGTAATTTTATGTCCTCTATTATCACATCCCCGCTTTCACAATGCTTGCCCACAATGGAGTAATGTTTCTTTTTGTCTTCTCCGGTATCCTGGCTGTCCTTCATCCTATTAGCCAGGAAGGCATCATAGCCTGCCTGATACAGCATCGGCCTGATATTGTCAGACATGCCCCCATCAATGGATATATAGTTTATGACTGATTTTATTTCTTTTACAGCTCCCACCTCATACAAAGTCACGCCTGCATTTCCCACAATGGACCTGCCGGGTTCCAGGTATAATCTATCCAGTTTCAGGGCGTATTTCTCCTGGTATTTTTTCAGGGCCCCCGAGACGACTCCCGCAAGATCCTCTATGCTGGAGGGTTTGTCCTCCGGAACATATTTTATCCCGAGGCCCCCACCTATGTTTAAACTGGCGATGGTCACTTTCAGCCTATCCCTGGCATCTTTTATCAATTTCAGCATGATCTCTATCAATTTATCATAACTGGAAAGATTAAAGATCTGGGAGCCTATATGGGCATGAATCCCGGTAAGTTCAAGATTTTTACTTCGCGCAGCCTCCTCTATTGCTTTTATGGCAAGACCATCAGATATCCCGAATCCAAATTTAGATTTTATCTTGCCGGTCTGGATATATTCGTGGGTCGAGGCCTTGACCCCCGGTGTGATCCGGAGCATTATCTTTTGCTTTATTTTTTTCTCCCCGCACAACCTGTCCAGGGTCTCAAGCTCTGAAAAATTATCCACAATAAAAAAACCTGCCCTGCTGAACAGGCCTTCCTCTATTTCATCCAGGGATTTATTACTGCCGTGAAATAACATCTTCCCGGGCGGAAAACCGCTGTTTAATGCTATAAAAAGCTCTCCTCCGGTGGATATATCGATCCCAAACCCCTCCTTCTTCATAAGTTCACACATCGCGGTACAGGAAAATGCTTTGGAAGCATAGACAATATCCACATCCACATCCGGGAAATTAAAATTTTTTATATAACTTCTGGCCTGATCCTTTATTGTGGCAATATCCATGATATACAGGGGGGTCCCATATTTTTTCTTGAGCTGGACAGTGTCACATCCTCCAATTATAAGATGCCCTTTGCTGCCCGTCTCTGAACCCACCGGAAGTACCATATCCTGTCCTCTCTTATCCTTTCGGTCCCCGGGCCGGTTTTACGGCTGGAACCATACTTAAACCTTAATAATATAATATATAATTATTTTTATGAAACAAAAATACTGCTACATTTTCTTTGGAGCGCTGACCCCTATCAGTTTCAAGCCATTTTGCAGCACTATCCTTACAAGCAGGATCAAAATATACCTGCTTATATCCACTACCGCCTCTTCTTTGCTGTCATCAAGGATCCTGTGCTTATTATAGAAGTGATGAAATTCTGCTGCCAGCCTGTATAGATACTGTGTTATTAGGTGCGGAGCATTATACCTGCAGCTATTGTGGACCGTGTCAGGGAACAGTATCATTATTTTTGCAAGGTTTTTGTCAGCTTCATCTTTTAGATCCATTTCCTTAAGGCTTGCTTCATCCAGATCAAACCGGTCCGGATCAAGATTTGAAGGATTGTTTTGCTTGATCTTTCCCAATATGCTTTCAATCCTGGCATGAGCATACTGCACATAATATACAGGGTTCTGGTTGGATTTCTGCCTGGCAAGCCCGATATCAAAATCCATAGGAGTATCGAAAGAATTCATGCTGTAAAAATACCTTATGGCATCTTTGCCGACTTCTTCTATCAGGTCCCTCAGGGTAAACAGCTTGCCTTTCCTCCGGGACATCTTTATAGTTTTTTTATCCTCTATGATATTTACCAGCTGGCCGATGATTATTACCAGTTTTTTTTCTTCGATTCCGAGGGCCTTCCCCACAGCCTTTATTCTATCCACATAACCATGGTGGTCCGCTCCAAGTATATAGATCATCCTATCAAAATTCCTGCCAGCCTTATCTTTCAGGTACATGATATCTGATGCAAAATATGTGGGATTGCCATCACTCCTGGTCACCACCCTGTCTTTTATGTCTCCAAATTTTTCAGACCTGAACCAGAGTGCCCCATCACTCATATAAAAGACCTGCTTGCTTTCAAGTTCACTTATGACTTTATCAAAATTTGAATCCTCGTAAAGAGAGCTTTCATAAAACCACCTGTCAAATTTAACACCCATAGACTGCAAGGTCTCGCTGATATATGAGACCATTACCTTTATTGCTTCTTTTTTAAAAGTATCTGTTATTTCTTTTCCAGTATTTAAAAAACCTGAACCGGATTTATCGATTAAACGGTTCACTGCAAGCAGGACGACTTCCTCTGGATAACCATCTTCAGGGTAATCGCATATTTCATTAAAATGCCTGAGATAAAGGCTCCATGCACAGCCAGCAAAATTTTTTGCCTGGCTTCCATGATCATTGACATAATATTCCCTGGAGACCTCAAAGCCATTGGCTGCATATATATTTGCCAGGCTGTCTCCCAGTGCTCCCCACCGCCCATGGCCGATATGCAAGCTGCCGGTCGGGTTTGAACTGACATATTCCAGCTGTACCTTGATCTCGCTGCCGATGGTATTTTTACCAAAGTCTTCTTTTTCCCGTGCGACTCCGGCAAGCGCCACTTTCAGGAAATCCTCTTTTATATTGAAATTTATAAAACCCGGCTTTACAATGCTTATGCTCTCAGCTTCGGGCCATCCCGAGATGGCTCCTGATTTTAAATCCTCTGCAATATCCATAGGGCTTCTCTTCAAAACAGGCGCAAGGACCATTGCAGCATTAGTCGACAGATCTCCAAACTTTTTGTCTTTTGGCTCTTCTATCGTAATGCCGGAAAGATCTGGGGTATCTACATCCAATCCGGAGACATAGCCTATCAGTTTTTGTCTTAAATCATTTATTAGCAATGTTTTCCCTTACCTGGAGCCGACGACCGGACTTGAACCGATAACCTGCTCATTACGAATGAGCTGCTCTTCCAATTGAGCTACATCGGCTGGCTTGAATTTAGCGGACAGGTATTTACCTGATTATTTATCTTTTTTAGGGTTCCTTTTCTGGTGCCTGGTCTTATCTTTTAAATCTTTATCTGTTCGGACCCGGTCCTCTTTTAATGCCACCCTCTCATTGGTCACTTCTACTTCTTCCAGGGGAACTGATTTTCTGGATTCATTTTCAAATTCTAACAGCAAGGATTCTTTTAAGGGTTCATACCCGCATACTACTCCGCAGCCATGGGTACATTTTACCTTTACTCCTCTTTCCGGAGCTTTTTTAATAAAATCCCTGTACTCATTATATTCATAATTAAGACAGCACATGAGCCTTCCGCATATCCCCGAGATCTTTAAGGGATTAAGCGGCAGGTTCTGGTCCTTGGCCATTTTTATGGAAATCGATTCAAAATCTGACAGAAAGCTTTTACAGCACAGGTTCATTCCGCACGGGCCCAGCCCGCCGATTATCTTTGCTTCATCCCTCACTCCGATCTGCCTGAGTTCAATCCTGATCTTAAAGTGAGTGGCCAATTCCTTGACCATCTCCCTGAAATCCACTCTTTTTTCTGCAGTGAAATAAAAGATCATCTTACTTTTATCAAACATTACATGAACATTGACCAATTTCATGTTCAGTTTATATTTTTTGACCAGCGTATTAAATTTCCTGTAGCCTCCCTTTTCTTTCTTCCTGTTCAGTTCATCAACGGATAGATCGTAATAAGTAGCGCCCCTGATGATTTTATTTAAGGGAGCTGTTATATCATGTTCCTTGATCTCTACCGGCGGCACTGAGACTTCACCGATCTCTATACCCTCGTCCATGTGGCAGATGACCTTATCCCCTATTGCCATTTTTACCCCTGAAGGGTCATAATAATGGACAGTATCATTTTTCCTGAACATTATTCCTGCTATTAATGCCATTACGACCAACCTTTCATTGACCAATATCCTGAAATTGAAGGAAAATATTATCCAGGGCCAGCTCTGTATTTATAGAGTAATCCAGGTGTCTCCTGTTCCCTTCAATTGTTTCTATTATTTTAAAAATCTTATCTGTTTCGATCCTGTCAATATTCTTAGTTATAAAAAGATAGTTCTTCCCGTAATTTAAACTCTCCTTCTCGGCTCCCATCTTGACTGCCAGCATATCTTCAAGCCAGGCTGATATTATATCAAAAACCTTACTTATACCCAACTTGCCCAGCTTGTTCAGCCTTCTTTTATGCTTCGATTTCAGGACCTTAATATATTTGTTTATATCCTCCCTGTCAAAATCACTTTTCCTTATATCCTCGATCTCCTTTTCCTGGCCGGTCTTAAACCCTGCTTCCATTTTTTTCAGTACTTCCTTTAATTTGAGGGTCAGGTCCAGGGGTATCATTTTTTCATTCCCGGATGAGCCAATAATACTTTTTATGCCATTATCCAGATATTTTTCCATATTTGAAAAATTCTCTTTTCCCAGTTTGTCTTCGCTGGATCTAAGGCTCCAGTTAAATACCAGGCACCTGGAAACAATCGTCGGTATGACCAGCGATAATTCCTCGGTCAGCAATATAAATATACTGTTTTCATCCGGAGGTTCCTCCAGGGTTTTTAGGAGCCGGTTTGCTGCCGGACCATTCATGAGTTCAGCTTCTTTTATGATGCATATTTTCTTCCCCGGGCCGTATGAGCTCAAATTCATAAATCTCTGTATTTCGACAACTTCCTCTATCCTTAAAAAATTGCCCTCAGGCTCAACAGTCATAATATTGGAATAAACCCCTTTTAAGGTATTCTGGCAGATGACACAACTTCCACAACCATTTTTCATACAATTTATTGAAGCAGCAAATCTGGCAGCAAGCCCGTACAACGCTCCCATATCATTGCCGCTGAAGAGGTAAGCGTGTGAAATATGATTATTCTCGACCATGCTGGAAAGCAGCCTGGTATTAGACTGGTTGGCAGTATCTTCAGTCAAAAAATCAAGGTTTTCTAATAATCCCATCTCTACCCTCTAAAATCCTGTCTACTTTTTCTTTTACCCGGCTAAAAATGCTTTTAATGCTGCCCTCTGCATTGATGACTTCAAATCTTTTCTTATTTCTTCCTGCCAGGTCAAGATAGCCTTTATACAGCTTTTCTTTAAAGTGTTCTTCCTCAAGCTCGATCCTGTCTTTATCCTTGCTTGACTCTTTTAGCCTTTTCTCTACTTTTGCCACCTTTGCTGACAATAGGATGGTAATATCAGGCACCAGGCCGTCAGCGGCCCACATGCTCATATCCATGATCTCTTTTTCTCCAAGTCCCCTTGCTATCCCCTGATAGACGAGGGTCGAATCAAAAAACCTGTCACATATGACTATTTTACCCTGTTCCAATGCAGGGGCTATGACCGCAGAGACAAGCTCTGCCCTGGAAGCCTGGAAAAGAAGAGTCTCTGCCTTGCCTGAGATACTTAAATTATTTTTATCAAGCAATATATCCCTGATCTTTTTCCCTATAGCGGTTCCCCCGGGCTCAAATGTGGTGACGACCTCAAATCCCTTTTTTTTGAGATAGCTTTCCAGGAGGTTTATCTGTGTCGTTTTCCCGGAACCGTCAAGGCCCTCAAATGTTATAAATAAGCCATTTTTCATTTATGGATACCGGCTTCCTCTTTCTGGTATATTATTAAATATATTACATTGCCATCATAATATATCAATATACTTTTTAAAAATAAAATCAGGGGATACATTAAAACCAGCTCTTCGGGGAAGTTAAAAGGAAGTCATGGCCCGCCATGGATCTCATCCACACATCCGGGAGAGGTGATTTACCGCTTTTATTTCCATTGATTTAGTTACTTCGTCGTAAAATATGCTTGAAGAGTAATTACTATATTAGCCATTTTAAAGTATTAAGCATTAGCAAAACAGAAAAGAAAGGATTATATTGTATTGCAAATTCCAATTCGGTCGAACTAATTCTTTTTCTTTAAGAAAATACTCCCAAATGTATATGGGGCATTATCAAAGTTTGGATGTACGAGATATGATTTCCCATTGTCATAGAACTCCTGATTTCCGTATAACTCAAAATGTTCCGCCAACAGAAAACTAGTTATGATATCTTTTTTAGTTTTAAGCTGGTTCCTTTCACTGGTATCCGGACCAAGACCAGCAATTGCCGGGGCAGGGTTGCGATAATCAAAAGTGATGGAAAAAATGCCATTTGGCTTAAGGCATCTAGCTATTTCATGAAGCGCTGACTGTTTTATATCATAATCTAAGTGCTCAAAGACACAAATTGAATAGGCATGGTTGAAATACTCGTCTTCAAAATCCAATTTCTTCATGTTCATTGCACAAAAGAACATATTCCAACCTAATGCTTTTGCTAGCTTGTTGCCATTTAAAACAAGAGTTTCATTCATGTCTATAGAATATACTTCATGCCCCAATGATGCCAAGTAACATGTAAACAGTGAAGATGTTCCGCCAGCATCTAATAGCTTCATACCACTCTTGCGTTGGGGCCCATTTTTTAGGACCCAAAAGATCTCCCAGTATAGGTACCAAGGAATCCTACCATCATCTGCGGAGTTGGGAAGGGGCTCGACATCTGCTAGTGGTTTAGCCTCTGGTTTTTAAAGGTAATCACTAGACGAACTGTGTCCCTGAATAAATCCCGGATAAGTCTTAAAACCAATCATAAGGGCTCTACAGCTTCAGTGATATTTCTGCATGACCATCACGGTGGAGGCCTTAACCCATCCCTGGATCATGTATTAGTGGATTTCGTGGGATATTTAGCTTCAATTCAAACATATGGTATAAAATAATATTTAATAGCTGAACTTGACACATATGTATATATTATGCATACTTATGCATATAATATAGCATGAAGGGAAACACTATGAGAACAACTTTAAATATTAAGGACGAGTTAATAGAGAAGGCCTCACAGTTAACGGGGATAAAGGAAAAAACTCATCTTGTTAAATTGGGGCTACAGGCTCTTATATCATTGGAAAGTAGTAAGAGATTGGCAAAACTCGGAGGGACAGAAAAAAACCTGAAGATGATTCCCAGAAGAAGACTCGAAAGTTAAAACTATGATCCTGGCAGACACATCCGCATGGATATCTCACCTTCGCTATGGTAATGACTATCTTGAGGGATTATTGAATAAGGGGACTGTATCATGCCATCCTTTTATCATAGGTGAACTTGCCTGTGGAAGCATTAGAAATAGAAATGAAATACTTTCTCTCCTGCAGTCCCTCCCAATGACCAGGATAGTGGAACATGATGAAGTTTTAAAATTTATAGAAAACAGAAAGCTGGTAAGTAAAGGGCTTGGCTATGTGGATATTCATCTTTTAGCATCTGCAATCCTATCAGACTCCTTAATGTGGTCCCTTGATAAGAAATTAAATAAGACTGCAGAAGGATTAAATATAGATTTCAATCCACTGAAATATTAATGTAGGGACCAGGCAGACTATCTCGTGCCTGCCGGCTATTTCTTGCTTTTCAAATGCTCCTTTGCCTGGTACATGAAAGCTTCCAGGCGGGTTTCCATGGTTCCCTGTTCCAGGCCGTCAAAAGCCAGGTTCAGCCATGGTGTCTTGTAATCCTCTTTTATCCTTTTTGATACTGCATTCACAATATTACCGGGTATACAGGTAAAGGGCAGCACATTTATGATCCCTGATGCCCCATTTTTTATCCAGTCCACAGATTTTCCGATGGAGAGTGCCGCTTCCCCGAACCATTTTATGATATAAGGTTCGGCATTGTCCCATATCTCATATATTCCTGCCTCTTTATCCTCGCGCAGGAAGCCCTTAAGGGGTTTTTGTAATATTTTATGGTAGCTCTTGAGATACCTGTCCAGCGTCCTGTTTGAAACATAAAACCTGATCCCCCTGGCAAAGTCAGCAACCAGGTCTAAAAAACCCTCGGAACTCTTGCTCAGTTCTGTACCATTGCCATTCCTGCCAAATGACCTGATGATCTTGTAATAGAGGTCCGTTTGCTTGGTTATTATGTCGATCCTCCTGGTAGCAGCCGTATGGTCGGGCCATTCCCCCAGGGTAGGTATCTCTACTTCTCCTCCCAGGGCCTCCACTTTTCTTATTATTTCATTATTGCTGTAGGGATGGTTCCTGACAAATATCTCACCTACGATCCCTATCCTCGGCCTTTCCGCCCCTGTGGTCTCTATTTTTTCAAAATCGGCCCTTGCTTCTTTTAGCAGATCCCCCATCCTGTTCAGCATGCTGGAAAAGGAATCATTTTCCAGGCGGTAGCAGACCTTTTCAATATATCCCTGGTAAATATCCTCAGTTTCACCTCTTGTGACTTCATAGGGCCTGGTCTGCCTGAGCATTTTGTTGAGATAATCGATGGTCAGTATTCCAAACACTGCTGTCAGCATCATCCCCAGGCCTTTTCTTCCGGCCATATCATATTCTTTGTAAAACTGGCTGCTTTCAGGAGCTCCGGGAGCAATTATCGGCACATCGCCAAAGCCCAGCTCCCTGATTATTATTTTTTGCATCTTATTATACTGGCCAAATCTGCATGGCCCATGTGTCTGGGGCATGAGGAATGCAGCTTTTTTTGGATCACTGTTGTTTAAGGTCTTGATTATGTCCCCTGTGGTTATAATAAAGGGATAACATTCCTTCCCAAGGGTATATCTTCTTCCCCATTTTAGGGTCTCATCATCAGAATGGAGCATCTCTGCTTCAATGCCCACGGACCGGAAAGCATATTTTAGGGCTACGGCCCCATCGCTCATAAATGGAATATATATTACCCTGCCCTGGCTTTTTTTAAATACGGCTTCCTTCTTCTTTTCCGCCGGCAGGGATACCTGTTTTTTTGGTTTGTCCTTGATATTTTTAAGTGAATCTATAAAGGCCTCGCACCTGGTGATCACTCCTGCTCCCGCTGAGTGCTCGTCCACTTCCAGCCTGAGAAACGGCTTTCCAATCTCTCTCTCAAAATACTGCAGTATGAATGAATCCGGGCCGCAGCCAAAATTGGTTATATAAACCGGGAATAATCTTTTATCTTTTTTAATTATCTGTGCCGCGCTCAGTATCCTGTCTCCAAATTCCCAGTACAGATTGGGCCACTCATCTGACAGGTCCACGCTGCCGATAGGAAGGAAGTCCAGTGGTATTACTTTGAGCCCGAGCTCCCTGAGTTTTTTCGGCACATCCATGCTGATGGCCCTGTCACAGCTATTATATGAGCGGCTGGTCACCACTATAGCCATTTCATCTTCTTTTATCTCTTTTAATACCTGGGCCCCTCTTTCTTTTACAGCAGTATAAAATTTGCTCTGCGCACTGTAGGCCGCGGTTATTGCCTTCCCGATGGATCCCCTGCTTTTTCCCAGTTTCTTTCCCAGTCCTGTAAGCTGCCTTTGCTTTATATATTCCTTAAAACTAAAATTAAGGACGGGATCAAGTATCTGGGCCTCACCCACATCAATTGCAGCCATTACGATGGGCCAGGTACCCTGGATGAAGGGACAGGGGTAGCTCCCTGTTCTATCTCCCTTTATATTAGACTCCTTGGTGGGCATATCTCTGGTGGTGGGCAGAAACAAATAATCCACATTTTTTTCCAGCAAATTGAGGACATGGCCCAGGGTGGTTTTCATGGGAAAACAGGTTTCAGCTACTGCCAGCTGCACCCCGTCATTTATTATTTTTTTATTGGTCTTATCTGAGAGGATAAAATCAAATCCCAGTTCAGTAAAGAATGCATTCCAGAAGGGGAAAAACTCATATGTCAGCATTGAATAAGGCATTCCGACTTTTTTTGCACCGGCTATTCTTTTACGGGATCTGTAATTGCCGAGCAATAATTTTTCACGCTCGGCAAAATAATCGGGAACATCACTTTTTTTAGAGTCCCCCTTTTCATATTTTTCACACCTGCCCCCATAAAACAATGGGGACTGGCCCTTTATGGATATCTTCTTAATCTCACATTGATTGGGACAGCCATCACAGTCAAAAGTGCTGTGAGTGTAGCTGGTACTGGCTATTTTATTAAATCCCCTGAAACTGGTCTTTGGTTGTGTGTCCTGCAGGACAGCTATTGCAGTTCCGATGGCACCTGTCACTTCATGATTTTCAGGCACGATTATCTTTTTTCCTGTATATTTTTCAAAGGCTGCGACCACTGACCTGTTAAATGCAACAGCTCCCTGAAAAAATATCTTTTTGCCGATTTTTTTCCTGCCCACTACCCTGTTTATATAATTCATGACTATGGAATAACCAAGCCCTGCCAGGATATCTTCTATGCCGGCTCCCCTCTGGTAATGGGCATATACATTGGTCTCCATAAAAACAGTACAACGCTCTCCAAGGCTTAAGGGACTTTCTGCCTTCAGGGCAAGGTCCCCGAAATCTTCGATCTTTATGTCAAACCTCTCTGCCTGTTCTTCAAGAAATGATCCGGTCCCGGCGGCACATACTTTATTCATCTCAAAATCTACCACTACTCCATCTTCTAGAGAGATAAATTTGGAGTCCTGGCCCCCGATCTCAAAAATTGTATCCACAGTACTATCGATATCTGCTGCTGCGGTAGCCTGTGCAGTTATCTCATTGATGACTATATCCGCACCGACAAAATCACCTATCAGGTATCTGCCAGAGCCGGTTGTTCCTGCCCCGATGACATTTATCCTGCTGCCGATTTCTTCCCCTATGATCGCGATCCCTTTCCTGACTGCTTCTATCGGCCTTCCTGCGGTCCTCAGGTAACATTTGGCTATCAGGTTTTTTTCTTTATCTATGGCAACGACATTAGTGCTGATGGAACCGACATCGATGCCTATATAGGCATCCACCTTCCCATTACCCGGGCTGTATTTGCTGCTTTTACTTTGCGGCAGACTTGATTCTATTATTTCAAGACGGCTGAAAGTATCTTTTTTATATTCAAAATTATTCAGGTAATCTTCGACTTTCCCTATCAGGCCCTTTAAGGAAATATCACTTGAAACCCCGGTATCTTTACTTCCGGAGATCATGCTGAGCACGGCACCTATTGCTCCCATCGAGGCCCTGTGCCCGGGAACTATTATCTTCTCACCGATTATATCTTCAAAAGCCTTCAAAATAGCCTGGTTAAAGGAAACCCCGCCGCAGAACATGACCGGGGCCTTAAATTTTTTTCCCTTGGCGATGCCGGACTTAAAACTTCTCGCCATGGCATAGCATAGTCCCATTATTATGTCTTCATCCCTGGCTGCTTCCTGCTGCAGGTGGATCATATCTGATTTTGCAAAAACACTGCACCGCCCGGCAATAGTAGAAGGATTTTTTGATTTTAAGGCCAGCTCTGCAAATTCCTCTATGGTAAGCCCGAATCTTGAGGCCTGCTGATCGATAAAGGAGCCTGTACCTGCTGCGCATAATTCATTCATTGCATAATCGCCATCGGCAAGGTCGATAAATTTTGAATCCTGCCCCCCTATTTCAATGACAGTATTGACCTGGCTGTAAAGCTGTCTTATAGAATTGATTATAGCTTCGATCTCATTTATAAAACTTATGCCCAGGAGCTTTGAAATTTCCTTTGCCCCTGACCCGGTAAGGCATATACCCTTAAAATTATCGTTTTTAAACTTCCCTGAGATCCAGGTGAGATCATCTTTTATTGCTTTTATCGGTTCGCCAAGATGCCTGTGGTAGGGAAGGATGTCTATTATTTTCTTTTGATGGTCGATAATGGCGCGGTTAATGCTTATTGACCCTATGTCATAACCAATATATAGTTCCATTTTCTATTTACTCTGCTCCTTATAATATTATTTGCTTCCAATAAAAAATACCACTGGAAACAAATTTATTCCTGAATGTACAAATGACAAATCATAATGCTAACAACATTGATTTTTTACGTCAATATCAATCAATAAAGAATCTAAAGCTTGTATATATTATATCTTTTTATTTACATATTTCATTTATTAAGTTTAAGTATTAAAATAATGAATTAATATTGATAAAAATTATTATTTTTTAAGGGTGAATAAAAATTAGAACCATAATAGTATTACTTTCTATATTTCTGGTCATAGGCCTTCTTTTTATAGGTATTTTTGCAGGCAAGGGCATTTACAATAAAATAGCAAATATTACAGGGGGAACATCAGATCCAACTGAGGCTGGATCCGGCCTGGAAGAAGCTTCCGGGGGCGAACCAGAGGAAGTGGTCGTAAATATTGAGTTTTACCTTGACGGGCAAAGGGAATCAGGAATATTTTTAGGAGAGGCCCTTCCTGATAAGGAAAGAGAGGATGTAAAAAACACTTATGGTGAAGGTTTTTCGAATGCTGGATTTGAATTTACCCTGGAACTTAAGGAGCATGACCTAAAGCCGGGAATTCATGCCCTGTTCATATATGCGATCACTGATAAGGAGACCTCAAGATATATTATAAAGAAATTATTAGTAAAAGGGGAAGATCAGGGCTCCAGTATTAAGGTAGTGATCGATGACCCTAAAAACTCCTCTACTGTCAGTCCTGATGAAGTCAAGATACAGGGTTGGGCCATAGATACAGATTCCAGTGAAAACACCGGAATCGACAGGGTTGAAATATATCTTGACGGTACCATGGAAAATGGGATCCTCCTGGGGGATGCTAATTACGGGACTCTTACCCGTGATGATATTGCCAATGATTACGGACCCAGATTTGCAAAGTCAGGATACTACCTGGATTGGGAGACTTCCAGGTACGGGGCAGGCAGCAGCCACTTGATATTTGCCTATGCACACAGCATCGAAGGAGAATGGGATTATTCAGTATCTGAGGTCAATTTTGCTGATGAAGCAAATAGTGATGAAAATATTATTATCGAAACTGATAATAACCCGGCCAGCTTCGAGGTAGAACCGGAAGCTTCTCTTGTCATCAGCGGCTGGGCAATTTTTCCAGGATCCGGCAGCAGCAGCCAGGCTGCTCCAGGGGAACCAGAAAATCCGGGAAGCTACCAGGCCAAGAAGGTGGCATTTGTAAGTGATATGGACGGTGGAGATTATGATCTTTTTATTATAGATCTTGATGGTACACAACTTTTTCAATTAACCGATAATGATGTAGATGAGCTTGATCCATCAGTATCTCCTGATGGTTCCATGATCGCTTTCACTTCAACGGTTGATGGCGACCAGCAGATAATGGTGATCAATATTGACGGTACGGACCTGAAGCAGATCACCAGTTCCGGTACACAAAACACCTACCCCTCATGGTCCTATGATGGAAAGTATATATTTTTTGAATCGAAGGCAGACCAGTATTATGGGATCTACAGGGTAAATGCAGATGGATCTGATCCCAAAAAATTGAGCTTTAGCCCTGATTATGATATCTTGCGGCCTGCCTGTGGATTTGATAAGCCACTGATCTTTTTCGAAGCTTTAAAAGATGGCAATGAAAACATACTTATCATGGATTTTGAGGGAGAAAAGATCCAATCTGTGGTAGCAGATGCAGAGAGAAATATGACCCCTGATGCATCCAGCAACTCAGATATTCTTGTTTTCGCCAGTTACCGGACAGGCGATTCAGAAATATACATATCCACACTGACTGGTGATAGCATAACCCAGGTCACTTCCCTGGGTGGGACAAGTACCAACCCGGCCATATCACCAGACGGCAAATATATTGGATTTGATTCTGATATAAAAGGGAACCAGAGGATTTATTTATACTCTTTTGAAGAAGAAATATTAATCGATCTGATGGATGATGAGAATTATAATTATATGGATCCCTGTTTTTTATTTTATTAAGATCCTGCTGCCCTGATCATTAAATAAAGGCCCTTCTTGTATAACCCCTACAGCAATAAAAACCGCAGGGAACAGTGATCTCTATAGCAGTTGAAATAGCAGTGGCAATAAACTGCTATTTTAGTCCCAAATATAATAACAATACCCTAAAAAAATAGGGTATTGTTATTATTATCTTTTGTGTCAATTTAAGAATCGTATTCTCCATTAATAGGTTGTGGAAGTATATATGGTTCTGTAGGTCCCCGCGGTCCTGCAGATCCTCGAGGACCAGTCGCACCTTTTTTACCATGAAATACTAAAGTACCTACAGGGCTTTCCCATAAAAATGTAAATTCATTTATAACTACCGTAGTCTGCCCATTGGATGTACTTATTTCAAGGACATATTTAGTAGTCTCTGAAGAAGTATTTGACCAGGGTCCTTCTATGGTGTCCCCATACATCCTGGTAACGCGTACCGTACCGTCACTTGCTCCAGGGAGAACACCTGGTATTAGCAGTATAATGCTTAGCACTGCTATGGTAACAGTGGATAGGACGATAATTAGCTTTTTCTTCATTTCTCCTCCTTTTAGATCGTCATCATTATCTTTTGTGTTAAGTTTTGGTATCAATAATCATTATTATATATAGGTGCTGCAGGTCCTTGCAGTCCTCGAGGTCCAGTTGCGCCCTTTGAGCCTTTTTTACCCATAAATACTAAGGTACCTTCCGGGCTTTCCCATAAGAAGATAACTTCATTTATAACTACTGTAGTCTGCCCATCGGATGTACTTATTTCAAGGACATATTTGGTAGTCTCTGAAGAAGTATTTGACCAGGGTCCTTCTATAGTATCTCCGTACATCCTGGTAACGCTCATCGTGCCGTCACTTGCTCCAGGGAGAACACCAGGTATTAGCAGTACAATGCTTAGCACTACTACAGCAACAGTAGATAGGATGATAATTAGCTTTCTCTTCATTTTTCCTCCTTTTAAATTGGTATAATAACCCAACATTTTATTAAAAAATTTAAAATAATACTATTACTTTTATTATAAAATAGTAATATTTTTATATTAATCTTTGGGGTGACTTCATAAAGTTTATAATACATACTTCCTGCTTGCAGTTGAGATAGCAATGGTAATAAACTGAAAAGAATTAATAAGTTATGCTTAGATTCAATACCTCATTTGTTCATGAAGTGACAACTTAAAATTTAGGAAGAAGATTGAAATTATTTAGAATGAGAACTTTTTTGAGTTTTTAAGGTTCGTTATATATTCAGTACCAGTAGAATTTTTATTAAGTAGATTAGAATGTCAATCCACAAAATAATACTGATTTTAAAGTCACAACTACTTAATCATTGATACAGTACTATCTTTTTGGCCATGGATTTTCTAAAGAAGCTCTCCGGGTTTTACTTAAAAACTGGACTAAAGATCGTGGTAGGGTCAATTACTCTTGAGAGCTGTATTATTCATGGAAAAATAATTTTCAAGTGGAACTTCCTTAGGAATGGAATTACTTGACCCTGCGATGTAAAATCCATCTTTTGATATATTTTTAATATTCTCTTTTACTAAAACTTCAATAGTCTTTGGATTTGCCCTGATCAATAAATCTAGTTCAATATTTCCTAATAAACATAATTTAGTGTTATATTTTTTGCAGACACTTACTATATTCATTGCTTTAGGTTCGATGGGATGTAATGCTGTAAATCCACATTCAATTAAATCATCTAATATTTCGGTCAGATCTCCATCAGAATGAAATATAAAAGCAATATCTTTGCTTTTACAAATATCTCCCATTTTTTTATACCAGGGGAAGAGATTATTAGCAAAAAACTCTCTAGAAAGCATTAAACCTTCAGTGTAGGCAATATCATCGACCACCCAATAGGCTTCGACATTTTCCATATTAATTACTTGTCTAAACACTTCATATTGTATTTCCCCTACTCTCTCAATAACTTTTTTTACTAGATTGATATCATCATGAATTAAAATAGAAAAGTTATTAAATCCCATTAACATCCATGTTGCTGTAAATATTTTACCTCCCTGTCCAATTATTTTCATATTTTCAGGTAAAAATTTTGCAGCCTCTTTATACTCAATATAATCAAAATCTTTGTATTCTGGCCATGGATATTTATTAAAAGTCTCATGTGAATATATTTCCCCTTTTTTCTCCTCAGCCCACTTATTATTTTGATTTCCTTCCATTTGACCTAATGTTTTGGTTGGCTTTAAGATCCCGGTAGAAATATTGATGTAATCATAACCCATTTTAATTTGAAAATTTATTTCATCTTCAATATTAACAACTTTCTTTCTCAAGACTTTTTCTTTAATTTCATCTGCCACAAGCAATTCAATAATTGGGATAGATCCTTTTTCCTTGACCATTAAATGATTCTTTAAATTCCTGAAATCAGGTTTATGTTTATACATTTGATTTATCCCAGATATTTTCATTTAGTATTCAAAAAGTTTTCTTAGATTTATTATGTTTACTGCTATTTCATATAGCTTAGGGTTTTGAAAAATGTTTGCTTGACCGATTTCTTTCAATAATATAATAATTTGAAAAATATAAGAAGTAAGCAATTCCAAACGATATCTTTTATAATGACAGGCTATCTAAAAACCATTTCTCAGATAAAAGGTCTTGATCGACTTACTAAAATTACCTTATTAAATTTTAAAGATTTTAAGGGTTTTTTCCATATTTGTTACTACAGAAACATCAAAGGGACATCTTTCCTCGCATTCCCTACATTTTTTGCAGGCAGAAGCTTTGTTTTTAAGCATTAAATATTCTTCCTTTAATTTATCTGTCAAATCCACCTCTGCTGCATCTGTCAGTTTTGTAATAGCCGCAATATCCAATCCTTCAGGACAGGGCTGGCAGTGGTTGCAGTACATACACTTGCCTTTTAAATTCAGATCAAGATTCTTTATCAAAAGACTGTGATCTTTCCCAGCATCTGATGCTTCCAGATATCTCAAGGCACTTCTAACTTCTGAAGCATTTTTACAGCCCGGTATTACAGTGGAAACACCGGGACGGGTCAAAACATAGTTAAGGCATTGTAAAACAACTTTTTTTCTTTCTGAAATATCTGAAGTATTTTTTAACAAGGAAAATACCCTGCCTCCACCAAAAGGTTTCATGGCTACAAAACCAATATCCCTTTCCTGGCATTCCTGGTAAAGTAAGGTCCTTTCTTTAACATCACGGGCAGCAGCTATTAATTCCCTGTTCTGGTCATCTGCTATTTCATCATGGCCTGTGGTACCAGGAAGGGTATCAAATGCCGGGTTAACCGGAAACATAAAAACCTCTATATGACCGCTTCTCAAGGCTCTAAGTGACATAGGAACTTTGTGACCGCTAAAACCGATAAAT